>MDTB01080457.1_pt1 | contig 13999 bp, 15 predicted proteins | sample 811161 | NCBI WGS metagenome assembly MDTB01 (sample SAMN05326650, study PRJNA326480) | marine metagenome | isolation source: seawater | place: Mediterranean Sea | collected 2009
ATGGTGGCAACCATCTGTTTGGGGCCGACTTTTGAGACGATTTAGATTATTGCCATCATCCGCAGCCGATATAAGCCCGCACACTGCGCATTTGCTGTGGTTGCTAGAACGCTGGCCACGGCGTGGCCTGTCGCATTGGCTTTTAGAGGTGTCACAAGACGCAGCCACGCAATTGCACGAACGCCAGTGGCCAAAACATCTGAAGCGCCGCGCAAACCGACAAAAACTATTCGTAGCGCCTGAAAAACGCTCGGGCATTGGCGTTATAGGGTACACTGACGAGACATATCCACCCTTGCTACGACAGATACCAGACCCGCCGTTGGTGCTATTTTGCAAGGGTTCTATTGCGGCGTTAAACAGCCCAAGTATCGCCGTAATAGGCGCGCGGCGTTGCACTACCCAGGGCCGTGTATTGGCTCAGGAAATGGCTGCCAGCCTAGCTTCCCAGCAAATTTGCATAGTGAGTGGGTTAGCTCTTGGCATTGACACTGCGGCGCACGTTGGCGCGTTGGCGCAGAATGGCGTTACCGTCGCGTTTTTGGGCTGTGGACTCGATCGCACCTACCCGCGTGCAAACCAGCGTTTGGCTGCGCAAATTATTGAAACAGGAGGCGCTGTTGTCAGTGAGTATCCACCGCACACGCCGCCGCTTGCCCACCACTTTCCAGAGCGTAATAGATTGATCAGCGGCGCGGCTGCTGCCGTGGTAGTCGTTGAAGCCAGCGACAAAAGCGGGTCACTCATCACCGCGCGGATGGACCTAGAACAAGGGCGCGACGTGTTGGCCATGCCCGGGCCGGCCAACAGTGAAGTCAGCGGTGGGTGTCACCGACTGATACAACAGGGAGCGGGCCTGGTTACCAATGCCGAAGACGTGTTGTTGGAGCTTCCTACATTGTTGAAGCGCAGCCGTTTGACCGCGACCGCGACAATTGAAAGCGTGTCAGCGACGCATTTGTCAGCGGATGCGTCCGCTGTACTGCAACAACTTACGGCATATGCTCACTCGTTAGATGAGATTGCCGCAGCAATGGCGCGGAATCCACAGGAAATTAGCCTTGCCTTGGTGGAACTTGAGCTTGGTGGATTTGTGACACAAGGTGCTGACGGGTATATTCGCGCTTCCAAAATATGAGGAGCGAAAGATGTCTTGGGTGGCAATATTGATGGGCTCTGAATCGGACTGGCCAACAATGCAGGCGACTACAGCTGTGCTGGAGGGGCTGCAAGTGAAATTCGAAGTTAAGGTGACGAGCGCGCACCGAACCCCCGCGGCAACGCAAGAGTATGTAGCGGACGCAGAGTCCAGAGGCTGCAGAGTTTTCATTTGTGCCGCAGGTATGGCTGCGCACTTGGCCGGCGCGGTTGCAGCGCATACGCAGCGCCCAGTTATTGGAGTACCGATTGATAGTGGTCCATTACAGGGCTTCGATGCTTTGCTGTCGACAGCGCAAATGCCAGGAGGTATTCCAGTGGCGACCGTTGCGGTAGGTAAAGCGGGAGCGAAGAATGCCGGTTATTTAGCGGCTCAAGTACTTGCGACCGGCGATGCCGAACTGCATGAACGCGTTGTCGCAGACCGCGCCGCAAATCGCGACAAAGTGGCTGCCCAAGACGCTTCAGTACAGGCGTCGTTGCAAGGTTAAGTCAATGCTGCCGTTGCAGTACGCCGTACGAGCGCTACAGCGTGGTGGCGTGGTTGCTCACGCTACCGAGGGGGTCTGGGGATTTGCCGCCGACCCGGATAACTGCGACGCCTTGCGGCGCATTCTAACGTTGAAGCAACGCACTGCTGATAAAGGACTGTTGCTGCTCGCGGCGGACGCCGGGGTGTTCGCCCCAGCACTGGCGTTAGTGTCGCCACATACTCGTCAACGGGTGCAATCAAGTTGGCCCGGACATGTGACTTGGGTGCTTCCCAACCCCGGCTTTAACGAGTTGGTTACGGGTGGTCGCGACACTGTGGCGTGCCGAGTTCCCGATCACACCCAGGCTCGGCAATTAGCCGCAGCGTTTGGCGGAGCGATTGTTTCGACTTCGCTAAACAAAGCGGGTGAGGCGGCTATCTTGGACTTTGCCGGCGCGCAAGCGCAGTTCGGTAATGAGGTGGATGTCGTTCTTCCCGGAGAAACGTCCGGCGCCATCGGTCCTAGCAAGATATTGCAAGCGGATGGCACCGCGTTGCGCGAACACGCAACTGGCGAATAGGGTTGTGAGTGATCCAACGCGTTTGGCAGTACTCGGCAATCCGATTGATCATTCCTTGTCACCCGAGATTCATCAGCAGTTTGCCGCACAATTTGGCCGTCAAATTAATTACGGTAAACAACGCCTAGAGAGCGAGGGTTTTAGCGATTTTGTTCGTCAGTTTTTTGCTAGCGGCGGTGCTGGGTTAAACGTCACGGTGCCCTTTAAGATACAGGCCTACGAGTGCGCGGATTGGCACGACAATTCGGCCTTGCAGGCAGGCGCGGCTAACACGCTATCGGTCACGGATGAGGGTATTGGCGCTTGGAATACCGATGGCCTTGGGTTAGTGAACGACCTAATAAGTCGTCACGGCTTTGATCTAGCGCATAAGAATATCCTCATTATCGGCGCCGGCGGTGCCACACAAGGCATTCTGGGACCACTGTTAGCGCGTCAGCCAGCGGCAGTTGCCGTGGCTAACCGCACTGAAGCCAAGGCAACAGGAATTGCGCGGCAGGCGCTACTCAGATATCCACAATGCAGCATAAGTGTATTGGGGTTGGAGGAGTTAAGTGAGACTGGCGAACACTTTGATCTCATTATCAACTCAACTTCACTTGGTTTGGACGGCGGGCAAGTCAACATGCACCCTAGGCTCACTAGCAGCGCATTTTGTTACGACTTGAGCTACGGCCAATCAGCCCGCTTTGCGAAGTGGGCGCGTGCTACCGGAGCCGGTATGGTCGCGGATGGGTTAGGCATGTTAGTGGAGCAAGCAGCCCTCAGTTTCAGCATCTGGTTCGGAGACCAGCCGGCGACGGACGAGATTTATCAACGGCTTGCGGAGCGCATCGACAATGACTAAACCTGACGCGCCCCGGCGACGGTTCATAGCAGGAGCGGTATGTCCTCAATGTCGAGCGCTGGACCGGTTGGTGCTGGAGGTCGATATCAATGACCAGACCCAACGGCGGCGCTGTGTAGGGTGCGGTTTTAGTGAAACCATGCAAGCTAACAACTCGTCTGCTAACGCCGTACCCAGAGCAAGGTTCGAGCGCTCGAAAACGCCAGCAGTGGAAAGCCAACCGGTTAAAATCCTCGACCCAAGTGCGGCGCTGGGCAAAACCAGCAAGGATCGCTAGTACGGCGGTGAATTCGCTAACCGTCTAAACCTTGGCAAGCTTTTCTAGTTCGCTAGCAACCCGCTAAGCGTATCTTCGTATTGATGAAAATATTTTCGCAGCTATACTCTGCGCCCGTGCGGGCTCTGTACCAGTATGCGCGACTACAACGGTAAATTAAGTCACAAATAGTGACGGGAATAACGCATCAGTAGTAGTCATATTGCGCGGCGACAGGATCACGCATTGAGCTTCGACTTACATCTTTAGCGAATTGGCGTGTTAGCGCTGGTTGGGGCGCTAAGATGTTGCTAAGAGTCGAACAGTGTTTTTGGTTCAGGGCAAGAAAGAGAGGGAGAGGCGGCATTTAGCCGTGGTCGTTGTAGCCTTGAGCCGTTCGCCACAGAAAGCCGAGCGCAATAAACGCGAAACTGCGAAAAGACACATACAATCAATCGCGAGCGTAACAAGGTAGAAATACCGAAGGTGGAGCTCTGTTTTGGTTGGGAAACAGCAAATGCAGCGACATGCGTCTAGCGGTGCGCCGCTCGAAGGCGCTGGAAAAAGAAACAAGACACAAGACACAAATCACAAGATAAAGAGAGACAAAACGGAATGAAAAAAGCGATTTTCCAGGTTGTCAGTGCATTAACGCTGGCTGCTGTAGCGGTTCTGGTCCAGGCCGATGAACTGAACCTGCGCCCTGGGGTGACCGAAATAAGCCGTGAAGTTTACGACTTACACATGGATATTTTAGGTATCTGTGTGGGGATTGGTCTCGTGGTGTTCGGTGTGCTGTTTTGGTCAGTTTATGCGCACCGCAAGTCGCGCGGGCAGGAGCCGGCGCAATTCCATCACAACACCAAGCTAGAGATCGTTTGGACCGTGGTGCCAACGATCATCCTTGTGTTGATGGCGATTCCCGCGACCCAGGTGCTAGTCGCTATGTACGACACCGGTGGCGAAGACATGACAGTCGAAGTGCGCGGCTACCAATGGAAGTGGCAATACAAGTATCTGGATGAGGATTACAATCGTACATTTTCGTTCTTTTCTAATTTGGCCACGCCACGAGCGCAAATCGCTAATCGGCAGGTGAAGACAGACACCTACTTGCTCGAGGTAGACCGGCCGTTACGCATTCCGGCAAATCGTAAGGTGCGTTTTCTTATCACCGCGGAAGACGTGATTCACGCATGGTGGGTTCCGGATTTTGGTATCAAGCGCGACGCAGTACCAGGAGTTGTGAACGATCTCTGGGCAATCGTTCCGGAGCCGGGTATATACCGCGGGCAGTGCACAGAACTGTGCGGAAAAGACCATGGTTTTATGCCTATCGTTGTAGAAGTCTTACCCGAAGCAGAGTTTGATGCCTGGTACGCCAGCCAAATATCGACCGAAGTCGTGCGTACAGAGAGCTTTGACGCAACGTTCACCCACGAAGAGCTCATGGCTAAAGGCGAGGAAGTGTACGGCACGTATTGCGCTACCTGCCATTTGGCCGACGGACAGGGTATTCCGCCTGCATTCCCGGCGATTGCCGGGTCGGCAGTCGCCGTTGGTTCGCGCGACGAACATTTGCGCTTGGTAATTGAAGGCGTCACGGGTTCCGCAATGATGCCATTCGGAAAGCAACTGGACCCAGTCGAGCTCGCTTCGGTGGTGCACTTTCAGCGCCACTCTTTTGGTAACAATGCAGGTGACATGTCGCAACCAACGGATGTCATTAATCTCTCAGGGGGTCAATAAGGAAAAGTTATGAGCGAAGTAATACACGCAGATCATCACGACGATCATGACCACGGCCCAGAGAAGGGCTTGTCGCGCTGGTTGTTCACCACAAATCACAAAGACATCGGCACCCTGTATCTGTGGTTTAGTTTTGCCATGTTTCTTGTTGGCGGTGTTTTGGCGCTGGTTATTCGGGCTGAATTGTTTCAGCCCGGCTTACAGTTTGTAGAGCCGGAATTCTTTAACCAGATGACGACCAACCATGGGTTGATCATGGTTTTCGGTGCCATAATGCCGGCCTTTGTGGGACTGGCCAATTGGTTGATTCCGATGCAAGTTGGAGCGCCAGACATGGCGCTGCCGAGGATGAACAACCTGTCGTTTTGGATCCTGCCGTTTGCCTTTGGCATGATGATCTCAACGTTGTTCATGGAAGGCGGCGGCCCCAACTTTGGTTGGACGTTCTACGCACCGCTATCGACAACCTATGCCCCTGACTCGGTAACCTATTTCATCTTTGCCGTGCACTTAATGGGCGCGTCGTCAATTATGGGTAGCATCAACATTATTGCGACCATATTGAACATGCGCGCTCCAGGCATGACGTTGATGAAAATGCCCTTATTCGTATGGACATGGTTAATCACAGCCTACTTATTGATTGCGGTAATGCCCGTATTGGCCGGTGCAGTCACCATGATGTTGTTCGACATCCACTTTAACACCAGCTTCTTCAATGCAGCCGGTGGTGGTGATCCAGTTATGTTCCAGCACATCTTCTGGTTCTTTGGGCACCCTGAGGTTTACATTATGATCCTGCCGGCGTTCGGCATCGTCTCGCACATTATCGCCACGTTTGCGCGTAAGCCGTTGTTCGGATATTCATCTATGGTTTATGCGGTGGCCTCAATCGCATTCTTGTCCTTTATCGTCTGGGCGCACCATATGTTCACCGTCGGTATGCCTTTGGCGGGCCAACTCTTCTTTATGTACAGCACCATGTTGATTGCGGTACCAACAGGAGTGAAAGTGTTCAACTGGATCGCGACCATGTGGCGTGGTGCGATGACGTTCGAAACGCCAATGTTGTTCGCAATAGCCTTTGTGGTGCTGTTCACCATGGGCGGTTTCTCTGGTTTGATGCTGGCGATCACCCCGGTGGATTACCAATACCACGACACCTACTTTGTAGTCGCGCACTTCCACTACGTGCTGGTCCCGGGCGCATTGTTCTCAATCATCGCGGCCGTATATTTTTGGATTCCAAAGTGGACTGGCAAGATGTACAACGAGTCGTTGGGTAAATTGCACTTCTGGCTGTCCTTTATTGGCGTGAACGTCACCTTCTTCCCGCAGCACTTCTCAGGGCTAGCGGGCATGCCACGGCGTATCCCGGATTACGCGTTGCAGTTTGCGGACTTCAACATGTTATCTAGCATTGGCGCCTTCATTTTTGGCTTTTCGCAGTTGGTGTTCCTATATGTGCTTATTCACACCATCCGTAGTGGTAAGCCTGCTGAGGGTCGAGCTTGGGAAGGTGCAAAAGGACTTGAGTGGACGCTGCCATCGCCTGCTCCATATCACAGCTTTACGCACCCGCCCAAGGGCATTGACGCAGAAGTACAAGGTTAATTGGCGGGTCAAGCACCGATGTCAGAACAACGTAGTCAACAGGCGAATATCAATAGGACAGTAGGTAAGCTGTGCCTAATGGTCGTAGGTATGATCGGCTTCGTCGCAGCGTTGGTGCCCCTGTACGATCTTTTCTGTGAAATTACTGGCCTTAACGGTAAAACTGGTGGGCCTTACGTTTTCGATGAAGCAAAGGCCACTCCAGACACGTCGCGGCTAATTCGAGTGAACTTTTTGACGAACACCAACGAAGGTATGGTGTGGAAATTTTGGCCGGAAAAAGGCGCAGTGCGTGTAAACCCGGGTGCAGCAAATACAGTAAGTTTTTTTGTAAGAAACACTACTGACAAAGTAATGGTCGGGCAGGCGATCCCGTCGGTGGTGCCTGGCGCCGCAGCGGAGTTTTTCCACAAGACCGAGTGTTTTTGCTTTGAACAGCAGATTTTGCAGCCAGGGGAAGAGATGGAGATGCCGATGCGTTTCATCGTCGGTCACGAGCTGCCGAAAAACATTCGTTCGATTAACTTGAGCTATGCGCTCTTTGACGTCACAGAAAGTGTTGGATTGACGCAGAACGACAGAGCGTCCACAGTCTTGGCTGCAGGAGGCTAAGACCCACAATTGGAGGAGACAAATGGCCAGCGCAACAGAGGCTGATAGTTCGGTTTATTACGTGCCGGAACGAGGTTGGTATCCGGTATTTCTAGCTTTCGGTTTGATGATTTTGGTAACTGGCCTGGGCGGCTGGTTAGTCGACACGCGAGCGGGTGAGGCGGGAGATTGGACTCAGAGTTTGATCGGCTTCGCCATCACGTCTTTCGTACTTTACTGCTGGTTCGCTAAGGTGATTGCGGAAAATGCCAATGGCATGAATAACGCCATGCTCAACCGCAGCTATGTCTGGGGAATGGGCTGGTTCATTTTCTCGGAAGTGATGTTTTTCGCAGCGTTTTTTGGCGCACTGTTTTACGTTCGTGCACTGGTGGTGCCGTGGATGGGGGGTGAGGGCGACAAGGGTCTTACGGGTACCTATTTATGGCCCGAGTTCGAAGCGGCCTGGCCCGTGGTAAGTAACCCTGACCCAGCTTTGTTTGTTAACCCGGGTGACACAATGGCGCCCCCTGGCTCGGTGGTTGGATGGGCGCAATACCTGCCATTCTTGAATACGGTCATATTGCTTTCTTCCAGTGTCACAGTCCATTTCGCACACACGGCGATTAAAGAAGAAAATCGCAAAAAGCTGAAAGTGTGGCTCACACTTACGGTTCTGCTTGGAATTATATTCCTAGGGTTGCAGGTTGAAGAGTACATAGTCGCTTACCGTGACATGGGACTTACTCTTGGCAGCGGTATTTACGGCTCGACTTTCTTCTTGTTAACAGGTTTTCATGGTTTTCACGTTACGCTAGGAACGTTCATTCTTTTGGTGCAACTGATGCGCGCGTGGCGAGGGCATTTTTCACACGAAGACTGCTTTGGATTCGAGGCCGCCAGTTGGTATTGGCATTTTGTAGATGTGGTTTGGGTCGGGCTATTTATTTTCGTTTACGTGATCTAAAACGGCTGTAGGACTGCAAAGCCCCGTTGGGGCTGATAAACGACCGAGTTCTGCGCATCACTAGGGTGCTGGTGCCGCGTTATGCCACGGTGCATTTACACCCATGCGCAGTTCACCGGTATAAAAACCGTAAGCGATGGTCGCAAGCAGTAAAGTCGCTAAAGTGATACGTACACCGAGGGCGTACAATGTGCGCTTGGAATTGGGTTGCTCAGTATCCTTGAACAGAAAAACAAGGCCGCTCGTGAGGCTGGCCACTACCCCCAGCAACAACAGCACAATAACGACTTTAAGCACACTACTACCTCATAGAGTTCGCCGACACTGTAATGGATAGACATGTGAGCGTTAAGTGATGAAATCCTTCAAGCCAGGTGTTCGCATGAGCCTTTTTACGCTCTTGTTGCTGCCAATTTTGTTGGCGTTGGGCAATTGGCAATTGGAGCGTGGCGCGCTAAAGAGGCAGCTCGAAAGCGCTTATTTGGAGCAAATTACCCGCTTACCGGTGCCGCTCGCCGCGGTATCAAAGCGCCCTGGCGCTGCCCTGTCGCTCGAGCCCTTCACACGGGTCAGAGTTACAGGGCGTTACGGCGAAGAAATGTTTTTTTTAGACAACCAAGTAGCTGCAGGCGAGGTTGGCTATTGGCTTTTCCAAAACCTCGTTGCAAGCGATGGGACTCGATGGTTGGTTAATCGGGGTTTTGTAGCGGCTCCAGGCGAGCGGCAGTTGTTGCCGCAAGTTTTGACACCCACAGGCAACGTGACACTTACTGCGAGCATATGGCCGGACCTTGGACTGCCGCCGCTATTCGGTGCAGAGATTTGGCAAGAACAATGGCCGAAAAGAATACAACGCAAAAATCTGACGCGGATGTCGCAAATTGCGTCAGCACAGCCAACAGAGCTGCGTTTGGAGGCGGGCCAACCGGGCGTCCTCCAGGCGGCGCCGTTTGCAGAGCCTTTATCTGATGCCAAACATCGTGGCTACGCGTTAACGTGGTTCGGTTTGGCCGTGGCGTTGGTTAGTGGGTTTTTAGTGTACGGCTTCAGGCAAGGTGGGGTTGACGCTGCAACGACAGAGCACCCCTGAATATAGCGCCACACCGGGTGCTAGTTGAATGGCAAAGAGAATACAAATGCAGGAACAAGAGCCAAAGGCCGGCGGCCGAAGGCAGCTAACAGTAATTTTGATCACCGCAGCCATCTCTTTAATCGGCAGTTACGGACTGTTTTGGGTTGCAAAGGGGGGCGTTGGCTGGGGTACAACGAACAACGGCGAGTTCGTGACGCCGCTGACCAACCGCAGCGATCTGGGCTGGCAGTTGCCGGCAGATGTTGAACTTTTGCAGGACAACCTTTGGTGGTTGTGGCTTACGGTTGAGAATTGTGCCGCGCCCTGCGAGCAAGCATTGAAAAACCTCAAAGCAACCCACATTTTGCTCAACAAAGAGGCTGAGCGTGTTCGCGTTGGGTTCTCTAGCGTTGCAGCAGCAGCGCCCTCGATTCAGGGAATCGTTTCAGTCTCGGCCACTGGTCGACCCATGCCTAACGGCATTTATATTATTGATCCGCTGGGTAACTTGGTCTTTTTCTATCCAACTGAAACGCCCCCTAAAGATATTTTGCAAGACCTCAAGAGATTGTTAAAGGTGTCCCAAATTGGCTAACGCGTTGATAAAAAAAATGGTTTCCTTTGGCGTGGTGTTCGCTCTGCTCGTGGTTGCAGTTGGCGCTTACACGCGTTTAGCGGATGCAGGTTTAGGTTGTCCCGACTGGCCAGGCTGCTACGGATTTCTAACGGTTCCCCAGGCACTAGCCGATGTGAGCGTGGCAGAAGCGCGATACCCGGATGCCCCAGTTGAAGTGGTAAAGGCGTGGTGGGAAATGGGTCATCGCTATATTGCGGGTGCATTGCTGGCGCTTGTCTTTGCCATGTTTGTTGTGGCCTGGCGCGGCCGTGAGGAAGACACCCCCACCACGCTACTTAGCGCGTTGCTAGTAATAATTATTTGTCAGGCGGCGTTTGGCGCGTGGACCGTGACGTTAAAACTCTGGCCGCAAGTGGTTACTGCACACTTACTGGGTGGGTTCACGACGTTGAGCCTATTATGGCTGTTGTTATTGCGACAAGGCGGGCTGCCCCAGGTACACAAAGGCCTACCGATGCCGGGAAAACATGCGGTGCTGGCCTTGGCGGTGGTCATAGGCCAAATCGCTCTTGGCGGTTGGGTGTCTTCTAACTATGCAGCCCTCGCCTGCCATGATTTTCCAAGCTGCGACGGTTCGTATACCCCAACGATCGACTTAGCCGAAGGTTTTAACGTATTCCAAGGTGTCGGCCCCAGCTACCTGGGAGGCTTAATGGACAACGAAGCGCGCAAAGCGATCCATTGGGTCCATAGACTCGGCGCGATCGTGGTCGCTGTCGTGGTTATCGGTCTAGCGTTGAGACTTATGCAGGCCAACCGATTGTTGGCGACCGCAATGCTTGTCGCATTAGCAGCCCAGATCATGTTGGGCGTCTTGAATGTGGTATGGGTCCTGCCGTTGATCAACGCAACACTGCACAACGTAGTGGGCGCGTTGTTGCTGATTACCCTGGTTACAGTAAACTTCGCCCCGCGGTTGCGCGTGCTAGCTGCATCGCCCGGCCCATGACACCACTGCTGCTTCGATTCGGACGCCTCAATATGCAAAGTACCGCCCGTCCCACATGGCGAGACTACCTAGAGCTATGTAAGCCGCGCGTCGTGTTGCTAATGCTACTGTGTGCATTAGCGGGCATGTACTTAGCCTCGAGCGGCTCGGTGCCGCTACAGACACTTATTCTTGGCTTGCTGGGTATCGCCCTGGTGGCAGGTTCGGCGGCGGTGGTTAACCATATTGCGGATGCCGCAATCGACGCCAAAATGGCGCGGACAGAAGACCGACCGATTGCCACCGGTCGTGTGACCAATCAAGGCGCCATAATCTTTTCTGCGGTAACCGGTATCGCCGGGTTCGCGATGCTGTGGTTCTTTGTGAATCCGTTAACCGCCTGGTTAAACTTTGCTTCCTGGATTGGCTACGGCTTCATCTACACCATGTTTTTGAAACGCGCCACGCCGCAGAATATCGTTATTGGTGGGCTATTTGGCGCGGCTCCGCCGTTGTTTGGTTGGACGGCGGTGTCCAATAGCATAGACCCGGGCGGCTTGTTATTGGTACTTATCATTTTCGTTTGGACACCGCCGCACTTTTGGGCGTTGGCAATTGAGCGCAAAGAAGAATATGCCCTGGTTAATGTGCCGATGTTGCCGGTGACTCACGGCGAGGCACTTACACGCTTACACATATTGTTGTACACCATTTTGCTGTTGGTCTGCTCTGTATTGCCTTATCTCATTGGCATGTCCGGCCCGCTATATTTGCTTGGTGCAGTGTTACTGGGAGTAGGATTCCTGTATTGGGCAGTAGTGCTAGTGCGCAATCGGAACCCGCGAGCGCCTATGGCCACGTTCAAATATTCGATTGTTTATCTCGGCGTATTGTTTGTGTTTTTGTTAGGCGATCACTATTTGGCCATGAGTAGCCTAGAACCGGTGCCACAATCAGTGCCGTTGCAAATGCAGCGCATAGGGGTCTAAGGGTATGGCTAGCGTTCGTTCTACAGTACTTCTGTGTGTTGCTTTTATAACCATTGTTGTAGGGATGTTTGTGGTTAGCGTCACACGCACGCCGCAATTATCTGAACAGGAACTGCGTGCAGCGGGTGTCTTTTTGTTGCCCCAGCCCAGAGCGCTGGCCGATTTCAATTTGCAGGATCAGTTCGGTGCGGCGTTTCGAGCGGAGTCACTAGAGGGCAAATGGAGCTTTATCTTTTTCGGTTTTACCAACTGTCCAGATATCTGTCCGACGTCCATGGCGGAGATGGGCCAAGCTGAGCGTGAGTTATACACCGCTGGCGACATGCAAGAAGATCCACTGCAAGGGGTGTTGGTGTCGGTTGATCCGGATCAAGATAAACCTGCTCAGGTAGGAGAATACGCACAAGCGTTCTCGCCGCGGTTTCTTGGAATTTGGGGAACGCGAGAGGATCTGGTCGCGTTCACGCAGCAGGTGAATGTCGCCTTCGCAAAAGTGCCGTTGCCGAGCTCCCAGCAGGCGGCAGATGCCGCTCCCGGTTACACTGTTGATCACACCGGGAATATCGTAATCATAAATCCGCGAGGTCATTACCATGGCTTCATCAAGTTGCCGCATAAAGCTGAGACCATTAGGCTGACCTATCAGACGTTAGCAGCCCAGTTTTAGGAGCCCCATGGCTTTAGATGCGAAGCCAAGCGCAATTGGAATAACCGAAGGTAGCCGCGAGTCGGCGGTAGTCAAACTGGCCACATTAAGGGGGCGGTTTGCGATGGTGCGGGAGCACACCATGGCCCTGTGCGAGCCGCTCGAGATCGAAGACTTTGGTGTTCAGCCCTGCGCCGATGCTAGTCCGCCAAAGTGGCATCTTGCACACACCAGTTGGTTCTTTGAAACATTCTTATTGAGTGTTTATCAGCCTAATTACCAGGTGTTTCACCCGCAGTACGCGGAGCTTTTTAACTCTTATTACATTGGCGTAGGCAAGCCGTTTCCCAGAGCGCGGCGCGGCACGCTGTCGCGCCCAACGTTGCCAGACATCATTGCTTATCGGCAGTTTGTAGACGCTCGGGTCGCAACCTTACTTGATTGTGCGCTAGCCGAATTCGCGGCTCCAAAGCTAGTGCAGATGTGCCAGGTCCTGGAGCTTGGCCTAGAGCATGAACAACAACACCAAGAGCTGTTGCTTACGGACATCAAGTACAACTTCGGCCATAACCCGCTGTTCCCTGTTTATCGAAGCAACCCAACCGCCGCCTCACCGGCCAATGTCGCGCCACTGTCGTTTCAAGAACATGCTCCAGCTCTTGTGCACATCGGCGCCACTGCTAATGGCTTCGCATTTGACAATGAGCGTCCTCGTCACGAAGTGTTTTTACAGCCCTTTCAAGTCGCTAGCCGTGTCGTCAACAACGGCGAATACTTAGCTTTTATGGAAGATGGTGGTTATCAATGCCCCGAGTTTTGGCTCGCAGAAGCGTGGCAACTCATTCAGGACGGCGCCTTGGCGAAGCAGCCGTTGTATTGGCACGAGCGGCCAGATGATTGGTACGAATATCGATTAGATGGACTATACCCAATAGATCGGGGTGCACCGGTCGTGCATGTGAGCGCATACGAAGCTATGGCTTACGCTAATTGGGCGAAGGCACGCTTGCTTACAGAAGCCGAGTGGGAGTGGGTAGCAGGACGAGAAGCCATTCATGGCAATTTTGTAGAGTCTGAGTATTTCCACCCAACGGCCCAAGACGCCCAGTATTTTTTTGGCAACCTATGGGAATGGACCAGCAGCAGTTATGCCGCCTATCCCGGTTATCGACCCTTATCAGGTGCGTTGGGCGAATATAACGGCAAATTTATGAGCAGTCAGATTGTTCTTCGGGGAGGCTCTTGCGCTACCCCAAAGCAGCACATTCGAGCCAGCTACCGAAATTTTTTCTATCCGGCAGATCGCTGGCAATTCACTGGCATACGTTTGGCCCGAGACGTGTAGGAGGTCGCTTGGCGAATGCGAATGGAGTGGTTTTCTACGATTTAGGTGTTGAAGATCGGCTCGCGGTAACCGAGATTCTGCAAGGGCTGCAACAACCGCAAAAGCGAATCGCGCCGAAATATTTTTATGATGAACGCGGTTCCCAAC
>MDTB01158153.1_pt1 | contig 13997 bp, 15 predicted proteins | sample 811161 | NCBI WGS metagenome assembly MDTB01 (sample SAMN05326650, study PRJNA326480) | marine metagenome | isolation source: seawater | place: Mediterranean Sea | collected 2009
AATATTACTTTTTTTAAGCTTGATTACCTCTTCGGCTTTTTATTATTTTCAAAACCAAGATATTGAAATAATTAAATCATTAAGACCATCAAATACAATTTCAACAACTAATATTTTATTTGATAGAATAAATATAAGAAAAAATTCAGTTTTAACAGAGTATATAGAAATAATTAGACTTGGAATTACTGAGGCTGAATTTGAAAATACAATTAAAAAAGCTGACAATATTCAAATAGATTTTACTCAGTTTGAGAATTTTAGAAGTAAAACCAAAATTGAAAAAACTAGTGCTTATGATAAATCAGTCTATAAAATTATCTTCAGAGATAAATTACCTTTTAAAAAAAATATTTTATTTGATAAAAATAAAAATATTTATAAAATTGCATCTTACAATAATGATAAATTTACCCGTAAGATTAAATTTCTCGATGAAGTTATAAAACATAGAATTTTGGAATATATTGATGGCTTGAGATCTTTTCAAGACGAAGACCAAGATAATCAAAATATGGTTTATAAATTCGATAAAACTGAGATTTCAATTAGCACAAGTTCAAAAAAAAATATTTCAGAATTTTATGTTAATGGTTTAAAAGAAAATTACGGTTTTAAAAAAAAAAGTTTCGTCGAAGGTATGGAAACTTTTAATTATAAAATCATTAAATATTCTTTTTTTGATTGTCTGCTGATTTTTACATTATGTTATCTCATTATTTTTTCATTAATTATAATGAATAAATCCCGATAACCATTTTTTAAAAAATAAATTAATTACTTATTTTTAAAATAAACTTTTTCAAAATAAAGTTTAGAATTGCCCTTACATCTTATAAATGCTTCGGGGTAGGGTTTTTGAAGACCTCGTATAAGATTGTAAAAGTATTCTGCTTTATGTTTTTTAAAGTCCGAATATAAAATTTCACTCATTTTAGGTGTTCGTCTTTTATAATATGATGCAAATTTATTTTTCTGTTTTATACATTTTAAATTAATACTTTTATATTGTTTTATAATTTTCTTAGCCCCCATTGACCCCTTGGATATTATTTCATTGTGAATGTCATCAAGATAACCTTTGAAACTAATTTTTTTTTGAAAAAAAATATCCCCACTATCAATCTTATCTACAGCTTCAATTATACTTACGGCGCTATTTTTTACTCCTTTTAGTAATTGGTTTTGAATTGGAGAACCGCCTCTAAATTTTGGTAATTTTGATGGATGTAATATTAAGCATGGAGCTATTCGTCTGATTTTTGCGCTTAAATATCCACTCCATCCAAAAGCAAATATAATTTTTGGTTTAAAATTTTTTATTTGTTTTAAATAAAGATCTAAATTTTTAGGATTTATTTTTTTTTTTTCTCCTTTTGCGATTTTAATATCTTCAAAATGTTTATTTTCTGTGAAAAAGATTAATGTTTTATTTATTTTAAGTGATCTATCTAAACATAAATTTCTTAAAATTTTTGCACTCCACTCTCTTGATACCAAGAAAACTAAATTCAACTTAATGTCCCTCTAATAAGCTGAAAAGCTTCAGCAGATTCAACACCACATTCAGATCCTCTAATTTTCATTCTTGCCAGCAAATTTTCTTTCGATCTCGCAAATGGAAATTTTCTATCTTGGGTAAGATGAAGTTTCATCATTTTAATTTTTTGATTTTCAAAGTTTTTTGTATCCAAGTAAGTGTTAGGTATAAATTTTTTTCCAGTAGTCCAAGAATAAGGTTCCTCATAAATTAGAACATTTTTTACATAATGTTTCAATTTAATTGGCGCTGGTCTTAAAGCTGTAACTGATGCTAGGAAAGTCGCTCTATGATCCTGGTTATAACTCTCTCCAAATGGAATAAATACGAAATCAGGTCTAATTTTTTCAATATAGTCTTCTATAGGATCTATTATTTCTTTTTGAGTCGGCTTATCTAGCTCAACAAAATACTTGTCTTTAAAAAGAATTTTAAATGAAAAGTTACCATACTTACTAACTTTTTTAATTTCATTTAATCTGGTTTTAAAATTTGTTTTTCCCGTTACTAATTGTCGACTTGAACCAACTGTAATATAAAGTACATTTACATTTATTCTCTTTTTTTTACAATAAGCTATTAAGCCACCACAACCAATTATTTCATCATCTGGATGCGGACTAATTATAAGTATTTTTTTTTTATTTAGAGTAATCATACAACTTTTGGGAAAGGGAAAGGTATTATAAATTTAATATTTTTTTTCATTTTTTTCATTTTTTTCATTATTGAAGATTTATAATTCCACGCAATAATTAATATATAATTTATACTATCTATTTTTTTTTTAAGATACTTTTCATTATATATTGGTATTTTTACACCAGGCATAAATTTATTATATCTCAAGGGAGAGTCATCTATAATGCACTTAACTTTTTTTTTATCTATATTACAATAGTTAAGTAAAATTGTACCTCTTCCCGATGCTCCATATCCTACTATTTTTTTATCTATTTTATTGATTTTGTCTAATAATCTAATCATTAAATTTTTTTGTTTGATTATTTTTTTTCTAAATTCAAATAAATATTTGATATTAATTTTATTTTCAGATTTTATTAATTTGTTTAATCTTTGTTTTTTTCTTTTTTTTAAATTTTTTGATACATAAACTCGTATACTACCCCCATGTGTTGGGATCATTTCAACATCAAAAAGGTTCATATTGTGTAATTCAAAAAGTTTTATTAATGAGGTAACAGTATAATAATTTAAATGTTCATGATAAATAAAGTCATATTGATTAAGTTTTAAAAGATTTGGTAAATAATGAACCTCAGTTGCAAAAACTCCATCATTTTTAAGTAAATTTTTAGCAGCATCAACTACAGAGTGAATGTCATTAATATGGGCAAAAACATTGCTTCCTGTAATGTAGTTGAATTTACCATGTTTAAGCTTAATTTTTTTAGAATTTGTAACATTAAAAAGACCTACGAAAGTATTAATTTTTTTTTTTAATGCAATGTTTGAAATATTTTTAGCTGGGTCAACTCCTAAGCAAAAAAACTTTTTGGATTTTAAAAAATACTTTAAAAGAACCCCATCATTTGATCCAAACTCTAATAGATTTATTTTTTTTTCTTTTTTAAATTTATTTTTAATTTTTATAAAATAGTCATAAAAATGATTGTTCAAATCCGGTATTGTTGAAGACGAATATTTATAGTCATTAAATAAGATCTTATAATTAATAGAGTCTTTTACTTGAAGTAATAAACATTTCTCACAAAAAAAAATTTTTAGAGGTACCTTCAATTCCTTTTTTTTAATCTCATCCTTATTCAGAAAACCACCTGCCATAGGCATACTTCCAAAATTAAATATTTCTTTAATATGTTTATTACCACATACTCTACAATCATTCCTTTTAATTACGGTTTTGTTAGTATTTTTCAATTTAGATATATATATAATAATTTTTAAATTTAATTTATATATCATGTAAATATCTAATGCAAAAAAAATTCAATAAACTATTTAAAGACTACTTAAGTAAAAATAAAAATCAAAATTTAGAAACTAATACAATCAATAGATTCGTTAAAAAAAAATTGAAATCTAAAGTGCTATCTTACAAGTATAATTATAACACAAGATATATGGAGGATAGTATTAATACTATTAGTAGATGGAGTAAATCTTATATTAGAAATTCATTTGCGAATAACAAAGCAAAAGAAATTGAATTACCATTAATTAAGTCAGATTTTTCATATTTTGCTGATGGAAAAGAATTCATTTTATGTTTATCAAATAATAGTAGAATAAGTGTAGAGCTGACATATGGAAAGCTTGAGCAAAAAATTGTTAGAGAAATGAAGCGTGGAGAAGAATTTTACAACTCAATTATTTTAATTGCTAAATGCTCATATAATCCTTGGCACTATTTTACTGAAATCTTAACTCTTGCAAATGAATTAATAGATAAGAAAATATTTTCTGAAAAGAAAATCTATTTACCATACAATCCTTTGTTCAATGATTTAATTAAATTGATTGATCCAAATCATAGAATCAAAACATACAGGATCAATAAAATACATGCTGCTAAAAACAGCTATTTCTTGGAAGGAATAGTTGGTGAAGTTCTATTAACATCAAGTATAGATAAATTAGTAAAAAAAATTTCTAAAGAGTTAAATTTAAATAACAGCTCTTATAATTTTAAAGATATTTATATTGGAAGAAATGATACTGATAAATACCGAAATAGAAGAAAAATTTTGTATGAAAAGAAAGCGTTAAAAATTATAAAGAAAAAGTATCCAAAAATTAAAGTTATTAGACCAGGTTTAATGTCCATAATTGAAAGCATAAAGTTCATGCACAACTGTAAAAATGTTATATCACCTCTTGGAACACAGCTGGTCTTAAACTGTTTGTTTTCAAAAAATTTAAAAAAAATGATTGAAATGGTCCCTGAACTATACAAAGGATTTACAACAGGAGAACTTATTGCAGAGTTTAAAAAATCAAAGTATAAAAAAATTTCAACAAAGAATGCTCGAAGTGGATGGCCATTATATACTAATCAAAAAATAAATCTAAAAGAATTAAAAAAAATATTATGAGTAATTTTAACTGTAGAGTTTCAGGGAATAAATTAAATATCATCAACGATTTTGGTAATCAACCTCTTGGAAATGGTTTTCTAAATATATCTGATTTTCCAAACGAATATTTTTTCAATATGAAAACAGGTTTCTGCAATAAAAGTAAGATGTTTCAGCTGTTAGAACAACCAAGTCCAAAAAAAAATGTTTCATGAAAACTATGCTTTTTATTCATCTACGTCTGTAAACATGCAAAAACATTTTAAGTTATGGGCAAATAAAATTATAGGTGACAATAATTTTGATAAAAATAAATTTGTTATTGAGCTTGGATCAAATGATGGAATATTTATAGATAATTTAAGAGAACAGAACATTAATCATTTGGGAATAGAACCTTCAAAAAATGTAGCTGATGTAGCTATTAAAAAGAAAAATAAAGTGCTAATAGATTTTTTTTCAAGTCATCTAGCAGATAAAATAGTTCGCGAGCACGGTAAATGTGATTATTTTATTTCTGCAAATGTTATGTGTCATATTCCAAATATAATTGATATCGCAAATGGAATAAGTAAATGTCTAAATGATAAAGGTATATTAAGTTTTGAAGATCCTTACTTGGGAGATGTTCTTAAAAAAATAACTTATGATCAGATTTATGATGAACATGTATTCTTATTTTCAGCTCATTCAGTAAAAAATTTATTTAAAAAAGTTGATATGGAATTGATAAAATTAGAACCCCAATCTACACATGGTGGGTCTATGAGGTATACATTGGCTAAGAAAGGTCAACACACAGTTGATGAAAGTGTATTCTATTACCTTGAAAGGGAAAAAAAAGAAGGTGTCAATGATTTAGATAGAATGTTTCAATTTAAAAATGACGTAGAAAATTCCAAACTAAAGTTAAAAAAAATGTTAGTTGAACTTAAAGGTAAAAATAAAAGTATAGTTGGTTATGCTGCAACTTCAAAAAGTACAACCATACTCAATTACTGTGATATCGGACCGGAAAGTATAGAATTTATTTGTGATACAACACCAGATAAAATAGGAAAATTTTCACCTGGAAAACATATTCCAATAAAAGATATGAAATATTTTCACTCAAAAAAACCAAATTATGCATTACTCTTTGCTTGGAACCATTCAGAGGAAATTTTTAAAAAAGAAATCGATTACTCAAAAAATATTGGAAATTGGATAATGTTTGCACCAGAAGCAAAAATTTTATAAGCTTTAATTAATGCAGAGTAGACTAACAAGTTTGATATTAGAAAAATTATATACAGAGGAAGAGAATATTAAATTTCAATGGAACAATCCAGATAATACTAAAACTAAACATTTTTATATTGATAACTTGCTACCAAATGAAATTTGTATGGAAATATTTAATAAATTTCCAAAAAATATTAAAAACTTTAAAGACAGAAATTCTCATCGAGAAAGAAAGAAAACTCTGACAAATTTAAAGGATATAAATTGCATAGTATATGATATTTCATATGCAATTCAAAGCCACTCAGTTGTAAAAAAAATAGAAAAACTTTTAAATTTAAAAAACTTAGAATCTGATCCAACATTATATGGTAGTGGATTATCTGTTATGTTTAAAAATGATTTTTTGAATCCACATATCGATAATAGTCATGATAGAAAAAGGAAAAGATACCGGCGATTAAATTTATTATATTATGTTACTCCAAATTGGAAAAGTCAGAATGGTGGAAATTTTGAGCTTTGGGACTCTAAATTAAAGCATAAAAAGGAAATTACATCTAAATTTAATAGATTAATTGTAATGGAAACAAATAAGACTAGTTGGCATTCAGTAAATAAAGTTAAAGTAGATAATCTAAGATGCTGTGTATCAAGTTACTTCTTTTCAAATCAGTCTCCCGATAATAAGAATTACTTTCATGTAACCTCATTTTCTGGAAGACCAGATCAGTTTTTTTTAAAACTTTTATCCCCAATTGATAATTATTTAAGAAATGCGTTTTCAAAAATTTTTATGTTTGGAAGAGGAAAATAAAATTTTAAATATGATTGATATTGCTTTAAATTAATAATAATTACTTATAAATTATGAAAAAAATTGCCCTAATATTTGGTGTCAACGGTCAAGATGGGTCATATTTGGCAAAGTTTTTATTAAAAAAAAAATATAAAGTTTTTGGAGTAATAAGAAGAAGTTCAAATTTTAATACTTCAAGAATTGACAACCTCTATAAAGATCCACATGAAAAAACTTCATTCAAATTAGTTTATGGAGATGTAACAGATAGCCTCTCAATATTAAATATTATTAAAAATACAAAACCTAATGAAATTTATAATCTAGCTGCCCAATCGCATGTAAAAGTTTCATTTGATGTTCCAGAATATACAGCAAATGTTGACGGTATTGGAGCATTAAGAATCTTAGATTCAATTAAAACATTAAATTTGAAACAAACAAAGTTTTATCAGGCAGGTACATCAGAAATGTTTGGTGCAAGCAAACCTCCTCAAAACGAAAAAACAAACTTCTCGCCTCAAAGTCCTTATGCAGTTGCAAAACTTTACGCACATTGGATAACAATTTGTTATCGACAGTCTTATGGTTTGTTTGCTTGTAATGGAATATTATTTAATCATGAAAGTCCTGTGCGAGGTGGAACATTTGTAACAAAAAAAATCGTGAATGCGCTCTGTAAAATTAAACATAATAAACAAAAAACTCTTTTTTTAGGAAATTTATATGCAAGAAGAGATTGGGGACATGCGGAGGATTACGTTGAAGCTATGTGGCAAATGTTACAAAAGAAATACCCATCAGATTATGTAATTGCAACAGGCAAAAGTTATTCTGTAAAACAATTTATTAGATTTGTATCAAAAGAATTAAATATGAACATTACTTGGAAAGGCAAAGGTTTAAACGAAATCGGATATTATAAAAATAAACCAATTATAAAAATTGATAAAAATTATTTTAGACCCTTAGAGGTTGATCATTTGAGAGGAAATCCAAATAAAGCAAAAAATGTATTAAAATGGAAACCAAAAAGTTCTATAATTAATTTGATCAAAGATATGATTAGTGAAGAATTGAATGGCATTTAAAATTTTCAAAGTTTATATTGCTAGTCATAAATGATACTTAAAAAAGGAATAATTTTGTCTGGAGGAAAAGGAACCAGACTTTATCCTGTAACATCAAGCACGTCTAAGCAACTTCTGCCGATATATGATAAGCCATTAATTTATTACTCAATTTCAGTTTTAATGTTGGCTAACATAAGAGAAATTTTACTAATAACAACACCCGAAGATTTAACAAAATATAAAAAACTTTTAAAAAATGGTTCTCAATGGGGACTAAAAATTAGTTATTCGATACAAGAAAAACCAAAAGGGCTAGCTCAAGCATTAATCATTGGAGAAAAATTTATAAACAAAGATCCATGTGCTTTAATCTTAGGAGACAATATTTTTTATGGGAATGACTTTACTGGAATTTTAAATGATGCAGCAAAACAAACTACGAAATATTCTACAATTTTTGCCTATTATGTGAAAGATCCTAAACGTTATGGCATTGTAGAATTTGATAAAAAATTTAATGTTAAAAATATTAAAGAAAAACCAACAAATCCAAAATCAAATTATGCAGTAACAGGTTTATATTTTTATGATAAAAATGCATCAAGATATGCAAAAAGAATTAAACCTTCGAAGCGTGGTGAACTCGAAATTACGGACTTAAATAATATTTATCTTAAAAACCATAAATTGAAAGTAAAAATTCTTAGCAGGGGTATTGCATGGTTCGATACAGGAACTCCAGACTCCATGTTAGATGCGAGCAACTATATTTATAACATTGAAAAAAGACAAGGTTTAAAAATTTCTTGTCCTGAAGAGATAGCATATAATAAAAAATGGATTTCCAAAAGTCATCTTAATAAATTATTTAATTCATATACTTCATCAGATTACATTAAGTATTTGAAAAGAATTGTGTAGAAGATGGATACATTTAAGGTAGCAGTTTTAATGCCAGTTTTTAATGGTGAAAAATTCGTAAAAAAACAAATTTTATCGATACTTAATCAAAAAAATGTAGATCCAACTATTTTTGTTAGCATAGATCAAAGCACAGATAATTCAGAAAAATATTTAGAAAATTTAAAAAAAAAATTTAAAAAAATCAAAATTGTTTCAAAAAATTTAAAATTTGGGTCACCAACAAAAAACTTTTTTCATCTTATTTCTAATTTTAAAATTAAGGACTTTGATTATGTCAGTTTGTCAGATCAAGATGATTTATGGTACCCACAAAAATTAATAAAATCCATAAATATTCTAAAAAATAAAAATTTCAGTGTTTATTCATCGTCAGTGAATGCAAAAATAGGTTCAAAAAGAAAATATATTAAAAAATCTGGTAACAAAACCAAATTTGATTATTATTTCGAATCTGCAGGTCCAGGATCGACTTATGTATTTGGCAAAAATTTTTTTAGTATTTTTCAAAAATATCTCAGAAAAAATATAAAAAAACTGTGTTCTTTCCAGCATCATGATTGGCTTATTTACGCATACGCACGTGAGAAAGATTTCCGATGGTATATTGATAGCAAGCCATCTCTTGATTATATCCAACATAATAGTAATCATACTGGTGCAAATATTGGCATATTATCTTTTTTTAAAAGATTAAAAGAAGTAGTAAGTGGCGATGCACTTAAAAAAGCGAACGATTTAAAAAATTTACTTAAATTAAAAAAAATTGGTATTAAAAATTTTCATTCATTAAATTCAAGTTTAAAACTTTTTCTTTTATCTTTTTCGCTTAGAAGATCATTCTCAAGTAAGATACTTATTTCTATTTATTTCTTTTTATTAATTTTTATTGGAAAAAATATAAATGGTAAGAGAATTTTAAGTTTTAAATATTTTTTAAATTATATAATTCTAATTGTGTTTTTCTTATTTTTTTTTAAAAACTTTAATGAAGAACTATTCTATTCTTTAAATATAAATTATAATAATTCAATATATATTTTTATTGTGTCTTTAATTTCGCTCCTAATAATTTCTTATAGAATTCTTTTAACTTGTAATTTTTTTACCCCGCATCGGCTAAAATTTTCATCTTGGCATAGAGAATTTTGTAAAAGTCAGATAATGAACTACCTAATTCCATTCTCTGGAATTGTTTATAGAGGTTATTTGTTAAAAAAATCAATTAAACTGTCTTATTTAAACTATACAAAAATTTTAATTTACTTAAATATTTTAGAATTATTTTTAATATTTAGTTTAGTTACAACCTTGTATTTTTATTTCAATATAGGTTTCCAAACTTTACTTGTTATGTTTATTATTCTAATTACATGTTCGTATCTAATAATTATAAAAAATTTTGATTTACTTAAATTTAGTTTTTTAAATAAAATAAAAAAATTTAAGCAGTTTTTTCCTCAAAATAAAAATATATTAAATTTAAAAGAAACTTTACAAATAACTTTTTTTACAATTTTAAAAATTCTTTTTAATTACATATTATTTTTAACAATATTTTTACTAATAGATATTGATATGAATTATTTTGAAATTTTAGTTTTAACATTAATCAATCAAATATTTGAACCTATTAAGATTACTCCTCAAAATATAGGCTTAACAGAATTAGCATTTGCATTATTTTTTTCTTCTGTAAACAATGAACCAATAGTTGGATCTTATATAAAAATTATACACAGAAGTTTTGAAATTTTGAATTATTTTGTTTATTATGTTTTTGATAAAGCTATTAATTTCTCTAAATGAAAAAAAAAATTCTTGTTACAGGTGCGGCAGGTTTTATCGGGAGACAACTCTGTGATTTTTTAGAAAAAAAGAAAATTCCAACTATTCAAGTTGACGATCTAAGTGTTAAGCCGGTTATAAAACCAAGTAGAAAAATAATAAAAATGAAAGTTCAAGATATAAATTCAAATTTTTTAAAAAAAAACAAAATTTATAAAATTATACATCTTGCAGCTAAAAAAAGTGTTGATGAATCTTTTTACAATTTAAAAAATTCAATTGAAAATTACGAGATGAATTTAAATTTACTTAGTGCTACAGTAAATTCAAATGTAAAACATATTTATATTGCCTCTACTTGTGAAATATTTGGTTTTCAAAAAAAAAAATTAGATGAATTTTCAGATTATAAACCACATTCTCCATATGCTGTGACTAAAGTAGCTAATGAGTATTTATCTGAAATTTTTACAATGAGAAAAAAATCTTTAAAAATTACTTCCTTAATCTTTTTTAATACATATGGCCCAACTGAAAACATAGATGCAGTAATCCCAAAATTTGTTTATTTGGCATCTAAAAACAGAACAATTTTTATAGAGGGAAACGGAAGGCAAAAGAGAAACTTTAATTATATTTCGGATGCAATTAGTTTGATTTATAAAATAATAATAAGCAAAAAATATTTTAAAAAAATAAATATTGGTGGTGATAAAGAAACTAGTGTAATAGATATTTTAGAAATTATCAAAAATTATTTTCCTAATTTGAGAGTAAAATTTAAAAAAGGAAGAATAAACGAAATTCAAAATTTTAAATGTAATAATTCTTTGTCCAGAAAACATTTCAAATTTGATACTAAAATAAATTTAAAAAATGGGATAAAAAAAGTTATAGAATTTTATAATAAGTAAATGACAACTTTAAATATTATCTTTGTTGTAAGTTTAATTTCTAATTTTGTTCTACTATATATTTTAAGTAAAAAAAAATATATTTTTTTTAACAAAAATAGAAATAAGCAAATAAGGTGGGGAAATTCAAAAAAATCTCATTATGGTGGGCTTTCTTTTTTTATTACTTTTATAATAATTTTTGTAACCATTATTGTGTTTGATCCAACATATTCATTGAGTAAGCAATTTATTTATTTTTTTTTTTGTTATTTGTATTATTTCAGTCTATGGATTATTAGATGAAAGATTCATATTTAAGCCAAAATATAAGTTACTTTTTCAAATCCTAATATCATACATTTTAATTAAATCAGGAGTTGAACTTAAATTATTCTTTAATGAAGATTTAAATTTTGTATTTAATTTATTTTGGTACTTATTTCTTTTCAACGCATTGAATATGGTGGATAATATTGATCTTGGGTATTTTGCCTCAGTTTTCCCATCTTTTTTATTTTTTTCTGTGTCTGTTTATTTCTACAATTTTGACACTAATTTGGAATTTTTGACTATTGTATATTTTGCAGGATTATTAATATTTTTTTTATTTAATCGTTTTCCATCAAAAATATTTTTAGGAGAAATAGGGTCAGCACAGATAACAGCAATAGCAATAATTCTTTCATATTTTTTTATATGGAAAGAAAAAGAATTTATTAATCATCAAACAAGTTTATTTGATTTTTTGAAAAATAATCTTTTCTTTATATTTATTTTTAACGATTTTTTGATTACATTTGTCAGAAGAATTTATCTAAAAAAATCTATATATCTAGGTGATACAAATCATATATCACACAATTTTACAAAAATCATTTCAGTTAATTTTTTCGCGTTGTATGTAATTTGTTTGGGTATTTTAAGTATGCTTATGAATTATATATTTGAGAACTATTTAAGTATAGCAAATTGGCAAAATATTTCATACATTTTTGCATATTATATTTTTATTTTAATAGTCAACTTTTTATTATATTTATATTGCTTAAAAAAAATGCCCCAACGTCAAAAATTTAAACATCAAACTATAATCTAAATTAATTATATATAAGTTGATTCAAATAAATACAATAATTCAAAAAATTTCATACTATCTAGTTTTATTTTTACCGATCTCACTTATTTCAGGTCCATTTTTATCAGATTTAACAGTAACATTTGTTTCAATTTTTGTGATTGCAAATTTGAAATTAATTATAAACCGACAAATTATAACTAAAAAAATTTTTTTGATTTTTTTTTTATTTAATATTTGGATTATTTTGTCGTCATTAGTTTCAGAACATTTTTTATTTTCAATCAAATCATCTATTTTTTACTTTAGATTTATAATATTCTCTTTTGGAATTTATTATTTTTTAAATATAGATTCTAAATTTGGTCTTAAATTTTTTTATATTTTGCTTGCTGCATTTTTTGCATTAATTTTAGATGGCTATTTTCAATTCTTTTTTGGTTCGAATATATTAGGATTTAATTTACAAGCTGGACCAAGAGTTAGTAGTTTTTTTAATGATGAATTAATTTTAGGTAGTTATTTGTCAAGGCTACTACCTTTATTGATTGGATTATATCTTTATAATATTAATAATTTTTCAGACAAAAAAAAATAATTACCACTTTAATAGCATTGTCTTTAATATTATCAGAATGTTTAGTTTTTCTTTCCGGAGAGAGAGCAGCTTTCTTTTTTATAAATTTATCAGCTTTTTTTATGATAATATTTTTAAAAGGTTTTAAATTAATAAGAATTTTTACATTAGCGATTTCTTTTATACTAATAATAATTATTGTAAAATTTCAACCATCTTCAATGGAAAGAATTGTAGATTTAACTTTAAAACAAACTGGTATTTTTAATAAAAGTTCAAGAATAGTAATGTTCTCCGATTTGCATGAGAATTATTACAAAACCTCCTTTAATATTTTTAAGTCAAATTATATAATTGGCGCAGGTCCTAAAACATTTAGAAAAAATTGCTCTAATCCAAAATATTTGATTAATATATATTCTTGCACAACTCATCCACATAATACTTACTTACAATTATTGTCAGAGACAGGGATAATTGGCTTTTCCCTGATTTTTCTATTATTTTTAAGAATAGTATACTTCTCTTTTCATGAATTTTTCTTTCGTTATAAAAATATAAGCGATGATGAGAAACCCAAATATAATTTCAAAATATGTCTTATTACTTGTTTTCTAATAACGCTCTGGCCATTTATACCTTCTGGCAATTTTTTTAATAACTGGTTAAGCATTATTTATTATTTGCCTCTAGGTTTTTTTATTTCGCTAATATATAGAGATATTAATAATAAAGTATATCCTAATGAATTTAAAAAATGAGATTATTTTTTTAGCTGGGCATAATGGACTTGTAGGATCTGCAGTTCTGCAGTTATTAAAAGAAAAACGATTTAAAAAAATTCATACAATTGGCAAAAAAAAATTAGATCTTACAAATTATAATAAAGTTGCCAAATATATAAAAGAGCTCAAACCTAAAAGTGTGATTATATGTGCAGCTAAGGTTGGTGGTATTAAAGAAAACTCAAAGTATCCTGCTGACTTTATTTATCAAAACTTAGTGGTACAGAATAATATTATTCATGCATCCCACCTTTCAGGAG
>MDTB01225507.1_pt1 | contig 13996 bp, 13 predicted proteins | sample 811161 | NCBI WGS metagenome assembly MDTB01 (sample SAMN05326650, study PRJNA326480) | marine metagenome | isolation source: seawater | place: Mediterranean Sea | collected 2009
ATAAAACACTTATCTCAATGACAAAATAATCTTTATTATGATAATTGGAATTGATGCATCAAATATAAGGACAGGGGGTGGTAAAAAACATTTAGAAAAATTTATATTAAATTGTCTAGACGAGGATAAAAGCATAAGCTTTATAATTGTCTCTAATAATTTTGTAAATAATAGCTTTTTAGAGCTTACAAATATTAAATGTATTTCAAACCTATTATTAAATTATGGAAGTTTGCCATCTATAATATCACAATTATTTATTTCCACATACTATTTTAAAACTAGTAATTGTGATTTTGTGTTTGCTCCTGGAGGTATATTTCTCTCAAGTTTTAGACCTTTTTTTACGATGAGCCAAAATATGTTGCCATTTGATTCAAGCTCAACATCAAATTTTTCATTAATTAAAAAAATCAAGTTTACTTTGATTAGATTCTTTCAATTATATTCATTTAAAAGGTCTAATGGTGTAATTTTTTTAACCAAATATGCACATAGGCTAATATCTGACAAAATTTCTAAAAAAGTAAAATCTGAAATAATTCCTCATGGAATATCTCAAGAAACTTATAATAATTATAAAATTAGGAAAGATAAATTTGAAATCTTGTATGTATCGGATTTTTTGCCTTATAAAAATAATTTAAATGTTTTTTTAGCTGTAAAAGATTTAATTGAAGAGGGAATTGAAATTACGCTAACTTTAATCGGTCAAAAAGATAAAAAACAATATGAAAAAATGAGACAAATTCTGACTGATAATGAACATTTAAGAAATAAAATTAAAATCTTAGGTAAACTTCCTAATAATGAAGTTTCAAAATATTATAAAAATTCTTCATTATTTCTATTTGCCTCAAGCTGCGAAAACCTTCCTTTTATAATGTTAGAGGCAATGAGTTTTGGCTTACCTATAATTACAACAAATAAGAGCCCAATGAAAGATTTAGTAAAAGGTACAGATATTATTTTTGACCCAAATAATATTGATGATATAAAAAAAATAATTAGACTGAATATGAGTTATAAAAAGCTACTAAAGATGTCAAATTATAATTATACAGAATCAAAGAACTATTCATGGAATCAAAATGTTATTAAATCTTTGAAATTCTTTAAATCAAATATTTAAGTATTTGATGCATGACCATACTTGAATTGATTACAATCAAATCTTGGTAACTGATGAACCTTATATCTCAAATCATCTAAAGAAATATCTCTTTGCTCTACATTGAATGAGAACTCACAGTTATTACTTGATAAAATTTCCAGAGTTTTATCATTAAAAGTATGGAAACCTCCATATGGGTAGCAAAATGATTTAACCCCCAGATTACCAACCTTACTTTCTAGAAAATTAAAAGAATTTTCAATCTCATATTTTTGCAGCTCATTAGATAATTTAGACATAACTAAATGATTCTCAGTATGACTGCCAATTATCATACCTGCAGTATTCATTTCTTTGAGATTATTAACACTTAAATAAAAATCTGCTACATTAAAATTTTCCTTTATAAATTTATCAAATAGCTCATCAATAACTAACTTTCTTTTATCATATTTAATAAAATAATTTAGTATCCTCTTGATTATTAAAGAGTATTGATCATTATCCTGATTTAAATATGTTAGCCTTTTAAACTCATCAATCTTGTTCATATCAAACAATTTCTGAATTTGTTTTTTTTGTAAATAGGTATATAAATCCTTTGGGTCACAGTTTGAGATTAAAATATGAATTCTATGAACATCTAAAATTTGATTCTCCTTAAATGGAAAAGTTGGTATATAAAAAATACCCCACAAACCTCTTTTTTTTAATTCAGGAAAAACATTTTTATAATGACAGATTAAACCATCATCAAAAGTCAAAATAACTCCTTCCTTCTCTTCTTCTTTTAACTCTTTGTTCCTAATTGAATTAATAAATGACTCTTTACTTACAAATCCATATTTTTTATCAAAATAGTCTAATTGTTTCTTGAATAAATCAAAATCAAGCCTAAAAATATGAGGAAAATTTTTGTCCTTATGTCTAACATAATGATACATAACAGCTTTCATCATTCAAATGCATTTATTATTGGAAATTTTTCATCAAGAATACTTTTTTGATCAAGATAATTTGCTATTTTTTGATCAAGATTATAATACGCCTTTTTAATTGATTCTTCACTAAAGTCCTTATTCTTGTATAATCTTCCTTTTAAATTATTCTTTTTATACCTTTTCAACTTATCAAAGTCCTTGATTAATTTAACACATTCAGTCGTAGAATCATGAATTAACCTATTACCTATTGAATGGATTGAATCATTTTTTTTAATTCTTGCTCTAATTTGATGAATTATATCACCGGTATCTACACCACTATCTATATGCATGAAAGTTGATCCTATCGCTGACAATTCATTTTCAACAAATGGCCAAAAGTTAGTGCCAGAACCCCTGTAATAAGGAGAAATTCCTAAATGAATATTAATAAATTTATTTTCAAATACTTTTAACAATCGAGACCTAATTATTGAACATCCATAAGAAATAATTAAATCTGGATTTAATGCTATTATTTCTTTCACATTTTTTTTTGAATTTATATCACCTCTATTTATAAAAACTGAATTAGAATTATCAATGCTTTCTTCACAATAAGTTTTAAAAAATTGAATTTCAGATTTATTTCTCTCCTCAAGGTGTTTTTTCCTTAAATTATTATCTTCTTGATTACTAACTTTTTTAACAATATTTCCTGCATCAGATTCACAGAATGAGGCAATAACATTAACCTCACTTTGGTTGGACATATATTTTTTAAAATAATTATGTCTTAATTCATTACCAGTAAGAAGTATAATTTTTTTGATATTATTCATATAAATTAATCAACGATAAACAGTATTCAAAAATATATAAATATTATCGATATATTTGTCAATAGGCATTATAAAGATGAGTAAGCTATTAATAACAGGTGGTACAGGTTCTTTTGGTAAAGCATTCCTTAAAAGGCAAATTAATAACAAAAAGTTTAGTGAAATTAGAATTTTTTCACGTGATGAAAAAAAACAGGATGATTTAAGAAAAGTTATTAAATCCGATAAAGTTAAATTTTATTTGGGTGATGTTCGTGAAATAAGCTCTATTGAATCAGCAATTGATTCAGTAGATTATGTGTTCCATGCTGCAGCATTAAAGCAAGTTCCTTCCTGTGAATTTTTCCCAATAGAAGCTGTAAAGACTAATATTCTTGGAACTAATAATGTACTCTCTTTAGCAAAAAGAAACAACATAAAAAAACTAGTTGTTTTAAGTACTGATAAAGCAGCATATCCAATAAATGCAATGGGAATGTCTAAAGCACTAATGGAGAAGGTAATGATATCAAATTCAAGAGACCTTGAAACTAGTAAAACAGTTTTTTGTGGAACAAGATATGGAAATGTAACGGCCTCACGAGGATCTGTCATTCCATTGTTTGTTGATCAAATAAAAAGCAAAAAAGATTTAACAATTACAAATCCAAAAATGACAAGATTTATGATGAATCTAGATCATGCTGTTGAATTAGTATATTATGCTTTTGAAAATGGAAATAATGGAGAAATCTTTGTTCAAAAATCTCCGGCTGCTTCTATTGAGGTTCTTGCTCAAGCATTGATAAATATATATAATTCGTCATCAAAAATAAAGCTAATTGGAGTTAGACATGGAGAAAAAATGTATGAAACATTAGTTACCAAAGAAGAGATGAGCTCATCAGAAGATCTAGGTAATTATTATAGAATAATTCCTGATGAAAGAAGTTTAAATTATGACAAATATTTTTCTGTTGGCAATAAAAACCTAGAAACTAATGAGTATAATTCTAATAATACTAACCAACTAAGTGTTAAAGAAATGGAGAATTTACTTCTAAATCTTGAACAAGTAAAGAACGATTTAAAATCTTAATTACATAGATTTGAGAATTTTAATTTCGGGGCATAATGGTTTTTTAGGCAGGCACTTACAAAGAGCCCTTATGACAATTAATGATAACTATACTATAGTTTTTCTTACAAAGTCTGACTTTAATTCTACTAACCTAAATAATAAAATAAAAAACGACGATTTAATCTTTCATTTTGCTGGAGTAAATAGAGACATTAATGATAATATTGTATTTGAAAAAAATGAGTTTATCAATAATACTTTGTTAATTGCACTTGAAAATGTGAATTTTTCAGGCAAACTTTATTTTACATCATCAACGCAAGAAAGTATTAATACTCAGTATGGTATTGCAAAAAAAAATGCAAGAGTTAATTTTTTAAATCAGTCAAAAAAACTTGGATATGTCTTCCATGGTTTGATTTTACCCAATTTATTTGGCCCTTTCTGCAAACCAAATTATAACTCTTTTATTGCTACATTTTGTTTTAATTTAATTAATTCTAAAAAGAATAAAATTAATGATGACAAAAATATTTCTTTAATATATGTCAATGATCTTGTAACTAGATTAATAGATTCCATTAAAATCCGAGATGAGATAAACTTAACAGAAATTATCATACAAAGAAAGGTAAGTGATATATTAGTGCTCTTAGAAATGTTTAATGAAACTTATATTAAAAAAAGCAATTATCCTAATCTAAATTCACACTTTAATCTTAGTTTATTTAACACCTTTATGTCCTATGTAAACTTAAAGGAGTTTTTTCCAAAAAAATATTTAGTTTACAAAGATAATAGAGGTAGTTTTACTGAACTAATTAGATCTGATTCTAAAGGACAGTCATCTATCTCGGTAACGAGTACAAATGAAACAAGAGGTAACCACTTTCATACTAGAAAAATAGAAAGATTCTCTGTAATAAAAGGAAAAGCATTAATTAAATTAAGAGAGATACTCTCTGGTGAAGTTTTAGAGTTTGTTCTTAATGGCGAATGTCCTTCATTCATTGACATTCCAGTATGGAATACTCATAGTATTCAAAATATTGGAGAAGAAGAGTTAATTACTTGTTTTTGGATCAATGAACATTATGATGATGAAAACTCTGACACCTATATTGAAAATGTTTAACTTAGATTTGCCAATATGAGTATAGAAAAAATTAAATTAGTAACAATTGTTGGAACTAGACCAGAAATTATAAGGCTATCTTCAATAATTAAAAGGTTAAATAAATCAAAGGCTTTTGACCATTATTTAATTCATACTGGACAAAACTATGATTTTGAATTAAATGAAATTTTCTTTGAAGATTTAAATATTCAAAAACCAAATAAGTTTCTTAATCTTGCTAAAGATTCCCCTTCAAAAACCATTGGAAATATCCTTATTAATATTGATGATGTTCTTGATGAAATTAAACCAGATGCAGTTTTAGTTTTAGGGGACACAAACAGCTGCTTAGCTGTAATATCTGCAAAAAAGAAAAAAATTCCAATTTTTCACTTTGAAGCTGGTAATAGGTGTTTTGACCAAAGAGTTCCCGAGGAAACAAATAGAGTAATTGTTGATCATATATCTGACATCAACATGACTTACAGTTCAATAGCTAGAGAATACCTAATTAGAGAGGGTATTAATCCTGATAAGATTATTAAAATTGGATCACCTATGCTAGAGGTTATTGAAGATAATATTTCAAAAATTAATAAGTCTAATATTCTTGATGAATTAAACTTAAAAAAAGATCATTTTTTTCTAGTCTCTTGTCATAGAGAGGAAAATGTGGACTCAATTAAACACCTAAAAACTTTAATTCAATCTTTAAACTCTTTGATTAAAGAATATAAATATCCAATTATATTCCCCATTCACCCAAGAACAAAAAAACAAATAGAAAAAAATAAAATAAAATTAAACAGTCAAATCCATTTAGTTAAACCATTAAATTTCTCCGATTATTGTAGGCTTCAAAAAGATTCTTTTGTAGTGCTTTCTGATAGTGGGACAATTTTTGAGGAATCCTCTATTCTTAATTTTAGAGCTTTAAACCTAAGAGAGTCTCATGAGAGACCAGAGGCTATAGAAGAAGCAACAGTTCTTGTATCTGGTCTAAAAAAAGAGAGAATTCTTCAGGGAATCGAAATTTTGCAAAATCAATCTATTGGTTCAAATAGAAATATAAATCTTGTCTCTGATTATAATGTTAAAAATGTTTCATTAAAAGTAGAGAGATTAATTGCATCCTATATAGATTACGTAAATAGAGTAGTTTGGCAAAAAGAATTTTAATTTACACTAATCATTTCTATCCTGAACAATTTAAAATAAATGAAATTGTTGATTGGCTATCAAATGAGTCTCATCATATTAGAGTCATTACTTGTATTCCAAATTATCCAGGGGGAAAGTTTTATAAAGGATATAATATTAACACATTATCTAGAAAACATATTAATGAAAATATTATAATTAACAGATTACCTTTAATCCCAAGAGGTAATGGTAATTATTTTATTAGAACTATTAGCTATTTAAGCTACTTCATATCAGTATCCCTTTTTAATATTTATATAATTTTTTTTAAAAAAAAATATGATTATGTATTTGTACACCATACTAGCCCCTTTTTAATTGCAATACACCCAATTATTTATGGTTTCTTCTATAAAACAACTAAGATTTTATGGGATCTTGATTTATGGCCTGACACCTTAAATGTGTTAAATATAATTCGCTCAAAATGGATACTTAATTCAATTGAACTTTTTGTAAAGTTTGTTTATAGTTTCTATGATAAAATATTAATTGGCTCTAAAGGATTTGAAGAATTATTAAAAAAAAGATATGATGGAGAAATTATATATTTTCCAAATTGGTCCGAATCTGTAATAGAAAATTATAAAACTAAAAATCCCATAAATCTTAATATTCCAGATAATCATTTTACCATAATGTATACAGGAAACATTGGAAATGCTCAAGGATTAGATATTTTAACTGATGTAATCAGAGAGATTCATGATAAAAATATTTTTTGGGTTTTTATTGGAGAAGGAAGTTTTAAAAAAACTTTTGTTAAGAATCTTGATAATTTAAATTTATTAAATAAATGTAAATTTATTGATCAAATAGATATAACTGAAATCAATAGCTATACTAGTTTAGCTGATGCAATGTTTCTTTCATTAAGGGATAATTATCTTTTTTCTAGAACTGTTCCTGCAAAACTCCAATTTTATATGGCACTAGGAAAACCGATAATAGGGCTTATTAAAGGAGAAGGGGCTAAAATAATAATGGATTCTAATTCAGGAATTGTACTCTCATCTTATAAACCTAAACAAATTGCCAACTCAATACTTAATTTTTCAAAAATGAAAGACTCTGAGTTAATTAAAATTGGAGATAATGGCAGAAAATTTTATCTAAATAACTTTAGTATAAAAAAGAGAAAGCAACAACTATTGAGTTTTTTTAAATAAAAAAACCATCTTACTATTAGGAGATCGATGATATTTTGGCTTATAATCAAGATTTAATGTTTTAATACTATTCCATTGATCTATAAAAAAGTAACTAAGAATAACTTGAAAATGAGTTGTAATATTTATGTCCTTATTTATAATTTTTTTAATATCTGTCCAGTTTTTTTTTCCATAATCTTGTAATTAGTAACTTTAAAAAAAACTTTTTTAATAAAAACCCTTATTTGCTAAACAGATTTCAAAAATAAAATAAAATCTAAAAATTCAATAGATAAATGAAAAACTATAATTTAAAAGTTTTACTTGTTGGAGCATCAGGGTTTTTAGGTAAAAATGTTTACGAACAGCTTAAACAAAAATATAATTTTTTGATCTTATTAAGATCAACGCCGGTAAACTTTGACATCAATCCTCAGTATATCTATGATAATCTAGATGATTTAAAAAAAGAAAAAATTGATATTATAATAAATTGTGCGGTTAGTTATGATGAAAAAAAGATATCTAGTTTAATAGAATCAAATATTTTATTACCAATCAAGCTCTTAGAAATGTTTGAAAAATCAATCAAGCTCTATATTGCATTTGATTCTTTTTACACAAAATTTACTAAAAATCCAATGTTAAATTATTCTTATTCAAAAATTAATATTAGAGAATGGTATAAAAATTTTAATAATCTCAAAATTGTAAATTTAAAATTGGAACATGTGTATGGTAAATATGATTCCAAAAAAAAATTTATACCATGGCTCATTGATAATATGAATAAAAATAAAACAATTAGGCTCTCAGAATGTAAACAAAAAAGAGATTTTATTCATGTTGACGAGATAATAAAATTAATTAAAGAAGTAATTAGTAAAAGAGATAAATTTAATATTGGTTATTCTGAGATTGAGGTTGGAACAGGAACGTCAATTGAAATTGAAAAACTAGTTTTATTATTATCAAAGATCACAAAATCCAATTCTAAAATAATTTTTGGTGAAAAACAATTTGAAGGCGAAATTGACGATTCTTTTTCTAACTTTGATACTTTACCTAGTTTTATTAAATGGAAACCGGAAAATAGCTTGAAAAAAGGTTTAAATAAAACATTAAATAAATGAAAGCTGATTTTAAAAACTTGTCAATTGTAATACCTTGTTTTAATGAAGAGGAAGTATTGTATTCTACATATACTGAGCTTAAAAATATTATTAATGCAATATCTAACATAAATAAACATCAATTTGTTTTTGTAAACAATGGTTCAACTGATAAAACATTAGATGTTTTAATTGGTCTTAAAGCGAATGATAATAATATAAAGATTCTTGATCTTAGAAATAATTATGGCTATCAAGGCTCAATTACTGCAGGTTTATATAATTCAGATTATGAAATGATAATATCAATCGATGCAGATTTACAAGATGATCCAGGCAAAATTCAAGAAATGATTAACCATTACTATGATGGCTTTGAAATGGTTTTGGGTGTAAGGAAAAATAGGTCTGTGGACTCATTCTTTAAGAGGTTTTTTACTTTAAGTTTTTATAATCTTCTTTCTATTTTGGGCGTAAAAACTGTTTATAATCATGGAGACTTTAGGCTGTTATCTAATAATTTAGTTGAGGATTTAAAAACTTACAATGAAAAAAATAGATATTTAAGAGGTATAATTCTAAAGCTAGAAAACAAATATAAATGTGTTTATTACGACCGAAAAAAAAGAACTAAAGGTAAAAGCAAATTTAGACCTCTAGATTTAATAAATCTTGCATTAGATGGTATAACATCTTTTAGCGTTTTACCAATAAAATTAATTTTTATTAGCGGTATTTTTATGTTTATTTTCTCCATATTATTACTTTCAGTTCTTGTTTATTCATATTTTAGTAGTAGTATAGATGTTGAGGGATGGACATCTACTATATTTTTGATTCTGTTTTTTGGTGGTATTCAAAATATTTATATGGGAATCTTAGGAGAGTATATTTCTAAGACATACATAGAGACTAAATCCAGACCAATATATCAAATAAGAAAAATTTACTAATAATGAAAGTTGTAATTTTAGCAGGAGGGTTTGGGTCTAGATTATCAGAGGAAACAATTAATATACCAAAGCCAATGGTAAGGATTGGTTCAATGCCAATAATTTGGCATATAATGAAAAATTTTTCTGAACAAGGATTTAAAGAATTCATTATTTGTTTGGGTTACAAATCTGAAGTAATTAAAAAGTTTTTCATTGACTATCATACCTTAAATTCAGATTTAACAATTGATTTAAAAAGAAATGATACTATTTATCATAACTCCAACTTAGAAGACTGGAAAATATCTTTGATAGATACTGGACTCAATACATTAACTGGCGGAAGAATTAAAAGAATTAAAGACTATGTTAAGGATAAACCCTTTATGTTGACCTACGGTGATGGCGTGTCAAATGTAAATCTCAAAAAATTAATTGAATCACATAATAAAATGAAAAAAATATGTACTGTCACATCTGTTGAGCCTCCTGGTAGATTTGGGATATTAAATGTTGATACAAAAGGCCTTGTATTATCATTTGATGAAAAAAGAAGTGTTGGTGGCTCTTTAATTAATGGTGGTTTTTTTGTTTGCGAACCTACAATATTTGATTTAATTGAAGGAGATAATACATCATTTGAGTTTACAACTCTTAAAGATCTTGCTATAAAAAAACAGTTAAATTCATGCAAGCATAATGGATTTTGGAAGCCAATGGATACTTTAAGAGATAAAAACGAATTAAATGAATTATGGGAATCAAATTCAGCTCCATGGAAAACTTGGCAAGATTAAAAAAAAAGTTTTTTGGAAAAAAAGTTTTTTTAACAGGACATACTGGCTTTAAAGGTTCCTGGCTTTTGATTTTACTAAAATTAATTGGAGCTAATGTCAAAGGTTACTCTCTTAAACCTAGAAACTTATCATTATTTAACAAAATAAATGGGGAACATCTATGTCAATCAATAGTTGGTGATATAAATAATAAACTACTATTACAAGATGAACTTCTGAAGTTTAAACCAGATTTTGTTTTTCATTTTGCAGCCCAAGCTTTGGTTAATGAATCTTATTTGGATCCTGTTAACACTTTTAATACAAATATAATTGGGACTGTTAATCTTCTGGATTCAATCAGATCCTTGGAAAATAAATGTTCAACTCTAATAATTACTACTGATAAAGTCTATAAAAATAAAGAGACATTGAGACCATACACAGAAAAAGATCAGCTGGGAGGTTATGACCCATACAGCTCAAGTAAATCATGTGTTGAACTGATAACAGAATCTTACAGGAATTCTTTTTTTAACTTAAAAAAAATTAATTTACACAAGAAAGCATTTGCTACAGCAAGAGCTGGAAATGTTATAGGTGGGGGAGATTGGTCAAATGGAAGACTTGTTAAAGATATCATTAATTCTTTAGAATTAAACAAGCCTATAAAACTTAGATATCCGAACTCAATACGGCCCTGGCAACATGTTTTAGAACCTTTAAATGGATATCTTGAATTGGCTATAAAACTTAATGAGAACCCTATTAACTACTCTACAACTTTTAATTTTGGTCCCGAAATAGATGATTGTATTTCAGTTAAATTATTTACAGAGAAAATGAAAACTGAATGGAGCTCAGATCTAGAAGTTTTGATTGATAAAAATAATATTAACCATGAAGCTGGAGCACTAATTCTAGACATTGAAAAGGCAAAAAAAATATTGGACTGGAAACCAAAAACAAACATAGATACTGCTATTTCGCAAACAGTTTCTTGGTATAAAAATAAGAACTTAGAACCTATTAAAAAATGTGAGATGCAGATTGAACAATTTTATACTAATTATGACTAATTCAATGGAAGAAAAAATTTCTTACGCAAAAACTGTATACGGAAAAAAAGAAGTAGAAGCTGTAGTAAAATGTTTACAGGAATCCACACAAATGGGAAATTACTCGAGACAGTTTGAGTCAAAAATTGCCAATCTTTTTGATAAAAAGGAAGGTCTCTATGTTAACTCTGGTTCATCAGCTCTATATATTGGAATTGAATCATTAAATCTTCCTGAAAAAACTGAAGTCATTACCCCTGCCTTAACCTTTGGCACAACAGTTGGATGTCTTGTTAAAAATAATCTAACTCCAGTTTTTGTCGATGTTGAGCCTTTAACATATTGTATCGATGTCAGTCTTATTGAAAAAGAAATTACAGAGAAAACATCTGCAATTCTTGCACCGAATCTCCTAGGAAATGTATGCGATTGGGATAAAATTAGATTACTTGCTGATAAATATAATTTAATTGTTATAGAAGACTCAGCTGATACTTTGGGGGCTACTTTAAATAATAAAAAAACTGGTTATTATTCAGATATGTCAATTACAAGTTTTTATGGTTCTCATATAATTAATTGTGCTGGAAACGGTGGAGCACTTCTTCTTAATAGTCAGAAAGCTATAGACAAGGCAAAATTACTGAGATCATGGGGACGAAGTTCTTCTTTGTTTGATGAGAAAAGTGAACAGATTGAAAATAGATTCAACGTAAATCTTGAAGGAATTGATTATGATTCTAAATTTGTTTTTGAAGAGATAGGATATAATTTAGAAGGAAATGAACTAGGTGCTGCTTTTGGGTTAGCTCAACTAGAAAGTTTAGAAAAAAATATAAAAACAAGACAAAAAAATTATAAAACACAAATAAACTTTTTTGAAAAACATGAAGAGTTTTTTGAGAATCCAATTGAAAAACCAAATGTTTCAACAGCATGGCTTGCTTTCCCAATCTTAATTAAAAAATCTTCACCATTTAAGAGAAAAGATTTTCAAATTTTTTTAGAAAAAAGAAATATTCAGACTAGGGTAGTTTTTACGGGTAATATTTTAAAACAACCTATGATGAAAAATGTCAAATATAGAAGCTCTAATGCTGGATTTAAAAATTCAGATTTAATAATGGAAAATGGTGTACTTCTACCACTTCATCATGGAATGACAGATAAAATGTTTGAAAGATTACATTTAACCATTGAAGAATTTTTATCATATTATAAATAATTGACTATGCTTGCTTTCCTAGATTATAAGAAGCTTTATATATTGCTACTATTATTCATAATAATATTATATGGGGAGACTATTTATTATGGATACATATGGGATGACTTTGATCTAGTAATACTTAAATTTCAAGATATTATTGATCTGACTCTAAATTCATATTTGATTAGGCCAGTGATGTTTCTTTCTTATTTTTTGTCAAACTTTTTCTATAGCTCATCAGTTCTTGACCATATAGTCAATATTGTTTTATTTGCATTGGCAACTAAGCTTGTATTTGATTTTACAATTAAAACTCATAATAAATTGGCTGCATTCTTTATTATGATAGTTTGGATTAGTCTGCCGTGGTTAAGTCATACGATTATTTGGATTAGTCAAAGAAATGATACATTAATGATTATTTTCAGCATGTTAGCTATAAAATATGACGGAAATAAACAAACCCTAAAATCATGTGTATTTCTTTTTCTATCTGTGTTTAGTAAAATAACTAGCTTCTTATTGCCACTGTTTCTTATTTATAAAAACAGAAAAAATAAAAAGAAAGTATTGATATATTCTTTTATTCAAACCATATTTTTGAGCATTGGTTTAATATCTTTTCTAAGAGAAGGGACAAAAAAACCTCACCTTGCTGAATTATCATTCTTTGAGAGTGTTATACTGAAGTTTTTCCATGTATTTGAGGGTGTGCTAACACAAGTTATTCCTTTCCCTTATTTTTTTAATCAAGTTCATTTTATAATATATGCTGTTATATTGATAGTTGTTCTTGTTGTTTTAAAATACAATCATATAATTACCTCTCAAAAAAAAGATTTAGCTATACTCTTTTTAATCTTTTCAATTCCTCTTGCAATTAATTCCGAGTTAAGAATTGCAATAGCTTCAAGTTATTTTTTAATATCTCTTGTTTTTTTAAGTGTTAAGCTAAATAATTTATCCAAAATTTTTCTTTTAGTTTTTTTAGCTCATAATATATGGGTTACGACCGTTTCAAAAACAAACTATTTTTCTGGAGCATATACATTAACAAATTATGTCCATTCCCATCCAGAAAATATGTTTTATAATAATTCTTTTTATAAAGAAAAGAGACAGTTTTTAATTAAAACTAAAGAAGAAGTCTGGGATAATTGGATGGGAAAAATTAAAACTAAAGAGTAAGATATATTTGTATGGATGACTGATCTAAATTTTAATTTCAAATTTATTAATACCTTAATTTAGCCTTTTCATTAGTAAAAATTCATATTACTTTCATATTAATTTATATTTGTAAAAATCACTTTAAATGAAAAAAGTCTTAGTAACTGGTGGGGTGGGCTTCATTGGCTCAAATTTGATCAAACATTTAGTTAAAAATGATTATAGGGTAACATCTATAGATAATTATTCAACAGGCTCAATAAATAATGAAATTAAAGGTGTAAAATATATAAACGATGATATAGAAAACATTAATAAGATTAAA
>MDTB01178444.1_pt1 | contig 13995 bp, 3 predicted proteins | sample 811161 | NCBI WGS metagenome assembly MDTB01 (sample SAMN05326650, study PRJNA326480) | marine metagenome | isolation source: seawater | place: Mediterranean Sea | collected 2009
AAACATCAGCACCTCGTCTATCAGCTACGGATCCTGCACCACGTCGTCCTGCACCATCGTGTCCATCACCATCAGCATCAGCAGTAGCAGCAACATCAATATTAGTGTTTGCTATACCACCTCTTGCATGAGCATCAGCAGCAGCATCATCAGATTCTGCTAGATAAACAGCAGTACCTCGTCCATCAGCTACGGATCCTGCACCACGTCGTCCTGCACCATCGTGTCCATCTAGATAAGCAGCAACACGTCGTCCATCATCATGAGAACCCATTACATCAAGCTCAATAAAATCAGTAGCGTTACCCTCATCACGAGCATTCGATTTTCTATAAAGATAAAGAGCCCCACCCGCAAAAGTAAGCACTATAAGCACAAGAACTACACTTATGCCAATTAAAGCACGACCTTGTTGACGATTACTTTCTGAAGCGTCTGGTTCTGCAGGAGCACCTCCGGTAGGTGCAAATGATGGATTTAGCGTGGTTGTTCCACCTAATAAAGTCTGCAAGGTCGCTATTTCAGTTTGAATAACATCAACTTGTGTTTGATTTCTATCAGTAGCGACTTGCGCTATTGCAGCAGTATTTAATTGAATATCAACAGTCCCACCTTGGATAGAAACGGTAAAAACACTCGAAACTTCAGATAATTTAGAGATTATCTGGGGAAGTGTAGTAGAAGGAAGTCCGGGGATACTAATAAGATTTAGACTATGACCACCTTGGGCATTAATATCTTTTAAAGCAGCAAGTAAGTCAACAGGATTAGAAACATCCACATTTGTACGGTTACCAATGGTGCATTCAAATGACCCACTCCCAGAATTACCTGCCCCACTTCCTGATCCACTTTCAACGCCATCGCCAGAAGAACAGTTCCAAGAAGCAAAATCTGAAAATAAGGCGATACAAGACTGAGCCGAATCACAGTTTAAACCACCTTCACGAAGAAGAGTATAAAGCTCGACTTCGGCGTTTAACCGATTAATTTCGGCTTCTGAGCTAGTCAAGTTGGCTCCTAATTCAGCATTCTCTATTTCACTAGCTACAAAGTCAGCTCGTAATTCCGTACGAGAAGTATTAAGAGCGCTCGACACCGCTTGAAAAGCCGATAAATGTTCCGCTGTTCCAACAATAGCATTCTGAAGTGGAGTGGCATCAACACCAGAGTCAGTTGCAAGTGCAATCATAGTATTTGACATAGTCAAAATATTATTCTCTAAATAGTCTACATCACCTATACAAATAGAATAGTTCGCTGCAGTCTCATCTAAAGTCTCATTCAAGTTACTATATTCAGACAACTGGTTCTGAATGGTAGTAAGCGCAGATGCAATTGCCTGATCATTAACAATAATATTATCCGAAAAAGTAATCTCAATTCCCTCAAAGTTATTCAATCTCTGAATAGTTGAATTTTGAGAATCTCTTAACTGACTAATAGCTGATTCTAACTCAGCCAATCGTTGCGTATTAGCAATAGTTGTTGATGAAACAGATGGTGCCGTTGATGGCTCTGCTGTTGTAGTTAGCGATACTGAAGGTGAAACAGATGGTGCCGTTGATGGCTCTGCTGTTGTCGTTAGCGATACTGAAGGTGGAACAGATGGTGCCGTTGATGGCTCTGCTGTTGTGGTTAGCGATACTGAAGGTGGAACAGATGGTGCCGTTGATGGCTCTGCTGTTGTTGTGGTTGGCGCTGCTGTTGTGGTTGAAACTCTTTCGTTCATGCTATTAAGAGCTTCATTTAGCTGATCAAAACAGTTATTTACATCATCAAGCGTTGGTTGACCTATTGGTAAAGAAGAGAGAGTAACATTTAGTGTCTCAGCAAGCGAAGTACACTTATTAAATTGAGCAGATATCAGGTCGCTCATTTCCTGTTCTACTTGATTGACTCTCGCTTGTAATTCAGGAAAGGTTTGACACAAGGGCACTAATCCTGATCCTGATCCTGAATAATCATCTGGTTCGGCTATTGTTGGTGTTGATACTACTGGTACGGCTGTTGCTACAGATCCATCATTATCACCTGATCCTGAACCATCATCTGATGATACTGTTGTTGTTGGTGTAGTAGATGAAGCGGCTTGTATTCCATTATATATTGAATCAACTAGGTTACTAAGATCTTCAAATGTTCTCGAAGCATCAGGTAGCTCACAAGAAACACCAAGTATTTCTGAAACATTACAAAGCTGACTATAAATCGCTTGGTTTTTATCTTGAATTTCATCATTCAAAGCAGAAATAGCCGACCGCATAGAGTCCGTATCATTTGCAGATCTTATTGCATCCAGACTCCCATTCAAGCCATTATCTTCAGCTAATCGAATTAAAGACGGTTGCAATGCTAATAATTGAGCGGTTCCAGCACTATCCGATAAGCTCGCTATAGAAGGAATTATTTCTGACAATTTCGTATTTATTGCATCTTGTCTCTGTACTACTGTCGCATTAGGATCAAATGTTAAATCGGATATAGAGCTATTACCTGCTTGATCATTTACAGAGGTTACAATCTCGTTTATATGAGTTGCTGTACTTTCTTGAGAAGATTTCACTCCAGCTACGGTGGTTCTCAGAGAGTCTAAAGAATCGCGCATATCAGCAATTGAAGTAAACGAAACACCCTCATCATCACCTGAACCAGAGAGCTCAGCTGAACCATCACCTGAACCATCAACTGAGGAAGATTCTTTTATGGATCTTACAAAAACAGTCAAGTCAGTTAAGTGAGTTGAAATATTAGCCGCTCTTAAGTCCGTCGCATCTATACCAGTTAAGGTATCGCAACCATAACCTATTTCAGTTGATAAAGCACAAACCTCAGTACGAAGAGAATCAAGTTCATCCTGACGAGTTTGCCCCGCAAGATTTAGAGCATCAGATAACGCAGAATTCTGAGTTACTAACGCTTCTATCCCTTGTCTTACCTCATCAAAAACAGTTCCATTAAAAGGAGACCCAGAATCAGGCATCATGGTTAGTACGCCCAATACGCTAGAACACTCCTCCGCTGCGCTTCTAATTAGGTTCTCCAAATCTAGTCGGAAAACAGCTAATTGATTATTGGCCGCTTCAAGACCCGAAAAAGAAAGAGTAGTCGAAACATCGCGTAACTCATCTGCCTCAGCGCTTAAAACTGTCGTATTTAATGCGTCATAAATACCTAAAACACCATTTATATGCGATTGCGTATTTTCTACAATAGGATCCCTCATACAAGTCAAATAGTTACCTATTGCTGTAATTATCTCAGGAGATGTTAGATTAGTAAAACTGTGGTTACCTGTATCTATATCACCAGCCAAAGCGACTAATGCGCTCCGTGTAGAAGCAACTTGGTCTGTAAGAGCATCATTTGCTACTATTAAGTCCGCATTAGCAACTGAAATCGTATTAAACTGAGTTACTATTTCGCGATTAACCAACAAAAAGTCGGAATATGATGACGTTCCTGAAAGTTGAGAGATAGAAGTCCCATCCTCTCGAACCACTGTAATATTATGATCCCTAAGAACAGGGTTCATTGAAGATGCCAAGCCGACTTTGAATGCCATCGTAGTATTTACAAAACGATCAATAACCTCTATTTTTTGTTGAGTTGAAATATTTCCAAAAGTACCAGTAGAATCATGTCTCTCAAAAATATCTGCAACACTTCCAAAAGCTCTGGCCTCTGCAGAAACAAGCTCAAGTTGGGCCGTAAGCAAGTCTTCAAGATCAGCTAATGACGCATTTAGAGGAAGGTCAACATCCATTCCACTAAGAAAACTAGTCAATTGAGTTCTTTCCGCTGTTTCTAGCTCATCAAGAGTGGCTGTCATAGTCACAATCAAAGCATTAATCTCATCGATAATACGATTTTTTTCCGCTTCAGTAGTTTCACCATCTGAGTCTAATTGATTAAGTAAGACTGTCAATTGTGATTGAGCGTTACCTACAAAAGTAGGAAGCGTATTTACAGGATTACCAAATACCGCTGAGTTTGCTTGTATAACTGCTGAATAACCAGATAACCCAGTCATTAAGTTATTGATTTCAGTTATCAAAGCAGCAGTATCAGGAGAACTTACCGACGCTAATTGAGTCACAGCACTTGATAGTTGATCCAAGTTTTCCCTACCTTGTTGAATACAGGATGATGGACTTGTGCAGGGTGGTTGCACCTGTCTTTTAGCTCTATCCGCAAGATTTACAGGAAAACCATTTGCAGGAGAAGGCCATGAACCCGCTCCCAAAGCAAGCGGTTGAGGTTGTAGCTGATCACCACCATTAGCGACAGCATTAGCGACAGGAAAAGCGTTAGCCTGAGAACTAAATCTCGAAGCAGCTAAAAATGCAGCTCCTTGAAACATAGTGCGAACCATATTCGCAGGTCCTCTTGATAGGGGGCGTCTAGATTGATGTTCTACTGAGCCACGTTTTACATTTCTTGGTTTATCTTTTCTTTTTGGTTGTGTAACTGAGTGCGGTCCTGTTCCTGCGGGTACAATTCCTCTTTGATTGTTTGCTCCTGATAATGGCATAATAATTCTCCTTAACCCTTATAATTGTCCTACTAATTAACCTTATACAATCCATACGGCGACACAATATAAACAGCGCCGTCATATATTCTTAAATCATATTTCAAACTTACAAATGAACTACGCGATCCTGGTAAGTCATTAAAGTCTTGTTCCACTATATTATTTGAGGTATCCATATAAAACACCTTGGCTTTATTCTCTTCTGTAGAGGTTACAGACATATAAACCGTTCCAGAAGAATCTATGACTGGAGATTGAGAAAAAATATAGTTACTCGTAAAAAAATCACCTGAATTAATGGTCTCTTCAAGAACCTTTGTAAAACCAGTGCCATCAAACTCGTAACTAAAGAAAGACCCATTTCCAAGACTATTTTTTAACCCAAAGTAAAGTTGCCTAGTACCCGATGACGTTTCTCTAACAACCAATCCCGTAGAAAAAGAGAACCCATTTCCACTTCTTGGATTTGTCGTATCAATAGCCGTGCTCGACACATACGCTCCAGTGGACTTATTCAAAACAATTAACTTTGAACGATAATCTGGGAAAAATGGAGATGCATTTTCAAAACGTCTAACAAAAACAACATAGACATAAGTATCATCAACAGAAACCCCTGAAACAGTTAAAGAATCTATAGTGTTATAACTAACCCCCGGTTCCACCATAAAAAATCGTTGATTGTTAACTGTTATATCAGCATCTCCCTGACCCTCATTAAAAAAATCAGAATTAAGATCCCCTGACTCTAAACCATTGTAAAAAGACCATTGAGGTGAAACGGATGTATCATAAGCCCTTACAAATCCAAAATCCGAGGTTTTAGAAGGAATATACGCTATTTCCGACTCAACAGTTGGTGGAAGCCTTAGCCCTAAATGATAGTTTGAAGGGAGATCAACAGCCGCTCTACCTAAAACAGCACAGTTAGAAATCCCTAAAGCTTCACCATCCGTCAAGACAACCAGCTCTTGGGACGTTCCGGAATTGGTTAGAACCCAAATCCTATTATCTCCATCAATATAAGGATCACTTAGAACATCGGCATTCAACTGATCACAGGACCATCTTAAATTGAATGACGTCCCCAAATCCTCAAATGACTTAATCACTGCATGTCCATACAAATCACGCCCCTCACCCGTATGTGATAAATCCTCTAAATCAGATTGAGTTTGCCTAACAACAGTGTACAGATGCCCATTATGACCAATAATAGGTGAAAGTGGCGGATACAGCCGTGTATACGACTCCGTTCTGTAAAAATTGGAAACACTAACATTGTAGGTTACCACAGGAGTATCTGAAAAATCGTATGAAACCAAGTTGTTTTCATAAAAATCAGAGGCCGTATCTGATTGAGAAAGATAAGTATAATATAGTTTTTCAGCGTTATTAAAAACCACTTGCCCCATAATGTTCGTAACAGAAACCAATTGATCACTATTAGAAATAGAACTTGGACCCACCTGGTTTACTGCACCAGAAGCCGAACGGACAATACCTCTAAAATCAGGCAACTCTGGATCACCTAGGTTGGAATCGGGGTTAGGGGAACCGGGATTTTGAATCTGAGGTGCACGCAATTGCCTAGAAATAGACCCAGGAGCGTTACTCCCACAAGATACCAAAGACATCATTACTAAAAGAAGTAAAAAAAACTTAATTATCTGACTATGACCCTTTTTTTCAATAATTTTCAATTTAATCCTCATCATCAAAACATCTTTAATCACAAACTATTCGCTAAAAAAAAGCTGCAAATTTCAAAAAAATACATTGATATTTATTAATACATAAAAAACAGGCACCTATTCAGTAAAATTAACAAAAAATACGTAAAGAAAAAAAAACGATTACCGATAAGAAAGACATCGAGTAGAGAGGGGGAACTCTCCATAGTCCATCCAGACTAAGGATTCATACTCAGGAGTGAGTCATTTGTTCTCACTCTTGAGGAATCCTAAACACAGCAAAGGGTGATCCAAAGCCCGGCCATCTTCTTTTAAACTGTGATGATAACAAGACGCTCCGGTACAAAGAGGGATAGACGATGCCGAGGTCTCTTTACTTGATAAGGCTTGTTGCCAAGAAAGCGCAAATAAAGCCCTCCCCGTTTCTTCATGTTCTTTTTGATGCGCATACACACCAGCCATTCCACAACACCCCACAGAATGAACCTGGGTTTTGATCCCTAGTAAAGAAAAAAGGGTTTCCCAAGAACCTTGTATTTTATGAGACAACGATTGCTCATGACAATGAGGCAGCACCATCAACTCACGCTGAATTGTCTCCGTCGAAGAGGCCTCTGTATCGCAAACCGTTTTCAAAGAATCAACTTGAGTAAGTAAATATTCCTGAGGAAGAAGGACTTGAGGAACAGACACCTCAGTCTTATCATCGCCAGTGATTTTTTGATACTCATCTCGAAACATCAAGCTTAAACTCGGTTCTATTCCTAAAATAGGGACCTCATACTCACCGAATGTAGCCGTGAGCTCTGTCAAAAAAGAACAGAGTCGCTGACGACAGTTAGAATAACGCTTAAGATCACCAAGAACCAAAGACGGCTTACCAGAAGACATAAATGGCGGAATAATCACGTCTTTTCCCATCGCAATTAAAAGATCATAGTAAGCTATAAAGACCTCGGGTCTGTAATACAAAGTAAACGCATCTTGCAACAAAATAACGGCTCTTTTTTTTCGGTGATACGACATAGACTTGATAAACTCAAAAGAAAAAGGAAGATGACGACGTTTTTTTAATTCCTTTGACACCATCATCACACCTGGAACAGGAAAACTCGTTAAGCCTATCGTTTCTTTACTCAGGGTATTCATCCAGGACTGTGTGCCTATCCATGACATCACTTTTTTCAGATACTTTTTTTGAGAAACCCAATACAAAAAGAATTCTGAGCGAAGAATCAAAAAATCTCTAAGCGGTCTTAAGTAGCGCGTATAGTAGGCGTCATAAACATGAGGAATCACATCTGGAATCGATACTTCCACAGGGCACTGAGTCACACAGGCCTTGCAATGCAAACACCCGTGCATCGCAACTTTCAAATCATGGGTTAAATCCGATTTCCCTTCTTTCAAATGAAGAGTATTCAAAAGGCGTTTAAACCATCCTTGCTTTTTAAAGCCTCCCCTCCCCTGTTTCTGAGCGTTCCCTAAATGGATACCCGCTAAGCCACATTGCCTTAACCATTCCTTAAACAAAACAGCGCGTCCTTTCGGAGAGTGCAAACGATCGTTAGTCGCCAAATAAGAAGGACACATCAACTGCGTCGCATCTGCTTGAAAACACGCCCCATTCCCATTGCAATTCAGAATCTGTCTGTATGCCTCATAACTGTCATCAGATATCCCCTCCATATAAGCAGTTTGCAGATCATCACCTACATCCTTGAGCTTATCAGGAAAAGAAAATGGGGTGGCAACCTTACCTGGGTTCAGTTGATTTTTAGGGTCAAAAGCCTCTTTAATCTGACGCAACCCCTGATACAAATCATGGCCAAAGACTTTGGGACCATAATTACTTCTGTATCCTCGACCATGTTCGCCCCACATCACGCCACCAAAAGAAGAAACCAGCAAAAAAACCTGGTCTGTGATGCGCCTCAACTGTTCATGTAAGCGCGGGTCCCTTAAAGATAATTTGGGACGCACATGAACACAACCCGCATCCGCATGACCATAACAAACAAAAGGGACCCCTTCTTTGGATAAAAGCGCGGTAAGTTCCTTGATATACGCCGGCATTTTTTCGGGAGGTACGGCCGTATCTTCAATAAAAGGTAAGGGAACTTCATCTGTTTTTACATTTCCCAAAACACCCACTGCTTTTTTGCGTAATTCCCAAAAAACCTGCATCTTTTCAAATTTTTCAAAAGTATAAACATGAAGCGCCTGGGAGCGGGATTTTACTTGCCCCATCCTTTCTTTAAGGCCTTTTTGAGTTGAACCAGTAAAAGCCAATAAGGAAATGGCTTGGACTTCTGTGCTTTTTAATTCCGGGCAGGACGCCAGAACAGAAGAAAACAATTGGTTTTCTCGACAAAGGGCCAATAAAGAATCATCTAAACTTTCAATCGCAGTGGGGGTCAACTCGCTTAAGTTTGTCGCTTCTTCAAGCGCCTCTTGAAAAGAAGTATACGCCAGCACCATCCCCATAACCACCTTTGGCATAGGCGTTACTCTCAATTTAGCTTCGGAAATTATACCCAAAGTCCCTTCTGAACCCGCAATTAAGGGCAGTAAAGGAAGCGGAGACTCTGAGTTTAAGTCAATGGCATCTAGGCTTTTTTTTAAATTGTAACCGGTTAAATAACGGGTCATATCCGGATAGGTTTTTTGAATCGCCTCACTATGTGTTTTCAAAACTGAGGAAACGGTGTCGATAATAGTACTTAAAATAGAGGAAGACGAGTCTGAGGAATCCTCCAGAAGCGAAGAGTCCGTCTCCGTCAAAGAGAGTAAAGAGCCCTCCGATAAAACCACCCTTGCTTCCAAAAGATGATCCCCGGTGCGTCCATAGAGTCGGGAGCCTTCTCCACAAGCATCTGTCCCAATCATGCCGCCAATACACGCACGAGAACTGGGTGAAACATGAGGCGCAAAGAAATATCCGCGCGCCTTTAAATGGTCATTCAAGTCATCTAAAATGACCCCAGGCTGTACCCTGACATACCCATCTTTGGTGTTAATCTCAAGAATCTCTGTCATAAACTTTGAGCAATCCATAATGACACCCGCCCCCAAAGATTGGCCGTTACAAGAGGTTCCCCCTGCCCTAGCGGTGAGCACAATGCTTGAAAATTCAGGTTGACTCAATAAGGAACAAATAATCTGAATATCCGCTTCTGTTTTAGGAAAACACAGTAACTGAGGACAACACTGGTAAGGGCTATTGTCCCGAGACAGCGAAAAGCGTTGCGAAAAAGCAGTACTTAGTTCACCGGAAAATGAAGACGCCAAAACAGCCTCATAAAAAGCCTTATAATGAGGATCAAGCTCTACAGAAGTAGATAAAATCGGCAACACCCATTTCTTAGCTACAGACTGAGATGATAGAAACACTTTTTTAAACCATTGATACATAGACTTAGTATACTAAGGAGAAATCAGAACTGGCAACTTAATGCGCAGGAGAAGGAGAAGAAGAGGAGTCCAGCAAAGATTGATACAGTTTTTCTATTTTTACAATCGCCGATTCAGCCGTATCTTTTGACTGTCCTTTTGTAACCACAAAATCAGCTTCATTAAAAGAGGGTTTAACTCCCGATGCATGATGATGAAACAAAGACATGACCTCATTAAACTGTTCTGCATCGCTAATAATATTACTATCGTCGGTACAATTCCAAAAAACTTCCGGTTCATTGAGGTCTTTCAGAAGCGTCTTTAGCTGGGTTAATTTCTCTTTCTTGTCTTTTTCTGAAAGAGATGAAACTTTAAAATAGGCATGATTAGAGCTCATCCTTTCCACCTGTCCTTTTAAGTTCATCAAAACACCAAAAAAGGTGGATTTGTTGTCTTCAAAAGATCTTGTTTTTATCGGAGAGGGTGTTTTCTTCAACGGACTCCTTTTTTCAGCTGAAGCAGAACCCCTCTTTTTTCCGGCAGATGCCCTACCCGATTCTGGTGTACGGTGAGATACATGGTCTCCAGTGAACACAAAAGAATCCGCAGGCAAGGACCGACGCTTACGATCTGCCTTATTTACAGGTGATTGAGACGACACTTCTATCATTGACTGAGGACGTGATCTTCTACGAGGAGAATCAGCAATCTTCTCAAAGAACTCCAGAATGTAATCCGATGTTTGTGATTCTCTACCTGACAATGAAGTGTGAGACACGGACCGTCGACCATCTAAACTCCGCGCTGTTTCTGGAGATTCAGAAACCACGCTTTCAGGAAAAGTTAGAACTGTAAAAAAATCAAGCAAAGTACCTTCTTCATTTTCTTTAAGAGCATCCTGTAATGCTGCTACCTGACCATCGTCTCCTTGAGATTCAATTGAATCGTAAAAGCTTTTTTTCGGTACTGTGTCGAGACTTAAAAACTGAGCTGTTAAGTATTGAGGAAAACACCCTTTATTTATGAAGAATTCCTTTAAAAAGTTTAATCTATCAGATCGAAGATATGACCTTTTTGAAGATGTAAAAACACAATTAATGGCATCTCTTAAATGTTGATTAAAAAGATCACTGTCAAGTAATTTATCGATATCTTCATCTCGGCTAATTTGACCAATACTAGGAACTTCCAATTGAAAGAATCCTTCATTAGGAAATTCTGAGGGAAAACAAATCCTTTCTAAATAAGGTGTCATGGCATCTAGGTAAGTCTTTTGTAAAAAATCAGGCAGCGGAGAATCGTAATCAAAAGGACCCAAACTCAGCACATCACAATCTGTATAAGATTGCACCAAAGTGGAAGACATTTCCTCTCTATTCATAAAATCACATAAAGCGTCAAGAGGTTTAAGGTCAATAGACTCACCTTTAACAAGAGAGTTAAAAGCGTCTTTAAAAACATTTTGTTTTGTTTCTAATACCTCAGCTTTGGCATCTTGCACTTCGTCTTGTGCAAACTCTAGTTTAGCTTGAGTACGACGAAACCTATCTTGAGTAGCCTGGTTTTTTAAAGCTAGTTCACTCACTACAAGGTCAGCTGCTCCTAACTCTCTCTCTGCTTGAGTCACTTTACGTGCTGAGGCTTGCAGTTCTTTTTGTGAGTTTTGCAGTTGTTGTTGTAATTCTAGAACTCGAGGATTAAAAGGTTGACCATCACCACTTCCTTCTTTTGCCAAGGTAGCTGCTTTTCCAGAGGATCCTCTATCAGGTGAATAAAAACTTGCTTTATAGCTTTCAAATGCTTGATTTAAGGATTGAAAACGTCTCGATAAATCATCTATATTCACAAACAACTCATCAATCTCTTCAAAAGAAACCAACTCCGCCACGCGTTTTGAAACAACCGATAAAGAGCGCAAGTAACCATCGTGCGCACTTTCAAGTGCACCAAGCTGTTTTAAGTAGTTAGCATATTGACGACACTCATCATCATCTGCATTTAATGGGGTCACTTCAAGAGCCTTCCTTAATAGAGACATTTGCACAGTTAATTGATTTAACGATTCTTCCTTAACACCTATTTTCCTGATTAATCCAAGAGTATGTTCTGAAATCATCCCTTTAGTATTTCCCACTGGGACCAGCAAAAGTTCTGGAGAGATCATTGAGTGACGTGGGGAAGTAGAAAAACGATCCCTACCACCAGATCCCCAAGTAGGACTTTTTCTTTTCGATTGAGACGTTTTTAAACCATCCCTAAATCGCTCTAAAAAAAGCAGAATTAATTGAGGCTTAGTAAAATTAAGCTCTCTAAACTGTTCTATTGTGCAGTCATCAAGCCCTAAATGCGCATATCCGTTTTCAGGATGAATGAAATTATGAGCAAATTCTTTTACATCTACAAAAGACGTCCACTCACTAATTTTTTGAGTTCCCTGTTTTGAAAGCTTTCGACCGAATAATACCTGAATATGAAAATACAAGTTATTAAAACTTTTTTCACCATTTGAACGTACAGGTTGTTTAAGTAGACTTTTAGTTGATATAAGTTCCCCAGTTTCAGTCAATATAGTAGATACTTTTTCTTTAATTTCATCTATCGACATTTCCGCGTTAGCACTTGCAGCAATATGTAATGGGGTTGTTTGATGAACGGAAATTGTAGAACTCGCTCCAAGTCTTTTAGGCGTTCCTGTAGCGGTTCTAGGTCTTAAAGTACTTTGTGGTGTACTGGCAGATAGCCCTGTATCTGTACAAAAAGTAGTAGAAAACAAACACTTAAGCACATCAAATGAGCTTATAGTAGCCAGATTCATCTCAGGTTTCCATTTTTTAAAATACGCATCATTTCTTACAACAGCCATAACATCCTCTGTCGCAACTAATAATTCAAAAAAAGAACGCTGCTGTTCAGTCAACTCGGGTACATCATCTAGAAATTCTCTTGCCTTTTGTTTTATAGCCGCTATAATTTGAGCTTCTAAATACGTAGACTTCTCAAAAACCTCCACATCTAAAGCCGCCAAAAGATCAGGTAAGTCACCCTCTCCATCCACAAACCCCTCTGATCTTGCAAGTGCTAAAGGGGCCTCAGCGTCTTTTAAAGGGGACAAGAAGCCTATAACCAGTGGTAATAGACAGGGGGAATCAGAGGCTTCTGGATTAAGAACATAGGTACTTTCAACAAACGTAATTAACTCAGCACATTTCAATTGAATAGCTTTAATTAAGTCAAGATCAGTTTGATTACCAACCCCCATGGAAGTAAAAGAACGACGTGATGGTGTTCGTCTAAAACCACCATCTTCAACAAAGCCAGGTCGTGGTGAGGAAGTGAACTCCCCATCAGAACCACCATCTTCATCAGAGCTAGAATCCCCATCTTCAGAAGGTTGTGGTGAAGTAGCGGTAGAAGAAACCTCATCTTCATCAGAGCTAGAATCCCCATCTTCAGAAGGTTGTGGTGAAGTAGCGGTAGCGACACCAACCCCTCCGTCAGCAGAAGCTCTACGCAAAGTTACGGGTGAACTTGGTGCTGAAGTAGCGGTAGCGACACAACAACATCCGTCAGCATCTGGTAGTGGTGAAGTAGCGGTAGCAACAGAAGAAACCCCTCCATTAGCAGCAGGTTGTCGTGAAGTAGCTATACCTACAGAAACCCTTTCGTCAGCATCTGGTAGTGGTGAAGGTCCTTTGCTCGCGCTTCTACCATCAGCCAAAGAACTACCCGAAACGGGTTTAGGGCTTGCGTTCGCGCCAGTGGCTGTCGCTGCAGCGGCATGTGAGTGATGTGAATTCAAGGGATGATCGGTGTATCGAGTTCGGGGGGAAGCTGGAGAAACCGGCGATGGTGCGGTTAAAACAGGCTTATCAACTTCTGGCTTTAAAGTATCATACAGGTGCTTATAAAAAGTAGACAAGTCAGTTGAATCATTTCGAGTTTTTTTCTCTAATAGCGCTAAAATCCTTTCCTGATCATCTCTAGCCCAAGTAAACGATGGGTTAGGACCATTCATAATCAGTTGAGCGGTTACTTTTCCCAAATCAGCACAATTTCTCTTACCGGTTTTTCTACTGACGCGTTTATCATTCCCCTTGATAATTTCGCTTGCATAGGTATCTAAAATCGAAGACGCATTGCGATTAAACAAGTGCTTTTTAAACTGTGTCACAAATTTGAATATTGGTTTTTTGGTATACGTCCATCTGTAAAACTTAAAACTACGAAAGTAAGTTGATAATCTTTGATATAGACTAGACTTCCCAGTAGATGACATAACAATCCTTAGCCCATTATTTCACAGCAAAACACTACCCCCAATCATAGCAGGTTATGATTACAAGTACAAGAAAACCCAAAGGTGTCAGA
>MDTB01205428.1_pt1 | contig 13995 bp, 12 predicted proteins | sample 811161 | NCBI WGS metagenome assembly MDTB01 (sample SAMN05326650, study PRJNA326480) | marine metagenome | isolation source: seawater | place: Mediterranean Sea | collected 2009
GCAATCAATTTTTAAAAAAATTTATTCTATTTTTCCAAAAAAAATATTCTATAAACTAATTATATTATATTTTTTTCTATTAATTCTTACTGCGTTTGAATTTGTTGGAATAGGTTCCATTCCAATTATGATTTCTATGATGATCGAACCCAACATGAGTATTCATATTCTTGGTATTGATATATTAAGTGCAATCAAAGAATTAGGTCTTTTTGAGAATAACATAATAACCTTAGGTTCAATTATTGTTATAATTTTTTTTTCTAAAGCTGTCTTCTTATTCTTTTTTAATATTTTTGAACTTTCACTTAAAAAGAATATGAAAATATCAATTGCAAATAAACTAGTAAACTCATATCTCAAAAGACCTTTTATTTTCTTCATAAATAGTAATTCTTCTACCTTATCAAAAAATGTTATAACCGAAGTTGATCAAAGTATAACTTTTATTACCTCTTTATTAAGTATTTCTAGAGAGATTTCCGTAGTTTTAGCTTTATTTTTAGTAATGTTATTTTTTGAACCAATATTAGCTATCAACGTTTTTTTAATAATTACAATTTTAGTTGCTTTTTTTCTTTACTCTACTGATAGTAAATTAAAAAAGATTGCCCAACAAAGATGGAATACACTAAGTGGAGTTTATAAATCAGTAGGTAATATTTTTTCAGGGATTAAAGACATTAAAGTATTTAAAAAAGAAAAATTATTTGTAAAAGTTTTTTTAGAAACAAAAAAAAATTATGAACAAGCTCTACAAATATCTGAATTTATAAGACGTCTCCCAAAAATAATACTTGAGTTCTTTGCAATTATTTTTTTAGTCAGTTTGACAATTATTTTTATTCAATTAGGAAAAAATACTTTAGAATTAATACCGATACTTTCTTTAATAGCAGTTACCGTTATTAGGTTTATACCTTCCTTTAATACTATAGCAGCAGAAATGACGTATTTAAAAGTATATAAATTGGCATTTGACAATGTGAGTAAAGAAATTTTGGATAATGAAAATTTTTTTGTAAAAAAGGATAGAGAATTCAGCGATTTAAGCGAAAATAATGCTGTAGAGATAGAAAACTTAAATTACAACTATTTAGATAAAGAAAAGAAAATACCTAGTCTTAAAAATTTAAATTTAAAAATTAAAAAAAATTCTTTTTCAGGTATCGTGGGTAAATCAGGAGCTGGAAAAAGTACTCTCATAAATATTATACTTGGTTTATTAGATCCACAAAGTGGTAATGTAAAAATTGATAAATCCTTAAAAAAAAATGACGATACTGAAATGATTTCGTATGTGCCACAGGATATTATTTTGAGTGATGATACTTTGAAAAATAATATAGCGTTCGGTATTGACAAAAGAGAAATTGATGAAAAAAAAGTTATGGCATCATTAAAAGATGCAGGTTTGAGTGATTTTTTAGAAAACAAAGATTTAAATTTAAAGGTTGGAGATAAAGGTATAAAATTATCAGGAGGCGAACGTCAAAGAATAGGAATAGCAAGAGCTCTTTATGTAGATCCAAAAATACTAGTTCTAGATGAGCCAACAAGTGCTTTGGATATTGAGACTGAAAGTGAAGTTATAAAAACTATTAATAAGCTTAAGTCAAAATGTACAGTAATAATTATTGCACATAAAATTTCTACTTTAAAATATTGTGATAATATTTTTCTAATCGATAAAGGAAATCTCAAGGCCGAAGGATCCCTTGAAAAAATATTTAAAATCTTTTCGAATTCAAATAATTATGAAAATAAATAAAATAAATTTTATAAAAAAAAATTGTTTAACATTATCAAAAAAAAGCAGTCTTTTTGATGCTATACGAAAGATAGATAAACTTAATTCTAAAACTGTCGTTATTAAAGATAAAAAAGATAAATTTTTAGGCACAATAACAGATGGAGATATAAGGAGATTATTAATAAAAGGCTATTCCTTAGAAACAAAAATAATTAATATTTTGAAAAAAAAATATATTACTTCATCTGATCAAAGCTCTGATAAAGAAATTTATGACATTATGAAGAAGCACACAATCAATTGTGTGCCAATTCTTGATAAAAAAAAAGTAGTTCAAGACATTCGCTATTTGAGTCAATTTCATAATAAAGCTTTTAAAAATTTGTTTATAATTATGGCAGGAGGAAAAGGGACGAGACTTTTACCTCTTACAAAAAAGATACCAAAACCTATGATAAAAATTCAAGAAAAACCTGTTTTAGAACATATTATTCTAAATGCTAAAAAGGAAGGATTTGAAAATATTGTTCTCTCGATTAATTATTTAGGCAAATTAATTAAAAAATATTTTCAAAATGGTAAAAAATTCGGGGTGAATATTTCTTATTTGACTGAGTCAAAACCTTTAGGAACATGTGGAAGTTTAAGCTTAATAAGAAAAAAACTAGTCAAGCCAATAATAGTTTGTAATGGAGATTTAATTTCAAACATAAAATTTTCTGAATTATTGAATTTTCATAATAGAAATAAAGCTGACATAACAGTAGTTACAAAACCCCATGAAACAAAAAATCCTTTCGGTGTTGTAAAATTAAATAATAATAGAATTGTAGATATTGAGGAAAAACCATCTATTAAATCAAATATAATTGTCGGAACCTATGTTTTAAGCAACAAGTTGTTAAAATTTTTAAAAAAAAATAAAAAAATAGACATGACTGATTTTTTAAAGAATTTATCAAAAAAAAATAAAAAGATTCTTACTTTCCCCCTTTATGAGTCATGGACAGATATAGGCAATCATAAAGACTTAATAAATGCTAGAAAAAAAAATTAATTTTAAAAAAATAGTTTTTTTTACCGGAGCAAGATCTGACTTTAGTATTTTGGAGGATGTAATTAAGAAATTTCTTCCATATAAGAATATTAAGATATATCTGTATGTTTCAGGCATACATACTTTAAAGGATTTTGGTTTTAGCAAGAAACTAATTCAAAATCACAGAAAAGTTTTAAAAAAAACAATATCGATATATGGAAAAAAAAATAATTATACCAAAAAAAAATTACTTTTTATAATCAAAAAAATTCAAAAAGAACTCAGTATAGACAAGCCAGATATAATTTATATTTTAGGTGACAGATTTGAAGCAATGGGAGCATCTTTAGCCGCAAAATCTTTAAACATTCCCATTATTCATTCCGGAGGTGGAGATAATACTCCGGGTTCAAAAGATGATTTTTATAGAGATACGATATCAAAGCTATCTCAACTAATTTTTGCAACAAATCAGTCTAGTTATAAAAGATTAAAAAAAAAATTTAAAAATAAAATAATTAGATTTTCTGGATCACCCGTAATTTCAAAAATATATCATTATAAGAAAATAAAAAAAAATAAAAAAAAATTAAAATTTGCATTATTAACCTTTCACCCGACGGAAAATTTAAAAGAAAATATTCACAAAGTTATGGAAAAGATAATTTCATATTTAATATACATCAACATGAATGTTTTAATCACTTATCCAAATAATGAAGCAGGTTGTTATAAAATAATAAAAGTTATTAAAAAATTTGCAAAAAATAAAAGAATAGAAGTTTATAAAAATCTTGGAAATTTATATTTTGAAAAACTAGATCAATGTGAATTTTTAATAGGTAATTCAAGCAGTGGAATTATAGAAGCACCATATTTCAACAAACCATTTATTAACGTAGGTAAAAGACAATTTAATAGGGATCATGACACAAATGTTATTTCAACAGGTATTAATTTTAAAAAAATTAAACAATCAATAGATAAATTTAAGACAAAAAAAAAAATTCGGAATAACTTCATTTTTGGAAAAATAAATGCATGTGAAATACAAAAAAAAGAAATCTTAAAATTTTTATCATGAAAAAAAAAGTAGTTTTATTTGGTTCAATATTAGTAGCAAAAAAATGTCTTGAATTTTTAAATAAAAATGCACAAAAATTTAATATTTTTGCAGTAACTGAAAAAAATAGTGAAGTATTTAAATACTGTAAGAAAAAATCAATTAAAATCGTTAATTTAAAAAAATTAGAAAAGTCTAAAATAAAATATGACTATGGTTTCTCCATTAGATTTAACAAAATTCTTAATAGAAGAATAATTAATAAATTTCAAGAAGGCATTATAAATATGCATGGAGGACCCCTTCCCAAATATCGAGGAAGCGCAAATCACATTTTTGCAATAATAAACAATGAAAAAAATTTTGGTGTTTCTCTCCATTTTATAAATGAAAACCTGGATGAGGGAAATTTAATTAAAGTAAAAAAATTTAAGATATTTAAAAAAGACACAGGATATTCACTTCTAAATAAAACCTTTATTCATGGATATCAAATATTCAAAAAAATAATTAATGACATTAAAAATAATAAAAAAATTAAGTCAATTAAACAAAAAAAAGGTTTAGGTAAAAATTATACAATTAAACAATTAAAAAAAATTAAAAAAGTAAATAAAAAAAGTATATCAAAAAAAAAGTTAAATGTACTATTGAGAGCTTTTTACCATCCAGAAAAAGAGTCTATAGATTTTGTTTAAAATATGAAAATCAAACTAATCAAAAAGAAAAACTTTTTTATTTGTGATCAGAGTGATAATGGAAATATTTTTTATGGAAATAAATTTATTAAAAATAACTATATAAAGCATTTAAAAAAAAAAAATATAATTTCTTTAGGTTCTAAATATTCTAATCATTGTCTGTCCCTCTCGTATTTGAGCAAGTCATTGAATTTAAAATTTGTATTCTTACTAGTAGATAAAGAGTCAAAAAAACCTCAACTAAATAAGTATAAAAATGTAAAATATGCAAAAAAATTTGGAGCTAAAGTAATTCATATAACTGGACCGAATATTTTTCATAAGGTCGACCTTCAAAAAAAAAGTATAAAAATTTTAGGTGGATTCCAAGTGGAGGACATACAAAAGCTGCAATTAAAGAATACAGTAAATCAGCATATAATTTTTTAAAAAATAATCTGAGTCATATTAAAAAAATTAAATGGATACTTATTACTGTTGGAAGCGGAACATCGTTAATAGGTTTTTTAAAAGCTATAATTAAACTTAAGTTAAATATTAAAATAATTGGAGTGACAGTTTCAAAATCAAAAAAAGATGTCCTTAACATATCTAGGCGGTACGTAAATAAAAAATACATTAAAAACCTTATAATTATAGATAAATATAAAAATTTTTACGGAAAAAAAATCTCTGGAGACTCAAAACTCATTAAAAAATTTAAGAAAGAAAACAAAATGCTAATTGATCCAATCTATAATGTAAGAGCTATAAGATATTTGTATTCAAAAAAACTGACAGGTGGTTTGTTTATAAATACAGGCGGGATTTCAAATCTTTAAAATTTTTCAAAATGATTAAAATTCTCATAACTAATATTGGAAGAAGAACTTATTTTGTAAGATATTTGGAAGAGTTGATTAAACTTAAGTATCCAATTAAAGTTTATTTATCTGATGCTTCTAAAAATACAGCTGGTTTTTATATAAATAAAAAATTTAAAAAGGTCATATTTCCAAGAGTAAATAAATCTGAAAAGAAATATATAATGTTTCTAAAGTCATTTTGTAAAAAAGAAAAAATTAATCTTGTTATCCCACTTATTGATTCTGATTTAAATATTCTTGCAAAAAACAAAGATGAATTTAAGAAAATAAATACTACAATACTAGTATCAGATATCAAAATCTTAAATCAATTGAAAAATAAAATTAATGCTTATAATTTTTGTAAGAAAAATAATTTGAATTATCCAAAAATATATAAAAGTAAAATGTTTATCAAAACACCATTTATTTATAAAGATATATGCGGAAGTGCTAGTAAAGGATTAAAGATCTTAAAAAATAAAAAACAAATACCAATTAAACCAAAAAAAAATTTTTTTCTTCAAGAATATATAAAAGGAAAGGAATATAATTTAGATATACTTAATGATCTGAAAGGAAATTATCTTCATAGCACTTCTAAACTAAAAATTGAAATGAGATCTGGAGAAACAGATAAAGCGAAAATTGTTAAGTTTAAAAGTCATGAAAAATTAGCTAAGAAAATTTCAAAATTATTGAGTCATATTGGGCCTATTGATGTAGATTTTATAATAAATGAAAAAAATAAAATTTATCTTATTGATTTTAACTTCAGATTTGGTGGTGGATATCCATTTACACATAGATCAGGAAGCAATTATTTAAAAGCAATTATTGATAATTACTTAGGCAAAAAGATTGAAATAAAAAAAAATAGGCAATCAATTTTATTTAAAGGTATCGAAATATTAAATGAAGAATAAAAAAGTTTTTATAATCGCTGAAGTTGGTCCTAATCACAATGGATCTTTTAAATTTGCAAAAAAATATATTAACTTACTAGCTAAAAGCGGAGTTGATGCAATAAAATTTCAATTAAGCCACCCTGAAATAGCTTTGTCAAAGGACTCAATTAGAGCTGCATATGAAAAAAAAGCCAAAGGTTTTAAAAAAGACTCTGATATTTTAAATGAAGTAAAAAAAAGACAACTCACACTTAAAGAACATAAAAAATTAGCAGAGCTATGTAAAAAAAAAGGCCTTGAATACATGTGTTCTGCATTTGATATAAAAAGCCTAAAATTTTTGAATACAAATTTAAAAATTAAAAAAAATAAATTACCTTCAGGAGAAATCTTTTCCATTGACATGCTTAAATTTTTAAACAAAACAAAAAAAACGTTGATATTATCAACTGGAATGTCAAGTTTGACTGAGATCGAACAAAGTTTGAAATATCTTAGATTGATTAAGAAAAAAATAATATTACTTCATTGTATAAGCAATTATCCAACATATGAGAAAGACCTGAATTTACGTTCAATGATTAAATTAAAAGAAAAGTTCAATTGTGAAGTTGGATTGTCAGACCATACATTGGGAGATCTTGCGCCTATTTTAGCAGTAGGGATGGGAGCATCTGTGATAGAAAAGCACGTAACAATTAACAAAAAATTAACAGGACCAGATCACAAAAACTCTATGACAGTTAATGAATTTAAAAATCTTGTAAAAAAGATTAGAAATGCAGAAAAGGTATTAGGTAAAAGTAATAAACAAATATCATTGAAAGAAAAAAAAATAGCTAAAGTTGCTAGAAAAAGTATTATTAGCAAAAGTGATCTCTATCCCGGAGAAAAAATAACTTTAAAAAAAATCTGCTTTAAAAGACCGGGAACAGGAATTCTTCCAATTGATTTTAAAAAAATTATGAACAAAAAAGTCAAAAAATTTATAGAAAAAGACAAACTAATCCTTAAAAACAATCTTTACTAAAGTCTTCTAATTTTATGTGCGGAATTTCAGGAATTATTTCAAAAAAAATTATTACAAAGGTTGATTTTGTTAATCAAAAAAAGTTGTGTAAATTATTAAAGCATAGAGGTCCAGATGCGACTAAAGTTATAAAAACAAAAAATTATATAACTGGCTGTACTCGTTTAGCGATTGTAGATATAAAAAAAAGATCAAATTTACCTATGGAAAATAAAAGATATATTATTTCTTTCAACGGTGAAATTTATAATTTTAGAGAATTAAGAAATAAATTAATTAATTATGGGACAAAATTTAATACTAAAAGTGATACCGAGGTTCTTCTGAAGCTTTATGAAAAATTTGGGATAAAATGCTTTAGAAAACTAGAAGGTATGTATGCAGTAGTAATTTATGACAAGAAAAACAAAAATTCAATTTTTGCAAGAGATCCCCTTGGAATTAAGCCACTGTACTATAATATTAATTCTAATAAAATTTTTTACTCAAGTGAATTGAGAGTTTTAGGCTCATTCCAAAAACAAACACTCAACTATAAAAAAATTAAAGAATATATTTTGACTGATAATATTATTGGTAAAGAGACACTTTTTAAAAATTTTTATAAAATTGAAAAAGGGCAAGTTATTGTTTTTAATAAAAATATTGAAATTATAAAAAGACTAAATAACAAGATTTTTTCTTATAAAAAAAATAAAAGATTTAAGACACTTAATATAAAAAGTTTTTTTAACAACAGAGTAATAAAACACATTCCAGCTGATAATATAAAAGCTGGAATTTTTTTAAGTAGTGGTATCGACTCTAGCCTATTAGCAAAAATAATTAGCCATGAATTATTTAAAAAAAAAATAAAATTGAAAGCATTTTCAGCTTTTATTAAATTTCCCAAAATTAATGAAGAAAAATCTATAAATAGTATTTTACAAAAAATCCCCAACATGAAAATAATCTCAAAAAAAATTGAAAAAAATTCTTATTTAAATGATTTCATATATTTATCTAAAAATTTAGATTTTCCAGTTTTTAACCCTCATTTATTAGCTTTGCACCAATTATCTAAAAAAATGAAAAATAAAAATATAAAAGTCGCATTTACAGGCGATGGAGCTGATGAATTATTTAACGGATATAACTGGGGCAAAGCCAATTATAAAGACGAAAAGGAAATTTTGTTATTTGGTTTAAACAAAAATTTAAATAGTTATGACTATCTATTCAAGAAGAATATTAAAATAGAAAATGATTTTGATAAATCAGTTAAAAAATTTAAAAAACATACAAAAAAATTAAAAAAAAAAGATAAAATCAGATTTTTCAATCAAAATAATTATTTAGAAAAGTATCTTTATACTCGAGACGCAATCGGAATGCTAAATAGTGTTGAAATTAGAGTACCTTATTGCGATACCTCTTTATATAGAATAGTAAATAAAAAATTTGATGCAAGCTTCCAAAGTAAAATTATTTTAAAAAAAATTGCTAAAGAGAATAATTTTCAGGATTTTAAAAAAAAAATTGGCTTTACAATTCCACTAAGATCTTGGTTTACCAAAAATGTGATTAAAAAGTTAATATCCAAAACAAATTTACATAAATCAAAATATATTAATTTTGAAAATTTTATTAGTTGTATAAATAATAAAAACTTTTTAGAGAAAAATATAAGGTTAATTTGGTCAATTATTGCTTTTGAAATTTGGGTTAAAAATAGATTCGTTAATTAGTTGTAAATTATGAAAAAAAAATTTTGTTTTATATTCGCAAGAGGTGGATCGTCTAGATTAAAAAATAAAAATATGAAGCTCTTAAACAATAAACCGCTCATCTATTATTCAATTAATTTTGCTAAAAAAAGTAAAATATTTGATGATATTTTTGTCTCCACCGATTCAAATATAATCGCTAGGTATGCAAAAAAATTAGGGGTTAATGTAATAAACCGACCAAAAAAATTAGCTTCAAAAAAAGCTATAGAATTTCATGCCTGGAAACATGCAATAAATTATTTAAATTTAAATAAAGTTGAGTTTGATATATTTGTTAGCCTACCGTGTACGGCACCTTTAAGAAAATTAAGTGACTTAAACAAATGTTTAAAAGCACTAAAAACAAAAAATGAATTGGTTATGACCTATTATCACGATGGACATTCTACTGATTTGAAAATTGAAAAAAGTTCAAACAAAGTCAGTTATCTTTCTTATAAAACACAATTTGAAAATAAGAAAAAGGTAGGCACTCTTACATGTGTTGCATACGTGACGACTCCTAACTACATAAGTAAAAATAAAGATCTTTTAAATGGGAAACTGGTATTAACTGAAGTGCCTAAAAGTAGGGCAATTGATATTAACGATGAAGTAGATTTCAAAGTTGCCGAAACTTTAATCAAAAAAAAATTATCGTGAAAAAAAAAATTATAATTCTTTGTTTAAAACTGACAGAGTTTAAGAGTAAAATAATTGAATTAGAAAAATTAAAAGAAGTTTATGATATAGAAATCCATGAATGTATAGATTTTTTATTACCTAAATCTAAAATAAATTTCGGAAAAAAAAAAAAATTTAAAAATTTAATCACATTTAAGAATTTCACTAGCTGGAAACATTATTTGTTGAAATTAAATACTAATTCATTAAAAAATAAAAAAAGAATAATAGTTTTAGATACAATAAGTGATTTTGACCATTTTGGAAATAACTTTTACTGGTTTTTGATTTATTATAATTTAAAAAAGCTTAATATTTTTTTTATCAAATTACACTTTCCCGGTTTACCAATGTATAATGAAAAAAAAAAATTAAGTTTTTTTTATGTTAATAAAATTTTTGCAAACATAAAAACGCTATTAATAAGACCATTATACTCAATCGGTAGAATTAAAGAAATTTTTTTTTTGCTTCTTGGTAAACTACTAAAATTATATCCAAATTTAATTTTTGTAGCTGGAAAGCAAGATATTGTAAGACTTAAATCTCAACGAATAAAATCTATGAAAATAGTTCCATTTTTAACTAATGATTATTCCCAACATTTAATTGAAGGAAAGAAAAAAAATTTTTTAAATTTAAAAGGTAAATACGCAGTCTTCTTAAGTGATAGAGATTATAATCTTGTACCAGAGGATGCATTGTATCAAACTAATTATAAACCAACACTGACATATGAGAACTGGCATAAGCCGCTAACTAATTTTTTCAATTTTTTAGAAAATAACCTAGGCATAAAGATAATTATTGCTGCTCACCCAAAAAGTTTCAAAATAAATACAAAAAAAATTTATCACCCCAGAAAAGTATACTTTAATAAAACGAATCAACTATTAAAAAATTCTAAATTTGCAATAACTCAAAGATCAACGGCATTAAATTTTGCAGTTATTCATAGTAAACCAATAATGTTTATTTCTTCAACAACTTTGACAAAAACGGTTAATAGACATATTGAATTTATAGCTAATAAATTTCATCAAAGTCCTATAGATATTAATAAAAAAATAGAAGAAAAAAAAATTAAGGAGTTTCTAAATTTTAAAATGAAAAAGCTAAAAGAGTACAAAGTCAATTATATTTCAACGGTAAAAAGTAAAAAACCAAATTTTAAAATTATAATTGAAAATATTAATGCGTTATAAAACTTATAGAATAAAAAAGAAAATATAATGAAAAAAATTTTAAGAGAATTTATATTTATGATAAATACCGGAATGTATATGGTAAGAAAATAAAATACATATCGATCCAATTTATAATGTTAGAGCCACTAGATATCTTTATACTAAGCAACTAAATAATGGATTATATGTTAACGCAGAAGGATAATCTAATGTCAAATAATCAAAAACTAAAAAAAGTAATTAAAACCTATATAAATATTTATGACCATCGTTATAATTTTGAAAAAAACGAAGTAAAACATTTTGAAAAAAATCTCAATAAAAATCTAAAAGAAATCGGCCTTAAAAATATAAAAGAGTTATCAGTATTAAACGCTGGAACGGGGTTGGAAGCATTAGTGTTACAAAAAAAAAAATTTAAAAGAATTTATTTAGCGGATATTAACAAAAAAGGAATTAACATAATAAATAATTTAAAAAAAAAGAACAAAAGAAAGTATGGTAATATTTTTGCCAAAAAATTAGATTTTGTAAAAAATGATTTAATAAAAAATTTTCCTGGTATTTCTTATGACTTAGCTTATTTTCAAGGTGTATGTCATCATTTCTCGGATCCCGCTGAAGGAATTACAAATATTATTAGAGCTCTAAATAAAAATGGAGTTTTTTTTATGAGAAATTATGCCAGCGGCAGTCTGAATTTTTTTATGGTAGATTTCGTAAGAAAATTTATAAAATTTGAGGATATGAAGGTATTTAATCAAGTGTTTAGTGTTTTTTTTAATATGTTAATTAAAAAAAATTTTATAATTATAAGCCAATCAGATAAATCTAATGCAAAAAAATATTTCAGAACTTTTTGTGGAGATCATTTATTTGTTCCATATTTATTCTTATACAAAGTTTCAGATGTTGATAAATTTTTAAGAGCTAGTGGATGTATAAAAATAAGAAATTTTGAGACAAGAAATTACTTTTTTAAAAAAAAAGACTTAGGAAATTCGAATATTTCATTTATTTACAAAAAAGTTAAAAATGTAAAATCAAATAACAAAATAAAACTTAATCATATAGATCAAATGAAAGATATTAAATATAAAGAAAAATATATCTTAGACTTAATTAGTTTATTGAATAAAAAACTTTTAAAAATAAGAAAATTAAGTTCTAAAACTAGAGTTAATCTTGCAATTAAGCTTTTATTTCTTATTGATTTTAAAAGGTATTTTTTTAATTATACAAAAAACAAAATTTTAATAAAAAATAAAAAAATATTTCTAAATCAAAAAAACTTATTTAGTAAAATTTATAATTCTTTAAATATATATTAAAAATTTTATGATAATTAAAACTGGATATAAAATTTACAATAATAGCATATCAAAAAAAAGTATTAAAAACTTAGCTTTTGGATTTTCCAATATTTGTAATATTGTCAAACCCAGATTAGTAAAAAAAAATAATTTTTTTTTTGAAAATAAAAGATTAAATAATTCTCTTATTAATTTAAGGAAAAAAAATAAAAAAAAATTTTCACAAATTTATGACTTAATGCAATATAGCGATATCGTTAAGAAATTCTGTTATTACAATGGTTTAAATGAGATAGCATGCAGAATCTTAAAATGTAATGAAGAAGATCTATTTTTAAGAACTCAATTCAGAATCGATGTACCTTCAGACAATAGAAATACTTTTAATTGGCATCAAGACAGTGCTTACGATAAATTAAATTCAGTTCCTAGAAATGGACTAATTTTTTGGATACCATTGATAAATGTTGATCAAAGTAATGGATCTTTAATAATTAAACCAAAAAGTCACGTAGAAAAAAATCACTATTTAACGAAAGTGAAATTTGGTCTAAAATATAAGTCTCCCCAACTAGTTGTTCCTCAAAATAAATTAAAAAAATATAAGTCTAAACAAATAGAAATAAAAAAAGGAGACCAAGTAGTTACATATGCCAATCTTTTTCACAAATCAGGAAATAATTCCTCTCGTTTTATTAGATTCACAATAATTGCAAGATATAACAATATTTGTAAAAAAGATTTTAAATTGTTTCAAAATTAAATTTATGAAAAAAATTTTAGTAACAGGTTCGGATGGATTTATCGGATCTCATTTGGTAGAAAGATTAGTAACAAAAGGATTTAAAGTTAGAGCCTTCACTTTTTATAATTCATTCAATTCATGGGGGTGGCTAGACAACATTGATAAAAAAATTAAAAAAGAATTGGAAGTTATATCTGGCGATGTAAGAGATTTTGATAGTATTAAAAAAGCATCAAAGAATTGTGATTACATTTTTCACTTAGCTGCATTAGTTGGAATACCATACTCTTATTATGCTCCAGAGTCATATATTGATACTAATATTAAGGGAACTTTAAACGTGCTGAGAGCAGCAAAGGAAAATAATAACTTAAAAATTATTCATACCTCAACTAGTGAAATATATGGCACCCCAAAAACTTTACCCATTACAGAACTTCATCCAGCTTCAGCACAGTCTCCATATGCGGCCTCAAAGGTGGGAGCAGATCATTTGGCTTTATCATTCTATAAATCTTATGGTTTACCAATTTCAGTTATTAGACCATTCAATACATTTGGGCCAAGGCAATCATTAAGAGCAGTAATACCAACAATTATATTACAAGCTTTAAATAATAAAAAATCGATAAGACTGGGAAATACTTACTCTACAAGAAATTTCAATTATATATCAGATACAGTTGATGGATTTGTCTCAGTACTAGAGAGAAAAAATATTTTTGGAGAAATCATAAATATCGGAAGTAATTTTGATATCTCAATAAAAGATACAGTAAATGAAGTATCCAAATTAATGAATAAAGATATAAGTATAATCGAGGAAGAATTGAGAAAAAGGCCAATAAAAAGTGAAGTCGAAAGACTAAAAGCATCAGGCTTAAAAGCCAAAAAATTATTAAAATGGGTGCCAAAATTTAAGGGTAAACAGGGATTTATAGAAGCATTAAAAAAAACGATTGATTGGTATTCAAGTATA
>MDTB01124587.1_pt1 | contig 13991 bp, 18 predicted proteins | sample 811161 | NCBI WGS metagenome assembly MDTB01 (sample SAMN05326650, study PRJNA326480) | marine metagenome | isolation source: seawater | place: Mediterranean Sea | collected 2009
GAGCCAGAATATTGTATATTCTTTGAAGATATTGCCAGAAATTTAAAACCAGCATATGAATTAGGAATGAAAACTGTTTGGATTAAGAATAATGAGCCTTGGGCAGCAGAGCATTCGGACGAAGAATTTGTGAATTATAAAACTGAAAGTCTTACAAGATTTTTAAAGGAGATAAATGAAAATAGATAAATTAGAGAAAATTATAAATAGTAGTTTTGAAAAAAAAGAAGAAGTAAATCCAAAATCTGACAAAAAAATTTTAAAAGCAATTAAAGAAACAATAGATTTGATAGACTCTGGTAAAATAAGAGTAGCAAATAAAATCAATGGATCTTGGGTTGTTAATCAATGGATAAAAAAAGCCATTCTTTTAAGTTTTAGAGTAAATAAAATGTCAATGTCAAAAGGTCCTTACACGACTTGGTATGATAAAGTTCCTGGTAAAACAGTTAACTGGAAAGAGAAAGATTGGAAGAAAGCAGGATATAGACATGTTCCTAACGGAGTAGTTAGAAGAGGTTCTTTTATCGCAAAGAATGTTGTCCTAATGCCATCTTTTGTAAATCTTGGAGCATATGTAGATGAAGGTACTATGATCGATACCTGGGCATCGGTAGGGTCTTGCGCTCAAGTTGGAAAAAACTGTCATATCTCTGGAGGAGCAGGCATTGGTGGTGTACTTGAACCGTTACAAGCTGGTCCTGTAATTATTGAAGATAATTGTTTTGTTGGTGCTAGATCTGAAATAGCTGAAGGAGTATTAGTTGAAGAGGGCGCAGTTATTTCGATGGGGGTTTACATTGGGGCATCAACAAAAATTGTAGATCGATCGACAGGGGAAATTGCTTATGGAAAAGTTCCAGCTTACTCTGTAGTAGTACCAGGTAGTTTACCTAACAAATCCAATCCTAATGGCCCGTCTTTATATTGTGCAGTGATAGTTAAAAAAGTTGACTCAAAAACCAGAAGCAAAACATCGATTAATGATTTACTAAGAGACTAATGCCAAACATTAATGAACTTACATTAGCTAAAGAGCTTATAAAATTTCCAAGTGTCACACCAAAAGATGCTGGCGCAATAAGGTATTTAAGTAGTAAATTAAAAAAAATCGGCTTCTCATGCAAAATATTAGAATTTAATGATAAAAAAAGTAAACCAATAAAAAACTTATATGCAAGGTTAGGAAAAAAAAGTCCAAACCTATGTTATGCTGGTCATACAGACGTTGTTCCTCCTGGAAATTTAAAAGATTGGACAGTAAATCCTTTTAAACCAACTATTAAAAATAATCATTTAATAGGCAGAGGCGCTAATGACATGAAAAGTTCTATTGCTTGTTTTGTTTCTGCTGTTGACAAGTTCTTAAAAAAAAAATAGAAAATTTCATGGATCTATAAGTTTTCTCATTACGGGAGACGAAGAAGGATTAGCAATTAATGGAACTAAAAAAGTAGTTGATTATTTAAGGAAAACAAAAGAAAAAATAGATTTTTGTATTGTAGGTGAACCAACAAACCCTAATAAGCTAGGAGAAATGATAAAAATAGGGAGACGAGGAAGTTTATCCGGTAAAATAGAGATATCCGGAATACAAGGTCATGTGGCCTACCCTCATTTATCAAATAACCCTGTAAATACCTTGGTAAATATTTGTAAAAAACTAAAAGAGAAAAGACTAGATTCAGGTAATAAAAACTTTCAACCTTCTAACTTAGAATTTACGTCTATTGATGTTAATAATAAAGCTCATAATGTAATTCCATCCAGAGCAAAAGCTCAATTTAACATTAGATATAATAATCATCATAACTCCACAACATTGAAAAGAAAAATTAATCTTATAGTAAGAAATATTTGTAAAAAAAATAATTGTAAATTTAAAATTGACTTTACAGTCAATGGTGACTCTTTTTTAACTAAGCCAAACAAAACAATATTTATGGCTAAAAATATAATTAAAAAAGTAACTAAAGTAACGCCAAAATTCTCAACGACTGGTGGAACATCTGATGCAAGATTTATAAGAAAAATTTCTCCATGTCTTGAATTTGGACTAGTCAATAAAACTATGCATAAAGTTGATGAATGTGTATCCTTAAGAGATCTAAAAAATTTAACAAAAATATATCAAAATATTCTTGAGGATTATTTTAGGTGAAACCATATAAGATTAGAAGATCCAAAATTGATAATCTAGGTTTGTACGCTACAAAAAATATAAAAAAAGGAGAAAAGGTAATACAATATAAAGGGAAAGTTATTACTGTAAAAGAAGCTGAGGAAAATCCCAAATACGACAATGACAAAGCTATTTATCTTTTTAATTTAAACAAAAGATATGATCTTGATGGAGATTTTAAATTTAATACTGCAAGATTAATTAATCATTCATGTAATCCTAATTGTGAAGTAACAGGAACCGGATTAAAAGTATGGGTTCATGCAATTAAAGATATTATAAAAGGAGAAGAATTTTCTTATGATTATGGTTTTAGTTTCGATGAAGACTTTAAAAATTACCCTTGTAAATGCGGTTCAAAAAATTGTTGTGGCTTTATTATAAGAGAAGGATCGAGATGGAGAATAAAAAAAAAGAAAAATTAAAATTAAAATTTGAGAATGAGATACCTTTTTTTCTATCAATAATAATTATTTTATACTTTTTTTATGGGTTTTATTTAAACGAGAATAGTGCTGGTGCAGGTGGTTATAATGCTGACTTTAAGCTTATTTGGCATAATTTAACAATTCTTAAAGAAGATATTTTTTCGAATTTAAGCAGTTCTGAATACAATGATAGTAGACCACCTCTTTCATACATTCTACATATATTCCTTAATCCTTTTATAGACAACAAAGAAGAATTTAGGTTAAGCAATCTACTCATCTCCTCTTTAATTCCATATTTATTATTTCTCGCTATTCAGGAAAATTATAAAAATCTTAATGTAAATTTCGTATTTTTGTTATCAGTCGTCGTTACACTCAGCCCTTTTTTTAGAACAACATCTTATTGGGCTTTGGGAGAAAATTATGGAATGATTTTTTTATTATTATCTTATTTAACATTTATAAAAATAAAAAAAAGAATCGGAGTCTATAATTATTTTCAATTAAATTTAATGATTTTCGTTTTATGTTTATTAAGCTCACTAATAGTTTACTTTGATCAAAAATTAGTTTTTGTACCCTTTTTAGTTTTATATTTAATTTTAAATTTAAAAATTAACATAGGGCACAAATATACTTCTCTTATATTTTTTTTTATTTTTTCTCTACCGTATTTTTATTTAATTTATTTGTGGCAAGGATTAATACCTACAAGTGCAAATATTGCTAGAGAAGTTGGGTCTAAAATACATTTTTTTAATCCTGGATATTGTATTACAATGATAGCTATTTCAATATTCCCTTTCATATTTGTAAAAATCATAAATTTAAAAAAGTTAATTAAAAAAATTGATAATAAAAAGATAATTTTTTATTTAAGTATTTTTTTAATTTACGCATTGATTGTGACTTTTTTTGGTGATTTTAAAAATCTACGTGTAGAGGGAAAAGGAGCATTCCACAAAATTTCAATATTATTAATTAGTGATAATAGTCTAAGATTGTTTATTACTTTAATAGCTTTTTTAGTGTGCTTAATTTTTACTCTTATTTTATTTAATAAAAAGATAGACTTATTGATTATCAGTTATTTAATAATCTTATCATTGTTTACTTTCCCTTTTTATCAAGAATATTTGGATCCTTTATTGTACATACTAATATTTACTTTTTTTAAATCAAAATTTGAATTTAATAATAAAATTTCATTTTATTTGATTGCATCTTATTATCTATTTTTTTTCTTTAGGTTCAAAATTTTATTATCAAGTTACAATTTAATTATTTCTTACATACGGTGGTGAACCAAGTATATGGTATAAAATTTTGTTGAGTTATTTTTGACTGAACAGTTTTAAAATGCTTACTTAAAATATTAATATATTCTTTTTTTGTTCTAACATTTTTTCCTCTATCATTCATAATTAAGTATTTAGCAATAATATTTTGATCATCTACTAGAACAGGATCCTCAGAAAGTAATTTACAATTTTTCTTCATTTTTTTTTTACATAATTTCAATATTGTATGAATCTCTTTTTTATCCAAATGATGTAAAATTCCAAAAAAAATTATGTAATCAAATTTTGGTAATTTTTTGACTTCTTTTTTAGAAAATTTTTTATTAAAAAAATGATAGTTCTGTTTTATATATTTTTTTTTGCATATCTTATTGATCTTGAGTCAATATCATATCCATAATATTCACATCTCGGGATACTCTCTAGAATTTCTGCTGGTCCACAACCTATGTCTAAAATTTTCGAATTTTTTTTTTTTTATATTTTTTCTTACGATATTAGCCCTAAACGATGTGCCTGACATTAATTTTTGAATAATCTTATAAACTAATGGATTGTTGATTAGGTTATATAATGAACTTTTTCTTTGAGGCATCTGTCTTATTTGTAAATAATTTTTAATGTATACACAATTATGTTATTTAAATAAAACATCATATGTTTGAAAAATATAGTCAGCCTATAGTGGGCTCAGGTTTTTTAGCCTCTAAATTTAAAAAATATAAAAAAATTATTAAAAGAAATAATGTAATAATATATGCGGCTGGGATTTCTAACTCACTAGAAACAAATAAAGTGAATTTAAAAAGAGAGATTAACAAAATAAGAAATTTTTTAAAAAAAAATAAAAAAAAGTTAATCTATATAAGCACATACTCAATTAATGATAATTCTAGAAAGAATAAACCATATGTGAAAAATAAAATTAAAATTGAAAATCTTATTAAAAAACAGAGTAGAGAGTATCTTATAATCCGGTTACCTGAAATAATTGGTAAAAACAAAAACTCTAATACTCTCACAAATTTTTTTTTTAAAAATATTTCTGATAAAAAAACTTTTATATTATACAAAAATGTTAAAAGAAATATTCTCGATGTAGATGATGCTTTAAAAAATTGTATGAAAATAATTCACATTAATAAAAAAAAAATAAGATTGTTAATCTATTAAATAAAAATTTTTATACCCCATTAAAGATTGTGAGTATCTTTGAAAAATTTTTACATATAAAGGCAAACTTTAAAATAAAATCTATTAATCAAAATTTTGTTTATTTAAAAAGCAATTGCTATATTAATTCTGACAAAAAATATTTGCCTAGAATTATAAAAAAATATTACTTTAAATGAAAGTCTCTGTCATAGTTCCAGTGTACAATAGTGCTCTTATGTTAAACGAGCTCTGCATAAGAATTTTTAAGGTGATGGAAAAATTAAAATTTAGAAATGATTTTGAATTATTAATGATTAACGATTTTAGCTCTGATGATAGCTGGCGTAAAATTGAGGAGTTATCCCAAAAATTTTATTTTATAAAAGGAATAAATCTCACAGCAAATTTTGGACAACATAATGCTATTATGGCAGGATTAAAATATTCTTCTGGGGAATATATAATAACTTTAGATGATGATCTTCAACACCCTCCTGAATTTTTTCCTGAAATTTTAAATAAATTACACAAAGCTGATGTATGTTATACAAATTATAGAAATAGAAAACATACAGGCTGGAAAAGATTTGTAAGTTATTCAAATAATATAATTTCAAGTCTGATACTTAATAAACCAATTAAAATTTATATGTCATCTTTCAGAGGGTTTACAAAGAAAATAAAATTAAAGTTAATCTCATTTAAAGGTCCAGATGTCTACATTGATGGATTGATTATAAATAGTACAAAAAATATAGCTATGATTACAGTTGACCATCATGCAAGGAGATTTGGTGAAAGCAATTATAGTTTCAAAAAACTTTTTATTTTGTGGTCAAATATGATTTTAAATTTTTCTTTTTTCCCTGTGAGAACAGCTTCAATCTTAGGAGCAATACTCAAAATTTTAATAAAATTTTTTAGGAAAAAAAATACAAAGCCACAATTTGAAATAAAAGAGATAGTAAATGGAAAAATTTAATAAAAGTATAGATATTATTTTGCCTAACTATAACAGCTCAGAATATTTAGAAGAAACTATCAATAGTGTTATTCACCAAATTTATAAAAATTGGAAATTAATAATAGTGGATGACGCTTCAAATATTAAAACGAAGAAAGTATTGAGAAAATATTCTAAATTTAGAAACATAAAAACATATTGGCTAAAAAAAAATCATGGTGCGGGTTATTGTAGAAATTATGCAATTAAGCGTTCAAAATCTGAGTATTTGGCCTTTATTGACTCTGATGACGTTTGGAAAAAAAATAAATTAATAGACCAGATAAAATACATTAGAAAAAATAATTACTCTTTTGGCTATACAAATTACGAGACGTTTGGTTCTAAATACAGAAAAGTAAAAAATCCATCAAGCTTAAATTATAATGATTTTATCCATAACACCTCTATAGCAACGAGCACAATGATTGTTGAGAGAAAAACTATAAAAAATATAAAGTTTTCTAATACTAAAATCTGTGAAGATTATTATTTTAAATGTAAGTTACTAAAAAAAATAGGCCGTGCATATTGCTTGAACAAATATTTAGTTAAGTACAGAATTAGAAAAGACTCTTTACAAAGTAGTAATCTAAGAAATTTATACTGGATTTGGAAGATTAACAAACGCTATAACAAATTAAACTTTTTTAACAACTTTATATCTCTTTTAAGTATATCTTTTAATTCTTTAAAAAAATATGGTGGAAAAAATATCTTTTAAAATCAATATTTTATTTTTAGCAAATACAAACCACAAGCTGGTGCGGGTGGCGCACAATTAAATCTTTTTTTTGACTTAAAGACTTTTTTAAATTCATCAAAACTCCACTTATAAGTAGACAAATATTTTAAACATCCAACTATCGACCTTACTTGATTTTGTAAAAATGATTTTGAACTTATTCTAATTTTTATTACTTCATTCCCTTTTCTTATTTTTATAGAATATATCTTTTTAATTGGAGACTTAGCAGAACATGATGCAGCTCTAAACGTAGAGAAATCATGAGTTCCCTCTAATAAATTAGCTCCTTTTTTCATTAAATTTAAATCAATTTTTTTTTTCACATGCCAAGCTCTATTTTTATTAATTGATAAAGTTCCTTGTCTATTAATTATTATATATTCGTAAGTACGTAGTTTAGCATTAAATCTCGCGTTAAATTTATCTTTTTTTTTTTTTACATCCAAAATTGAAATTAATTTTTTTTTTAAAAAAAAATTAACAGAGTCTAAAAAAGCTTTTTTATTATCTATTTTTTTTTTAAATTTGAAATTTGCAAATTGTGCATAGGCATGAACTCCTTTGTCAGTTCTTCCAGCTCCTGTAATTTTTATTTTCTTTTTTAGAACTTTTTTTAAAACTTTTTCAATGCTATCTTGTATTGATTTACCATTTTTTTGACTTTGCCATCCAACAAAATTTGTTCCCTCATATTCAATTTTTATAAGGTAATTAAACATTTTAATTTAAAATCTGACCAATTTTAATTTTGTTTCCTCTTAAAAAGTCATTTACGATCATTTTTTGTTTACCTTCTTTTTTGAGTTCTATTATTTGAACTGCATTTTTTGAACATGCTATTGTGAATTTATCATCTAATATTGTGCCAGGAACGCCTGCGCTTACTATCTCTTTTGCTTTCATTATCTTTATTCTAGTTCCATTAAGTTCAAACCAACAACCTGGATTAGGACAAAAAGCATTTATTTTTGCTACAACTTTATTGGCAGCATTATTCCAATTTACTTTAGTCTCATTTTTTTCAATTTTTTTAGCGTAAGTGACCTCTGAATTATTCTGTTCTATAAAATTTGCCTTATTATCTTTGATTAATTTTAGCGCGTCTAAAATTAATTTTGCTCCCAACTTTGACATTTTATCACTAAGTTCTTGATGATTAATTTCTTTTGTAATTTTTATTTTGGATTGTATTAAAACTGGACCAGCATCTAGTTCGGGTATTATTTTCATTATAGAAACTCCTGTTTCATGATCCATATTTATAATTGCTCTTTGGATCGGAGCGGCTCCTCTCCATTTAGGTAACAAGGAGGCATGAACATTGATAAAAAGAATATTTTTCAAACTTAATAATTCCTCAGGCAGAATTTTTCCATAAGCAACAACAATAATAAGATCTGGTTTAAGATTTTTAATATGGTTAATTTCTTTTTCATCAAATGCAAGAGGGTTTCGAATAGGAATTCCTAATTTTTTTGAAAATTCGTGAATTGGAGAATTTAGAATTTTCTGACCTCTATTTTTCTTTTTAGGGGGCTGAGTATATACTTCTAAAATTTTATTGTTAGTTCCGTGAATAGATTTAAGTACCGGGACAGAGAATTCCGGTGTCCCCATGAATAAAATTTTAAAAGACATTAAAATTTATACAACAATTCTTTCTAATGTTTTTTTTTGTTTAGAAAGTTTTTTTATTATCATATTTTTTTTTAGTTTTGATAAATAGTCTATAAATAAAATGCCTTCTAAATGATCCATTTCATGCTGAATACAAGTTGCAAGCAAACCTTCTGCTTCTAAAATTTTTTCATTTCCTTCATAATCCATAAATTTTACTTTACAATTATCAGGTCGACTTATTTCTGCAAATTGATTTGGAACTGAAAGACACCCCTCTTCATAAGATGCATCTTGTTCTGATTTTGTTATAATTTCTGGATTTACAAAATATAAAGGATTTTTTTTTTCATCATCTTTACTTAAATCTATTACTATCACTCTTTTAGGAACTCCTACTTGAATGGCTGCCAATCCTATGCCGGGAGCCTCATACATTGTCTCTAACATGTCATCCATTAAAGATCTTATTTCATCGTTGACTTTATCTACTACCTTAGACTTTTGTCTCAAAAAAGGATCTGGTTCAGTCAAAATCTTTCTAATCGCCATAAATAAATTTATATTCTAATTAGGTTCTTAATGGTAGAGCAGAATTTAAAACTTTATTTCTTATTTTCACTAAATTCATTTTATTTAAAAGATTAGTTACAAAATATATAGTTTCTGGATCCAGTTGATAGGGTTCATCCTCACCAATTATTTCTACTATCTTTAGAGCTAAAAACGCTTTTTGATCATTATCAATTAATTGTAGTAAATTATTTGGTACATCAAATTTTTCTACTAGTTCATTGTATTTAAAGTTCGCTGGTAAAGAAAAACCATCTGTAATTAATGCGTCTGCTAGCGCTAGATCTTTCGCTGAAATAAAGTATTTTTTATTTTTAGTTATCTTTTTAAAAATTTTATCAATATCTTTTTGAACTTTTTTTTTGCTCTCCCCCTCAACATAATATTTCAATATTTTAGATTGGTGTAAAATTTTATCATTGTATTTGACTTTTCCTAAAAGCAAATCTTCGTCAGAAACTACTCGAGAAAGTGCAGCCTCTTGATAGTCTTTGGGTAAGTTTTCAATACCTATTTCTTCAATTCTATCACTTAAATATTTTGAATAAATATTTCTTAAATCAGCTTTTTGAAATAGCTCTTCCAATAAAAAAAGATATTCTATTTTTGACTCATTTGCTTCAGATAATAGGTATTTTTGGTAGATAAGAGCTCTTGCATCACTCTCATTCAAAGTTTTGTAATTGCTCTTTGCGTTAATTAAATTATTTAGATTAAAAGGTATTTGTTTATAAATTTCAAAAATCTTATTTTTATTCAATTGATTATTGTTTGCGGCTATCTCTAACTCTTTTAACTTTTTTTATCAGATGCATCATCTAACTTAATTAAGTTTGCTGCATTTAAATATTTCCAAATTTGAGGTTTAGTTTTATTTGTTGGTTCATATTTAAAATTATCAATTGTTATACTTGAAAGATAAAAGTTTAAAAGATTTTTTTCATTTATTTTATTACTAGTTTTATCTACTACTCCTAGAAGAAAATTAATTTTATCGTCGTAAAATTTACTTGATTGTTTTTGCTCTCTTAAAAGGTCAAGCAAAAGTTGAGCTTCAGCGTTTTTTCCATTAAATACTAAACAATAGATCTTAAACTTTTCTAAATATGCATCTTTAATCTTTGCATCAATAAATCTTATTTTTTCACATCCTTCTTTTATATTTCCACTTGCGATATTTTTATCAACTAAATATTGAACAGCTTTGCTTTTACTGTCAAATTCTTCATTTTGTTTTAAAAAACTTTCTAATAAATCTACACGATCATTTTGTATTAACCAGTTGATCTTTAAATCAACAAATTCTTTTTCATTCATTCCTTGTGGGGGGTATGAAAAAGAAAACAAAATCGCTTCGAGTATCTCATTTGATGATTTTGAAAGATTTATCTTATTTAATCTTTTTAAACTTGATCTTACGTCTTCTGCCTTAGTTGCTGACCACATATTTAAATTAAAATCATAATTTGCTGGTTCATAGATGCCGTAAACTATTTGGTTCTGCGATAAAATTTTAGAATCTTCTTCAATTTGAATTTTTTCGAGGGCTTCTACAGGTTGGGGTTTCTCTAAGTTAAATATTGTCTTATTATTTGTATTTTTCAATTTTTCTGTTGAGTCCGAAATTACTTCTTTTTTATTTTTCCAAATTTCTATTTTTTCTTCACTCAGAAGGGGTGAATAAATAAAAAAGATTAATAAGCTTATAAAATAATTAAAGCTTTTTAATTTCATTTGTAACGTCAATTTGATATTTTTTTTCTGGACTTGGAAAACTAATTTTTTCTACTAAAAAAATAGCAAAAATTAAAACAACGATAGCTAATAATAACTTTAATAAAGTTTTTATTATTGAACTCCCTAAACTTGGTTGCCTATTGTATTTAAGTTGCATACTTTACGATTTGATTTAAACTTAATAATTAAGACATATTTATGAAAAATCAAAATCAAAAAGGAAGCTAAATTGGGCAAAAACCTTACTTTGACTGGGATGATGGGAGTTGGAAAAACCACTATTGGTAAAATCTTGGCTAAAAAGCTTGATTACAAATTTATAGATGTTGATAAACTAATTGAGGATAAAGAAGGATTGTCAATAAGTTTTATATTTAAAAACAAGAGCGAGAGTTACTTCAGAAAAGTTGAAAACGAAATGACTTTTGCTGAACTAAAAAAAGATAACTCTGTTATATCTTTGGGTGGAGGTGCTTTTCTAAATAGTTCAATAAGAAGAATTGCAAAAAAACACTCTGTTAGTTTTTGGTTAGATGTTCCGGTAGATGAATTAATTAAAAGATTAAAAAAGAGTAAAAAAAGACCACTTTTGTTAAAAAAAAACATTAGCGAAGAGATAAAAAAAATTTATTTTGGTAGAAAAAAATTTTATAATGAAGCTGATTATAGAATTAGATGTAACTCTCTTAGGTCTGAGGAAATAGCAAAAAAGATACTAAATTTATATGAAAAATAAGGTGATTAAATTTAAAACTAAAAGCCACAATTATTCAATCGTAATTGGAAAAAATTCTATTAGGGTTTTGCCAAAAAAAATAAAATCACTGTGTCCAAAGACAAAAAATATTGCATTTATAATGGACAAAAATGTTCCAAAAAAATTTAAAATCGATTTAAAAAAAAAAATTGAAAAATTATAAACTTTTATTTTTGCCTTTTACAGCTAATGAGAAAAATAAGTCTCTTAAGGTAGCAAATTACTTTTTAAATATACTTCTATCTAAAAAATTTAATCGAGCTGATTTACTAATAAGTGTTGGTGGAGGTATAACAGGTGATGTTACTAGTTTTGTTGCAAGTATCTATAAAAGAGGGATTAATTTTATAAATATACCTACAACTCTGCTGGCACAGGTGGACTCTTCTATAGGTGGAAAAACTGGGGTCAACTCTAGTCACGGAAAAAATCTAATAGGATCTTTTTACCAACCAAAACTAGTTATTAGCGATACTTCTTTTATTAATTCTTTGTCTAAAAAAGAAATCATCTGTGGTTTTGCTGAAATTTTAAAACATTCTATAATTAAAGATAGGGTATTTTTTAATTGGTTAATTCTAAATGCTAAGTCAATCTTTGCAAAAGAAACTAAACGATTAATTTATGCAATTAAAAAAAGTTGTGAAATTAAAATATATTTTGTAAGCCAAGATATAAATGAAAAAGGTTTGAGAATGGTTTTAAATTTTGGTCACACTTTTGCACATGCTATAGAAGTAAAAAATAATTACTCAAAAAATGTTACTCATGGGGAAGCCGTTTTGTCAGGGATGATTCTAGCAACCAAACTGTCAGTAGTGAAAAAAATCTGCTCACCTAAAACTTTAGATCAAATAAAAAATATTTATTTAAAAAATAACCTAGATTTCACTTTTAGAAAATATTCGAGTCAAAGCTCAATTAATAAATTAATTACTTTCTTAAAAAATGATAAAAAAAATAACGATGAAAAAATTAATTTTATTTTATTAAAGAATATCGGAAAAACTGCTCTTCCTAATACAAATAAAATTTCAATAAAAAATTTAAAAAATACAACTAGAGCTATTTCTCAATACTAATTTCAAGAGCATGAATTTTTGTATTAAGATCATCTTTCAAAACTTTCATGACCATTTTTTGTGCATTTACCCTTGATATAGAATTTAAATATAAAGATTTGATTTTTAAATGTAAGTGAAATCTTTCTGGAGAAAAGGATTTATGCCCTTTATGTTTGTGAGAATTATCAACAATATATATTTTTTCAATTTTAATTTCATTATTGAGTTTTTTGCAAATTTCTTCAAAATAATTTTTCATTAATTTAATTTTACTATATAGAATTATACAATGAAAATTATTTGTGATTGGGGTAATTGTAATGAAATTGGGGCATATAAAGCTCCTGTAGAAAAGGACAATAGTAAGAAGTATAGACTACTATGCTTAAATCATATTAAGATTTTTAATAAGAACTGGAATTACTTTGAAAATATGAATGACCAGGAAATAGAATTTTTTATTAAGTCAGATTTAACATGGCACAAATCAACAAAAACCTTTGGATCTTCTGATAATTTTTTTAATATTTTATGGAATAATGCTTTAGACGATAAATTAAACATCTTCAAAAGCTCAAATTTTAGGGATTTCAAAAAAACTAAAGTATCACAACAAGATAAAGATGCTTTGCAAGCAATGGATTTAAATGAGGAGGTAAAATGGGAACAAATTCACGCAAAATTCAAAGAACTTGTAAAAAAGTATCATCCTGATAAAAACCAGGGAAATAAAAAATTTGAAGATAAATTAAAAAAAATTACGTTGGCTTATAGTCAGCTTAAAAAAACTTTAGGAAAAAAATGAGTTCACAACAGTTGTTACAAAAGCCCGATATCAAAATTTCAGTAAAACAAACTTTTGGTTTTGAAAGTGATATGCAGGCAGGGGCTTTTTCAAAGAAGAATGAATATGTTCCAAAAATAGATCCAGATTATAAGTTTGATAAGGATACTACTTTAGCAATTTTGGCAGGTTTTTCATTTAACAAAAGAGTTTTAATTCAAGGCTACCATGGAACTGGAAAGTCTACTCACATAGAGCAGGTTGCCGCAAGATTAAACTGGCCATGCGTTAGAGTAAATTTAGACAGTCATATTAGTAGGATTGATTTAATCGGCAAGGATGCAATTGTGTTAAAGGATGGAAAGCAAATTACAGAATTTAAAGAGGGTATTTTACCTTGGTCAATTCAGAACCCTGTTGCTCTTGTTTTTGATGAATATGATGCAGGTAGACCTGATGTGATGTTTGTTATTCAAAGAGTTTTAGAGAATGAGGGAAATTTTACATTATTGGATAAAAACAAAGTTTTAGAACAACATGATTTTTTTAGAATATTTGCAACTACAAATACAGTTGGATTAGGTGATACAACAGGTCTTTATCATGGTACGCAACAGATTAACCAAGGTCAGATGGACA
>MDTB01163034.1_pt1 | contig 13991 bp, 13 predicted proteins | sample 811161 | NCBI WGS metagenome assembly MDTB01 (sample SAMN05326650, study PRJNA326480) | marine metagenome | isolation source: seawater | place: Mediterranean Sea | collected 2009
GAGATATTAAAAAAAAAATAATTCTTTTTAAACAAAAATTATTTTATTATAAGTTTAATTTAAAACTTGAATCTTTCGAGTGGTATGGGACTAAGGCATGTAGAAAAGAAAGTCTTATATCACCACAATGGTTAAGAAATATAAAAGATAAAAAATATCCTTTTTGGAGATTTGATACTTTATTTTCTAAAACAAAATATCAAGATATATACTTTGTTGAAAATGGAGGTTGGCATTTTTCATATATGAAAACTGCAAAAAATATTGAAAAAAAACTTACATCCTATCTTCATCACAGAGAATATGATCTCGAACCTATTGGTGAGGATAAAATTCAACAAATGATAATTGGAAAAATACCTGTTTACAATTTAAAAACGGATATGAAAAAATCAAAATTTAGTGGCGGAGAAGAATTAAAAGTAACAAAAATAGATGAATTACCAACCTATATTAGAAATAATGTTAGTAAATACAAAAATTGGTTAGAATAAATCAAAAACAAAAAATGTGAATAATTTTATATGAATTCTAATGCAATTGTAACTTTAGCCGACTCCAATTATTTTGATCTTCTTGAGGAACTTATTAATTCAATAAAAGTTCATGATAAAAGTAAAGATGTTTCAATATGTGTCCTAGATGCGGGATTAACAGAGGAGCAAATCAATATTTTAAAACCAAAAGTTTATTCAATTAAAAAAGCTCAATGGGATATAGAGGTTCCTGGCTACAAAGTTTTAAAAAAAGAATGGTTAAAAAGTCAAGTATCAAGAGCATTCTTACCTAAATATTTTCCTGAATTTGAAAAATACCTTTGGATTGATTGTGACGCATGGGTAAATTCTTGGTCAGCCGTAGATTTATATTTTAAGGCTTGCGATAATGGAAAACTTGGAATTACTCAAAGTATTGGTCCAGGGTATAGAGTAATGTCAAAAGTTAAATGGTTATTAGGAAAAGTTGCTATAATTAAATCTCAAAATTATAAGCACGCAATAAAATCTGGAATAGAAGATAACATTGCTAGAAAATTAGCTTTTGCACCACACATAAATATTGGTGTTTTTTCTTTAGAAAAAAACTCAAATTGCTGGGAGATTTGGCAAAAAAATTTAAAAAAAACTTTATCTAAGGGAAAAGTTTTTGGTTCTGAAGGTTTAGCTATTAATATTGCGGTTTATCATGACAATATTGATGTCGAATTTTTACCTCTCAAATGTAATTGGATTACAAGTCACTTACTTCCAAAATTTGATACAAATAAAAATACATTTGTTGAACCTTATCTCCCAAACGAAAAAATAGGAATTTTGCACTTAGCAGCAGGAATATGGAAAAATGATAAAGATATGAGGTTAAACAAAGATATTGAGATTGAAATAAAAACATTGGAAGGTAAAAAAATTCAAAAAAGCCTAAGATTTAAGTTATAGTTTTTTAACTTTTATAAATTTTTTAAATACTTTTATTATTGAGTTTAAATCATTTTTTATCAAACCATGGTGGCAACCTATCAAAATTCCATTTTCCATAACATCATCAGCAATTTTCTCTGACTTAGGATGTTTTCTATAATTTAAATTTTTCATAATTGGTTGTCTCAAAATATTTCCTGTAAAAATCGTTCTTGTTTGAATATTGTTTTTTTCAAGATATATTTGTAATTCCATTCTATTAAATTTATTATTTTTCTTTATTACCAAGGGAAAAGCCAACCACGGAGTTTTTACATTTTTAAATGTTTCTGGGAGCTTAAAATATTTAGTATATTCATTAAAAAAACTAAGTAAAAAATTAAAATTCTTTTCTCTTATAAGAATATTTTTTTTCAACTTTTTGAGTTGTTCTAACGTAAATGCAGCAGATATCTCAGAGGGCAAAAAATTATAACCTAATTCTGAAAAGATATATTTTTTATCATATTGTATTCCTGAAATTTTAATATCAAATCTTTTTTTAATACTTTCAGACTCATTAAATACTGCTGACGATCTTCCCCAGCCTCTTAATAATTTGGCTTTATTGTAAAGGTGCTTATCATTAAAACATACTATTCCACCAAATCCAGCTCCATTAATAATATGAGATGCATAAAAGCTATTAGTTACAATATCAGAATTTGTTCCGTTAGATCTTCCGCTTATTTTATAGCCAATAGTATCTGCTGAGTCCTCAATTACTTTGAGTTTATATTTTTTGGCGATTCGATAAATTTCTTTCCAATTAGGTATATTTCCTAATAGGTTAGGTATCATTATAGCTACAGTTTTTTTATTTATGCAATCTTCAATCTGTGAAGTATCGGCTATAAATTTATTTTCTAGTACTCCTATAAAGTGCGGAATTAAACCAAGCTGATATATTGGAGCAACAGTTGTTGAAAAAGTAAGCGATGTTGTGATTATTTCACTTCCCCTTTTAAAATCGAAAGAATTTAATCCTAATAGATTTGCAGATGAACCCGAATTAACCATTAATCCAAATTTTTTACCAAAAATCTTAGGTACAATTTTTTCTAAATTTTTAACATGCGGTCCATCAACAAGGTTAAGGTTGTTATTTCTTAATACTCTATTTACAGCTTTTATTTCTTTATTATCGTAAACAGCTTTTCCATAATAAACTTTTCGCATGGTGGTTTATTATACTATAAAAACTTGTAATACAAGATGAAGCAAATGATCAGTTATGAAGAAATTTTAATTTCAATTTGGCAATTTCAATTAGTAAATATATAGTATCTTTGTTGTGAATAAACCTAGATCAATTAGTCTAATTTTTCCTGTTTTCAAAGACAAGTTTACTGTGAAAAAAGTTATAAATAAAAGCACAAAAATATTAAAAAAATTAAAAATAAAATATGAAATAATTATAATCGATGATTGTTGTCCTGAAAAATCAGGTTTAATTGCATTAAGATATAGCAAGATAAACAAAAAAATTAAGGTTTACTTTCACAAAAAAAATTTAGGTTATGGCGCAGCAATAAGAACAGGGTTTAAAAAAAGTAAATATGAATGTGTTTATGCTGTAGATGGTGATGGCGAATTTGGTATTGCTTTGAATGATCTTCCAAGAATTTTGAAAAAATATGCTTTTAATGATTTAGTTATTACTTATAGATATAAAAAAAGATATTCAACAAATAGAATAATTATTTCTTGGGTATATAATTTTATTTTACGATTTCTATTTAAAATTAATTTTAAAGACATTTCATGCGGAGCAAGATTGGTAAATAAAAAAATATTAAAAAAAATTAAACTTACCACGAATAGTCCTTTTATTGGTGCAGAGTTAGCAATTAAAGCTAAATATATGGGTTATAAAATCGACGAAGTTGGAATTCATAGTTTTCCTAGCAATTTTAGGGCGGGCTCTTCAATAGTATTGAAAAATATTCTTATTACTATCAGAGATATTTTTATACTTTTCTATAAAATTTACATAACAAATAAAATTAATACTTAGGATTACAAGCCAATTAATAAATGTAATAACATTATTTTGCTCAATTTGAAAATTAGTGTATTAATATGCAGCAAAGCCCTCGTGGTGAAATGGTAGACACAAAGGACTTAAAATCCTTGCCCGCAAGGGAGTGCCAGTTCGAGTCTGGCCGAGGGCACCATTATTAAATTATGAATAAACTTCATTTTGTTTTTGACTCAACAAAGAAATCAAAAAAATTAAAAAAAATAATTTATAAAAAGATTAAAAATTTTCCTATTAAAAAATCCGACTCAATAGTTGTCGCAGGTGGAGATGGATTTATGCTTAGAACAATGAAAAAATATTATAAATTAGAAAAGCCTTTTTACGGTATAAATTGTGGTCTTATTGGTTTCTTAATGAACAAATATATTTCTAATAAAATATTAAGGAAAATTAAAAAATCAAAAATGATAGCTATAAATCCTTTAGAAATTAAAACAATAAATATTCAGGGTAAAAAAAATTCTTTACTTGCTATAAATGAGTTGTCATTGCTAAGACAGAGTAAGCAGACAGCTTTTTTACAATTGAATGTAAACAAAAAAAATTTAATAAAAAAATTAAGGGGAGACGGAGTGCTAGTATCAACTCCAGCAGGTAGCACCGCTTACAACCTTTCAATTCATGGACCAATACTATCTTTGAACTCAAAAAAATTAGCCATTACCCCAATCAGTCCTTTTAGACCAAGAAGATGGAAGGGCAAAATTGTTTCAGACAAAACAAAAATACTTATCACAAATCTTGATCCAAAAAAAAGACCAATGGCTGCCGTAGCTGATAATAATGAAATTAGAAATATTAAAAAAGTAAGTGTCAAAGTTAATAAAAAAATAAAATTTAAACTTTTATTTAATTCAAAAGAAAGTCTTTTAAAAAAAATAAAACTGGAGCAATTAAAAAAAAATTAATTGAAAATTTAAATGCTAGTATCAATTTTTGCTTTAATTATATTGTATTATTTAGCTAAATATATTGTTGTTAAAATTAAAGAAATTAAAACTGAGAATAAAAATGAAAATGAAGCTAATTTTTGGATGTTTACCTATGATTTTAAAACAGAAAAAAAAGATTCAATATTCGACAAAGACTCTAATGAAATTATTAACATTAAAAGAAAAAAAAATAATCTAATTGTACTATTGTATATAACTCATGCAGCAATATTTATTTATGCCAATTATTTTTTATCAAAGATACTTATTTTTATTCTTAAATGAACATTGTAGTTAAAAACAAAGAAATATTTTTAATAATTTTCCTATTAATTTTTTCAATTTCCTTTAATCAATATTACGGAAATATTGGTATTCAACCAATTGACAGCTTTTTTCCATTTAATTCTGGATATGATGTTTTAAATGGAATGTATCCATTTAAAGATTATTGGACAATAACAGGACCATTTATAGATCTTGTTCAGGCTTTATTTTTTAAAATATTTGGTGTTTCTTGGTTTAGTTATGTTTTACACGCATCAGTTTTTAATTTTATTTTTGTAATATTTTTCTTCCATGTATTAAAAAAATTTAAATTAAATATTTTTTATTGCTTTTTGTATTCTTTATTCTTGTCTGTTTTGGCCTATCCATCTTCTGGAACGCCTTATGTTGACCATCAATCATCGTATTTATCTGTAATGGCTGTCTTATGCTTTATTTTAGCACTAAATACTAATTCTAAATTATGGTGGTTTATTCTTCCAATAATTTTTGGAATATCTTTTTTAACAAAACAAGCACCTACAGCTTATGTTTTTATAATAGTTTCATTTTTATCACTAGTTTATTTCATTTTTAATTTTGATTTAAAAAAAATAATTATGGGACTCACAGGCTCTTTGTTAATTATATCAATTTTTTTCTTTTTCATATTTTTAGGAAAAATTCCCATAATGTCTTTTGTCCATCAATATATTTTATTTCCCATGTCTTTTGGATCAAGCAGGCTAGAAGATGGATTTCTTTACCCTTTAGAGTTTGAAAGAATAATTCTAAGATTTAAATTAATACATCTTTCCGGACTTATTTTAGTAATTGTTATGATAAAGAATGTCATTCAAAATTATAAGTATTTTATAAGCAATGAATTTTTAAGTTTATTTGCCCTTGTTAGTTTAGCTTTTACACTAATTGCACATCAATTAATGACAATAAATGGGATTTACATTTATTTTTTGATTCCGATATTGATAGGCTTCTCTCATATTTATTTTCTTAAATATTTTAAGGAGCAAGTCTATATTTTATATATTATTATTTTTCTCGGTACTTCCTCAACAATTTATTATGGTTACAAGTATGTAAACAAAAGGAATTTTGCAGATTTAAATAATGCTAAGATTTCAAGAGCAATCGATGCAAAATATTTTGATAAGAAATTAAGTGGTCTTAAATGGATAACACCACAATATCCTGAAAATCCAAAAATCGAAATGTCAAAATTGAAAGAAGCAATAAGTATTATAAAAAATGATAATTCAAATAAAGCTATAGTGACAGATTATCAATTTATATCTGTGATTTTATCTATATACGACAACTCACCAAATAAAGTTTGGTACTCATTTCACGTGTATCCTTCAAAGAGTGATAGATACTTTGATTTTTATCAAAAATTTTTTATTAAACAAATAGAGAAAAAAAAAATACAAACATTTTATACAGTTAAGCCTTTGTATGGAGATAATGATGTATTAAAAGACATATTGTCTGAAAATTGTGTAAGTAAAATTATGCTTACAGATATTTTAGTTAAGCAAGAAATTAAAAAATGTGAACAAATTAAAAAAGACTAGTTATTTAATTTTTTTTAAGACAACACTTCTGTTAAGAGCAAAAATATTTGGTAACAAATAAACCAATACCTTATCTAAGTAGACAAGTATGTTTAAAAAGAACCTGCTTAAAGGTAAATAAAATGTGTTTTGTACAACTCCACCAGAATTTAAAAAAACTAAAAACTCAGATAAATCATTTTTTAAAATTTTATACTCTGGAAATTTAGAATGGAATTTTTTTTCATTATTAAACAATAAGTTTGCGACTGCGGTATTAGAGTCCCAAATACTATTTGGCGCGAATATATTTTTTTTATAGTTAAATATATCTACATTAAACGACCAGGACTCATCATCCATAACATATTGAACTAATCTTAAAAAAAATGACGTTTCAGGCTCATTCATTAAAATCAAACCATCTTTTTTTAAATATTTAGATATTTTTTTCAATGTTTTGGCAGGGTTTGGACAATGATGCAAAGCATGATTTATTATGAATACATCAGTTTTGTTTTTATATTTTTTTCCTAAATTTATTTTCATCATATCAACCTTTTTTCCAATCCAAGGATATTTCTGAATATCAGTAAGCATAATCTTATTATTTTTTAATATATGCTTGCTCGCACCGTTTCCTGATCCAAGTTCAATAATTATTGTTTTATTTTTAAGGAATTTTTTCATCCAAAGAAATCTTCTTTCAAGTAAAAAAATTGAATTTTTGTTTTTTTTACTTAAAAACTTTTTTCTAGATTTTTCTGTATCACATACTTTAATTCTTTTTGGATAAAATTCTTTTAAAAAAAACATAAATTTTAATTAAATAGATTTTTTATAAAGTTAAATTTCTTTAATGCAGCCGATACGGTCATATCCATATCGTAATATGCATAATCTGCCAATCTACCTCCAAAAATTATTTTTCTATTTTTATTTAAATAATTTTTATATTTTTTATGTCTAGATCTATTTTTGATATCATTTATAGGATAATAAGGTTCATTGCTATCTAACCTTGGATACTCTTTTATAATTAAAGTTTTTTTTCCATATTTTCTTTCAGGGTGGAGATGTTTTGGCTCGTGTATTCTAGTAAATTTAAATTTTAGTTCCGGATAGTTCATTACCGATGTTCCTTGATAATCTTCATTATTAATAATCTCTTTTTTAAATTCTAAGGATCTCCACTCTAATTTTCCAAATTTATTTTTTAAAAGTTTGTCTAATGGCCCTGTATAAATAGTTAGATATTTGACATCATGACTATTTTCAAAATTATAATTTGAATTATAAATTATCTCGATATTAGATTTTTCAGTTAATCTTTTAAAAATTTTGGTATAACCCTCCAAAGGTATACCTTGAATAAATGGGTTCTTATAATAGTCTTCATTATAATCAAATCTAATTGGCAATCTATTAAAAATAGACGACGGTAAGCTTTTTGGATTCCTTCCCCATTGTTTATAAGTATAATTTTTAATAAAGGCTTCATAAAGTTTATCACCAATTTGAGATCTTGCTTTTTCTTCAAAGTTATTCAGATTTTTTTTATCATGATTCCTAGTCTGTTTTTTAATAAAATTTTTTGCTTCTTCAGGTCTAAAATCTTTATTAAAAAAACTATTTATCGTTTCTAAATTAATAGGCATCTGATAAGTCCTAGACTTGTATTTTGTTAACACTTGATGTCTGTAACTATTGAACTGAGTAAAATTTTTTAAATAATCCCAAACCGGCTTTATAGATGTATGAAAGATATGAGTTCCGTATTTATGGTACTCTATGCCTGTTTTTTTATCAATTTCACTGTAACAATTTCCTCCTATGTGGTTTCTTTTCTCCAAAATTATTACTTTCTTTTTTAAAATAGAAGATATTCTTTCAGCTAATACACAACCGTAAAGTCCAGATCCAACTATTAAAAAATCTGTTTTGATTCTTTTCATTTTTATAAATTATTTTTATACATATTATGATATTAAAATATAGATGGTTTCAAACAATAAAAGTATTACAGTTAATAATAGTAGTAAAATATATATAATGGCACCCTCGGGTATCGCAACGGGCGGACCAGAAGCTTTGCACCAACTAGCTTATATTTTAAAGGATTCATTAAAATTAGATGTCAGCATTTATTATTTACCTCCGGGAAAAGATAAACCTATTCACAAGAATTACAAAGATTACCACTTAAAATTCGTAGAAATTGTAGAAGATAGCCCACATAATATTTTAGTAATTCCAGAATATTTTAAATTCCTTATAGAAGCAAAAAAATTTAAAAATATACAAAAAATAATCTGGTGGTTAAGTATTGATAATTATTTTGGATATAGATTTAGATATAAAAATTTAAAATTTATACGTTCAATTATCAAACTTCCATTTAACCTAATAAGCTTTTTCAATTTTATTACATTGAATATATTTGGACATTATACAATCGAAGACTATTTGAAGTTTATTTACGGCTTTACTATTTTAAAAAAACATCGTGAATTACTTCAGGGAAACTTACACCTTGCTCAGTCAGAGTATGCATATAGATTTTTATTAGGGAAAATTAATAATATTAATATTTTATCTGATTATACAAGGGATGATTTTATTAAGAATATCAATTATCAGAAAAATGAAAAAGAAAATTGCATTTGTTATAACCCCAACAAAAGCAATAAATTTATGGAAAAAGTAATAAAAGATAATAGAAAAATCAAATTCATCCCATTAATAGGTTTAGATAAAAATGAAGTTATTAATTCCTTAAAAAAATCAAAAATTTATTTTGATATAGGCTCTCACCCAGGAAAAGATAGAATGCCAAGAGAAGCAGCTCTACTAGGTAACTGCATAATAACAAATAGAAAAGGTAGCGCCGAAAATTCTAAAGATATACCCATACCTGAAGAGTTTAAATTTTATGAGAATTATTTTAATTTAAAAAAAATTAAAAATAAAATTAACTTAATATTTAATAATTATGAAAATGAATTTAAAAAATTTGAATCATATGTAAATATTATCATGTTAGAGAAAGAAAACTTTGTCACTGAGTCTAAAAACATATTTCACAAATAAAATATTGATTTTTGGTGCCCTCACACGGACTCGAACCGCGAACCTACTGATTACAAATCAGTTGCTCTACCAATTGAGCTATGAGGGCGCATAATGTTAAATAAGTTATTTATGTTGATTCTTCAAGTTACTAAGTGATTTTTTAAAAAACAGTATAAATAAACGGCGCTACCACTGGCGTTCCTTGGGTAATCATTATAATAGAACCAAACAAAAGAAGGATAACAAATATAGGTATCAACCAATATTTTTTCCTAACTTTCAAATAGTCATATAATTCTTTTAAAAACCACACAATTTATATTATTGTTTAATTTCGCCAATCGGCATAATACATTATCATTAACCTAAATCAAGATAATATAAAAATGAGTAGATTGTCAAATTTAAATAATACATTTGTTCACTCGAAAAAAAAAACCTTTTTAAAATATAATAATTCCAAAAATTGTTTTGAAACTGAAGATAAAAATATTTTTAATATAATTAACGGAATACCGGATTTTTTTACACAGGATGTAGAAAAATTATCACTTACCCAAAGCAATTTTTATGATGAAGTTAAATTTCCCAATTATGACGGAATTGAAGATTTTAGATCTCTCTTAAACAAATCCGAGAGATCTACATTCTTTAAAAAATTAGATGAAGAAATTAAAATGCGTGCAAAAGTTCTCGAAGTTGGCTGCGGAACTGGTCAATTGTCACTTTTTCTTAGCAGATATCAAAGAAAAATATTTTCAATTGATTTAGCAATTAAATCTCTTGAATTAGGTGAAAATTTTAGAAAAAAAAAATCAAATAGAGAATGTTTTTTTTTTAAGAATGAATGTATTTAATTTATTATTTGTTAATGAATTTTTTGACGTAATTATATCAAATGGGGTTCTGCATCATACAGAAAATCCTAAATTAGCATTTTTAGAATTAACAAAACATCTTAAAAAAGGTGGCCATATAGTAATTGGTCTTTACCACAGGTACGGTAGAATTTATAATAAAATAACAAGATTCCTCATTAACACATTTGGAAATTCATTTAAATTTTTAGACAAAAGAACTTTGGATAAAAACTTATCAAAAGAAAAAAGATTTGCTTGGTTTATGGATCAATATAAAAATCCAAAAGAGTCAACGCATACATTTTCAGAAATAATTGAATGGTTTAATAGTGCTGGTATTGAGTTTATTTCATCAATACCATTTTCTTTTCCAAACAATTCTCTTCCTGAAAGAAAATTGTTTAAGAAAAACAACTATTCAAATTTAAATATATCTTTAGTGGAAATGTATCAGTGTTTTTCACCTCAGCAAATCAAAGAAGGTGGATTTTTTGTAATGATTGGAAGAAAAAAAGATACATGATAAAACAAATAAAATACATGAAATGAGAAACTCATATTTAATAATAATTTCCTGCATATTTACAATAGCTTTAACCTATATACTTTTATTTATTTACACTTTTTATAATTTCAATAATGAATTTAGATCTTCATTTAAGTCATTGGAGCAATTAAATTTCCACGAAAAATATTCTGATAAAATACACCATATTAGAAATCCGATAATTTTAGATTGGCTTTGGAAAGAACCAAAAGCAGAAGATTTGTTATTCACCGAAATTAATTCGATCAAAAACAAAGATATAATTGTTTTGTTTCAAGGTGACTCATATATGGAACAACTTACTCTTTCAAAAAATAATATTTCTGCAAAACTAGTTCAGCAATTTAATAGTCAAAAAAAAGTAGGCTTTGTAAACGCAGGTACTTCATCTTATTCACCAAGTTTAATGAGCTTACAACTTGATATACTTGAAAAAGATTTCAACATACTTCCCAACATAGTCATAAGCTATATAGATCTAACGGACCTCGAAGATGAAAATTGCAGATATAAAAATAATAAAGTTTTTGAGAATGGTATTTTAAAATCAGTAAAATCCGATAATTATTCTTTATATAGAACTGTATATAACTACTCAAAAATATACGGACTTTCTAGAATTTTTTTAAGTAAAAAATCTAAAATTTCAAAAACATTCCATCTAATAAACTTTAAATTTGAATATGGTTTAAAAAAATCTGGCATAAGATTTTATAAAAAATATATATCAAATTTAAAATCAGATAAGGAAAAACTGAGAAAATGTTACGGAAAAGAGATAGTGAATTACTCTTTAAACGATGTAAGAACAAAATATTTTGAACAACAAGTAGATGAATATCTAAAAAAAATGCAGAAAAAGAAACATATAGAAAAAATATTTCTTGTTACATTTCCACATAAAGGTGATTTTAATAAATTACATATTAACGTAGCTGACGTTATAGACAGTATAGTTGAAAAAAAGAAAAATATATTACACATTAACTTTAGCGAGAGTTTATTAAAAGACAGAAATTTTAATCATGAGAATATTTGGGCAGCTGATCAAGTTCACTTAAATCCTGAAAATCATGCTAATTTATTTACAAAGAAAATTTTAAAAGAATTATCTGAATACTTGAAATAATCTTATGGAGAAGAAAAAAATTCTTTTTGTAACTACACGATCTCCTTTTTCAAATATATTTTCTGGAGACAGATATAGAGCTAAACAAATAATTGAAAATTTAGAAAAAAAACACAATGTGGATGTTGTCTATTCTGATAATTCAAGATCATTAAAAACTAATAGAGGAAAAAATTTTTTTTTTAAAAGGAAATTTTTAGATAGAATAAAAAGAATTCTTACCTGCCTAATTACTTTCAAGCCGTTACAACTTGGCTATTTTTATTCTAGTGATATAGATAATTTTTTGAAAAAGAATCACAACAATTATAATACTATTATATTTCATTTAATAAGATCAGCTCAATATCTACCTGAAGAATTTAAAGGAAAAAAAATTTTAGAAATGACAGATTTAATTTCCAGCAATTACAGACAAGTTGTTAAATCTCTCTCGTTTTTAAATCCAATGTTTTATATATATTCTTTAGAAAGGTTTCTGGTTAAAAAATATGAAATATATTGTGCAGATAAATTTGATAAAATAATCTGTGTTTCAAAAAATGATTTTAAAAATATTAATATTATAAAAAATAAAAAATTACTTATAGGAATTCCAAACCCACACAAAAATAATAAATATATATATAGTTTTAAAAGTTCTAATTATAAAATTATGTTTATAGGAAATATTAAATACCTTCCTAATAAAAAATCATGTTACAGTTTTGCCAATAAAATTTTACCGAAGATAAATATTCATTATCCTAATGTTGAGTTTCATATAGTTGGTCATGTAGACGCAATAGATAAATTTTTATTAAACAGAATAAAGAATACTTACTGCCATGGAACAATAAACAAACTTGATAATATAATTAAAAATTCAATCTGTGGAATCTGTAATTTAAATATTGCTACAGGTTTACAAAACAAAATTTTAACATACATAAGTTATGGTCTTCCATGTATTTCGAGTGAGCTTTCTTATAAAAATACCTTCCTGGTTAGAAATAGAGAAATTTTAGTTTATAAAAATGAAAGGCATCTAATAGATTTAATAAAGGTATTAAAAAGAAATAAAAAACTTTCAAAAAAAATATCAAAATATTCCTATCTTGCTCTTAAAAGAAAGTATAATAAAAAAAAAATATTTACAGTCTACAATAAAATTATTTAGAAGCTTTTATGTAATGAAAAACAATAGAAGCACTATTAGCAATATTTAAACTCTCTACTTTTTTATTAATTTCTATTCGAAATAAGAAATCTGAATTTTTTTTAGTTTGTAAATTTAGTCCATGGTTTTCTGATCCAAAAAGCAAAACATTGTTACCTTTCCAATCATGAGAAGTGAATTTCTTTTTACTTTTTGAATCGAAACCGCTTATCCAAAAATTTTTTAATTTTAGGAATCTTAAAGTAGTATTAATATTAGACACTTGAAATATATTTATTAGCTCCATACAACCACTTGCCGCTTTATACATTAGTTTACTTTCTTCAGGAAAAGATCTTTCTTTAACAATTATTCCATCTATATTAAAAGATGCCGCACTCCTTACAATTGAACCTATATTTCTAGGGTCGGTAACTTCTTCCAAAACAGCAAAATTTATGTCGTTTCTGTTTGGATTTTCCTGTAGATAATCTTTAACACTTTTTTTTTCCAAATGTTCAATTTCAGCAACATAACCCTGATGATTTATTTCATCTTTACCAACATACATATCCATTTCCTTTTTGCTTTTGTAATAAATTTTAATATTCTTTAACAAGTTCAGATTTTGATTTTCTTGATTGATTTTTTTTTTAGAGTCCTCGGTTAAAAAAACTCTTAAAACCTTTCTTGAAGGGTTTTTTAAGGCCTCTACAACTGCGTGTTTACCAATAATGTAAAAACTACTCTTTTTCATGAAATTTTTAACTATTTATTTAAATAAATAGCATATTTAAAAGCAAAATGATTTATTGCATTTATTTACCAAGACGCTATAAAACCCTTGTTGTTAAATACTTTTTAAGTTATTGGGTATCCCTTAACATGATAATAGGAGGGGTACCAAAGCGGTCAAATGGGGCGGGCTGTAAACCCGTTGACTTCGGTCTTCGAAAGTTCGAATCTTTCCC
>MDTB01209823.1_pt1 | contig 13991 bp, 9 predicted proteins | sample 811161 | NCBI WGS metagenome assembly MDTB01 (sample SAMN05326650, study PRJNA326480) | marine metagenome | isolation source: seawater | place: Mediterranean Sea | collected 2009
GCTTGTTAGTTTAGGTATTAAGAACTTAGTAATTATTGATACTGATGATGTAACTTTAGTCGCTGAAAAAAATGAATCTGAAAATATTAAAAAAGTAGTAAAAGATTTACAAGATAGAAAAATTAGCGAAGCAGTTTCACATAAAAAAGTTTTCCGTCCTTGGGGTTTTTATTTGTCTATTAGTGAGGGTAAAAGATTTCAAGTTAAAATTATCCATGTAAAACCAGGCGCAAAACTATCTTTGCAAATGCACTATCATAGAGCAGAACATTGGATAGTTGTAAAAGGGACAGCTGAGGTGGAAATTGATAATAATGTGAAAATCCTGAGTGAAAACGAGAGTACTTATATTCCGATAGGTTCAAAGCATAGACTTATAAATCCAGGTAAAATTCCATTAGAAATTATTGAAGTTCAAAGTGGATCTTATGTTGGTGAAGATGATATTGTCAGATTTAAAGATATTTACGGAAGAAATAATTAAATATTAAGAATTTATTTTAATTAAAAGCTGTAATGATTAAGAATATCCTTCATAATTTCTATTTAAATCTCAGCGTAGTTTTTATTTTTTAGTTAAACATTTAATCCGGATTGTTTTACTGCGATTGCTGCTCTTAAACCAGCTCTTCCGCAACCTATTACAACAACATTTCAAATTTCAGTTAAGTGGTTGTTATTTTTCAATTTTAAATTATTTTAATTAATTTAATTTTATTAATTAATTAAATAAAATTCAACTCAGAAGATTTTTTCTTAAATCATTAATTTAGAATTAAATATATAGTTAATTATTTAATGCTATTAATGAAAGATATTTCATTTACACTGATTATTGCTTCATTTACCAATGAAATTAATGAATTAGAATACACATTAAGTAGTTTACAGAAATTTGATAATATTCCTCAGATTATTATTTGTATCTTAAGTTCAGAAAGAGAAAAATTAAAGTTTATTAATTCAAATATTAGAAAAAATCCAAATATAACTTTTTTAACAGAGAAAAAATCGATAAGCTGTTGTTTAAATCAGGCACTTAAAAAAATCAAAAATGATTATTTTACAATAATTAATGAAGGCAGTTATTTGGAAATTGAGAATATTTTAATGGGTAATCAAATTATCAAGAAGTATGATACGGATATTTTCTATGGTTTAAGTTTCTGTTTCTGCAATAATAATTTTCCAATTGGAGTTCATTTCTTTAAGGATGAATTTTTATATTTAAAATACTATGAGATTGATTATTTTCTTGATTGCAATCCATTTATAATGATGAAATCTAATATTTTAAATTCATTTGATGGATTTTTTTTTAATACTCTCGATCTAAATTTGCTTGAATTAAAGCTATTTATTAAAACAAATTTCAAAAATAGAATTTATTTTAAAAATGAAATTTTTATAAGAAATAAAATTGATATAGGAAAAACCAATATTAATATTTTAAAATTGAGATCTGAAATTAATTTGTATAATAAATACAACCAAATACTAAGTAAATATATTCTGAGTTTACTAACTAAGTTCTTTTATAAGTTCGAAGATATCGAAAATTTAGAAAAATTATGCTACTCAAATAAACTAGATTTAAAAGAAGGAAGTTTATCTTACTTAAAGAAAAATATTAAATTTCTTAAAGAGAGGAATAATTATGAATATGACTTTTTCATAAATGATAAACCAGAATTTTTAAGATTAATATTCTGTGTAAGAAAAGATTTATATGATTTAAATTTACATATATCTTCTAATGAGCAAGAACTTTGCCAATGGCTTTTATTACATGGTTTGAATGAATACCCAAACATTAAAAAGGAATTCTCAAAATCTATTTTTTATTGGCTGACTTCTAAAGGTAAAGGTTCCACATATTCAAGAATAATTATCTCTTTGAAAAATCTCTCTAAAGATAAGAAAATTTTCTTTAAATATCAAAACATCAAATCCTTATCAAAAAAGTGGCTTAAACAAAATTGGGAGAATATATCATTACCATTGCCTATTAACTTTTATAAAAGTACTTTAACAGGAAATTTCCAGCAATTTTTTGTTTTTTTATTAAACAATTACTGGAAGTCTAATAAGTTATTTCTTTGCAGTAATTCATCAAAAAGGGGAGTCAATTTAATTGGTCATCTTAGACATAACCTTGGAATTGGTGAAGATGCAAGAACAACTTATAATGCATTAAAAGAAATGGATATTCCAATTAATTTGATAGAATATAACCCAATACATCTTAATGAGAGGTTAGATCATAAAATTTCTTTTAACTTTAGCAATAAGGAAATTTACAATACGACAATTATTTGCTTAAGTGCAGAGCAGACAATTAATTTTATTCTAGAATTCGGTAAGAGGTTTTTTAACAACAGTTATACTATTGCATATTTTCCATGGGAATTACCTAATTGGCCAAAAAAATGGCTTCAAGTATTTAATTACGTCGATGAATTTTGGGCATCAACAGAATTTATAAAAAAATCTCTAACTAAAAGTACTTATAAACCGGTTAAAGTATTGCCCTTATCAGTTAGTCAAAAATTGAGCTATGTAAAAAATATACAAACTTATACAAAAAAGTTGAGTAAAAATTATTGGCGCCAAAAGTATAAAATTTCAAAAAATGACTTCGTTTTTATAATTTTTTGCGATTCTCTCTCATCATTTAATCGGAAAAATCTCATTGAGGGCATTCTTTCTTTTCAGGGAGCGTTTCCTAACTTTTATGAAATGAATAATAAAGCCGCCCAAAATACCCATTTAATTATAAAGATTATGAATTCTTATGAAGAAGATCCTAACTGGAAATTTATAAAATCAATAATTGATTTTGATAGTAGAATTAAAATTATTAATGCAATATTAGATAAAGATAATTTAAGAAATCTATTATCTTCAGTAGACGCTTTAATTTCATTGCATCGTTCAGAAGGGTTTGGCAGAACTATTGTTGAGTCATTGCAGTTGGGTAAAAAAGTTATTGCTACAAATTGGAGTGGTGTAGCTGAACAATGTGAATGCGAATTGTTCTATCCAGTTGATTACAAATTAATTAAATTAGCTCCTTATGATTATGTTTCCTGGGCTAATCAATATTGGGCCCAACCTATTTATGAATCTGCAGTTAAAAAATTATTAAAAGCAAGATTTGATAAACCATTAACAAAAGAATTAAAAGATAATATTATTTATAAGTTTAATAATGATTTTTCAAGCATATCCTGCGGTAAAAGATATTCTGAAAGATTAAAAATCTTAGGATTAATATAAAAATATTTTTAAGATTATATGTTAAATTATTTTTAAAGGAAAATTAAAAAAGTTTCTTATGCAAAAAAATTTTCTTTTATTTTTATTTGTTATATCTAATATTTTTCAAATCAATATATTTCTAACTAATAAAGTAGAAGCACAAATAAATGAATCTAAAAATAATCAATCTTTATATCCTGTATACAAGTTGGGTATTTCGGACAGAATACAAGTAAGGATATTCAAGTTAAAAAATTTGGATGCGATCGTTCAGGTTTTACCTGATGGGACTATTATGCTTCCTAGGCTAGGATCTATTAAAGTCTCTGGTTTAACTTTAAAGGAAACAGAAAAATTATTATTAAAGAAATATGGTGAAATCTTAAAAAGACCAATAATCTATTTAAATTTATTAGAAACAAGGCCTATAAAAGTTACTGTTATTGGTGAAGTTCAAAGGCCGGGAATTTATACTGTATCCCTAAATGATAATAGTCAAATATCAAATTCAGACGGTGGCGAAAGTTTAAATATATCTTTCAGTGGTTGGCCAAGTGTAGTGGAAGCTATACAGAAGGCAGGAGGTTTATCTAATGATGCTGATCTTAGAAAAATTTTCTTAACAAGAAATGTTGAGAATGAAAGATCAATAACAATTAATTATAATTTTTGGGATGTACTAAATAATGGTATTTCTATAAAAAATGCATCTATTTTTGATGGAGATGTAATAGAAGTTAAAAAAGCTGATAAGGGAAATAAGGAATTTAATAGACTCTTAATTTCTCAATCAAACTTTTCACCAAATGAAATCACCGTTAATGTAATTGGAGAAGTAGTTAACCCCGGACAAATAAAGGTACGCGCAAATAGTCCTTTATCAGAGGCTTTATTAGCGGCAGGAGGGCTTACGAGAAAAGCTAATAAAAAAAATTTAACACTTACAAGACTTAATTTAGACGGTAGTATTAAAAACTCTATTTTCTCATTACCTACCCTAAACAAAGTTGATGATAATTTAAATCCTCCTTTATTAGATAGGGATACCATTGTTATTAAGAAAAATAATTTTGCAAGTACTGTAAATTTGCTTGAAGATATTACTACACCTGCTAAATCTGTTATTGATGCGGTAACACTATATAAAATTATTCAATAAGTGAGTTATTTTGAAATATCAAATTTATATTTGCCTATTAAAGTTGATTGAAATATAATTCGAAAAGATTAGAATTTATTCTTGGAAAATAACGAAGAAGAAATTAATTATTTTTTAGATAAATTACCAAAACTATTAGGTTCGATTATAAAAAGTAGAAAAGATCTTCTGGATTTAAAAATTTATCTTCCAGAAAATGAGAGAAAGCTTGTGAGATGGTTATTAAATCACGGGCAATTTGAATATAAGGACCTTTTCTCCGGATATTTTGATGATAATGAAATAATTAAATGGCTTTCCAACAAATCTCTTGATACAAATTTTTTAAATCTCCCCCGTATCGTTTTAGGTATATGGGATACTTTTAAATCTCATAGAAGGAGATGGCCTAATCCTGGCGAGAACAATTCCTACTTAAGATGGATACAAATAAATTGGAAAGATATCCCTTTAAAAAAACCAGATTATGTGATTTTCTTTGGAATTAAAAAAGAAGATATCTGGTTTTACTCATTGCAAAATTGGATACTAAATTTTGTTTGGCTTTTTAATAAAAATTTAATCCTAAAAATGCAGAAATATGAGAAATCAAGAATATTTGAAAGCACAAATAATAAATTAAAAGGATGGTCAATTCAAAAAAGTGTTGTAGACGCACTTGTTTATAGAGAACTTAAAACTAGAGTTAGTCAAGTGAGAGGTGGAATTCTAGGAGTTTTTGTAGAACCTCTAGGTGTAATGTCAGTTTTTCTGGTTTTATTTACTCTCTTAAGGGGTAATAATGGATCTTTAGATATTCTATTATTTTTAGGATCTGGTATAGTTCTTTATACCTTGTTTAGTGATATAGCAATAAGATCTTCAAACGCTATGTTAGCAAACGAAGCTTTATTTTATTATCGACCTGTAAAACCTATAGATACTGTGATAGCACGCACCTTGGTTGAAAGTGGATTGTATGCAATTGTTTTTTTAGTTATTATTTTGGGAACTTTTCTTATTAGAGAAACCATAATAATTGATAATATTCTCTTATTAATATTTAGTTATTTAGGCTTAGTGGTATTTTCTTTTGGAGTTGGAGTAATACTTATGGTAGCTACATTTATATATCCATCAATTATTCAATTTATTCCTCTTATGATGAGACCATTATGGTTTATCTCTGGAATATTTTTATCATTAAATTCTCTCCCATCATGGCTAAGGCCTTATTTAAGTTGGAATCCAATTTTTCAAGCAATTGAATTAACTAGGCATTCATTTACAAAAAATTATTATCTAAATTATGACGAAGTTTCAATGATCTATCTATGGCAGTGTGCATTTATAAGTTTATTTTTAGGTTTATGGTTATATTCAAATAATGAAAAAAAACTTTTGACAAGATGATAGAAGTAAAAAATCTTACAAAAAGTTATATTTATAAGGGTCAAAGACATTTTGTTTTTAAAAATCTAAATTTTAGAATTGAGAAAGGTGAATCTGTAGCGTTACTAGGACGTAATGGTGCAGGGAAGAGTACTCTATTACAGATACTTGGCGGAATTGATCAAGCAGATTCAGGAGATATTAAATACGATTGCACTATTAGTTGGCCCGTAGGCTTAGTAGGAGGTTTTCAAGGGAGTTTAACTGCCAGAGAGAACATCACATTTGTAAGCAAAATCTATAATAGTTATGCCCCATCATTTATTCAAGAAAAGATAAAAATGGTTGAAAATTTTGCAGAAATTGGAGAATATTTTGATAGGCCATTTAAGACATATTCGAGTGGGATGCGTTCTCGTATTACTTTTGGATTATCTATGGCTTTTGATTTTGATGTATACTTGATAGATGAAGTTACAAGTGCTGGAGATGAAAGATTTAGGAAAAGAAGCAGAGAAATATTGGAAAAGAAACATAAAAAATCAGATTTTATAATGGTAGATCATAACTTATGGGGACTTAAATTTCATTGTGATAAAGCTATGCTACTTCACAATGGAGAACTTTTACAATTTGATGATTTAGAGGAAGGAATAGAAGTGCATAAAAAATTTCTTGAATAGAATTATGATAAATTTTTATAGAATTTTTAAAAATAAATTTAACAGCAAAAATATTTCTATAATTATTATTGCTCCACTTTTAATTCTCTCCTCATATTTTTACTTAATTGGTAGAAATAGATTTTTTGTAAGAGCTGATCTTGTAGTAAGAAAGGCTTCAAATAATGTTTCTTCAGATTTAAGTATCTCTAGTTTACTCGGTTCAAATAATTTAAGCTCAATTGAAGATGCAAGATATCTTCAAACTTATTTAGAGTCTCCTCAAGTTTTAGAAGATTTAGAAAACAAAATTAATTTTGTAAAGCTTTATAAAAGAAAAGGTCTTGATTTATATGCAGGTCTAAGCGTTAATCCAAGTAAAGAGAGGAAATTTGATTTTTTTAGGCGACAAATATCAGTATCATTAAATGACGCTTCTGGAGTTATGAGAATTCGAACTCTTGCCTTTGATCCCAAAACTGCTTATGAATTTAATAAATTTCTTATTTCCCAGGCAGAAATTTTTGTAAATAAACTAAATCAAGATATTTATAAAAAACAATTAGCATTTCTTAATAATGAAGTAGTCAAAAGTCTAAATAGATTAAATAAAGCAAGTCAAGAAATAACAAGTTTTAAGCAAGAGAATAGATTTTTGGATCCAAAATCTGAAGTATCAGCTGCAGGAGCTTATATTAGTGCTCTTGAATCTGAAATGATTAAATTAAAAGTTGAATTAGCTGGCTTAAAGAGAACTTTTGTAAGTCCAACAACCCCAGAAATAGTCGAGTTGGAAAATTTAATTAGAGAATTGACTGATCAAATCAATAATGAACGTAATTTTCTAGCAGGTCCAAAAGGTAAAAATTTAAACGAGAAATTATCAACTTTAATTTATTTAGAAAATAAACTTAAATATGAAGAAGATTTATATAAAGCAGCGTTAACTGCCTCAGAAAAAACAAGAGTTGATAGTTTGCAAAAACAAAGATTTTTGGCAATTCTCTCTAATCCTCAATTCCCTCAAGATCAATGGAATTACTGGAGACATAAGGGATTTTTAACTTCAATATCAATTTTTCTTGTAGGTTTTGGGTTGACTAAATTTTTATTAGGAATGTCAGATAGTCATAGACAATAAATTTGAAAAAATTTTTTAAGCTTTTTAGAAATTTTCTAAAGTTATATTTTAAGCAAGATTGGAAATGGTCTTACTCAATAGATAAGTTAGGCGAATTCCAATTTTCAGATTTAACGAGTGCTAAAAGTGATATAGTCCCTTTTTTAGGTTTTGAAAAAGTTTTCTTATCTCTAAAAGTCGTTTTAATTCCAGGATGGTATCTTTTAGGTTTTAGACATTCAAGTAACTCAAATAAGATTTATGGGACTTTTAAATCCTCTCCTCACTCTTTTTCTCAGTCAAGACTAATGCTTTCCAATAAATGGAGATGGAGAATTGTTAGGGTTAAAAAATTTAATAAACCTTACTTAATATTAGAAAATATTTGTGAAGATATAAATATTACAGGCTTGATACTTTTTCGGGTTCATTCTTTATATGCTTTTAAAAGAATAAATATAAGATTATCACAAATTTTTGGACAAAAGTTCTTTTTTAATTTAAAAAAATCTTTTCTTTGGAAAAAATATAATTATCTTTTGTCAAAAAATGAGTTTTCAACAGTTTTAAAATATAAGGACTGGCAAAAGTATTATGAGAAAAAGGTTTTAAGCAAAATTTTTACAAAAAATTATATATTACAAAATAAATTTTTTATTTTATCAAACAGTGAAATCACCCCAGCTCCTAAAGATACCTTTGTAATTCCAGTTGCTAATAACGATAAATTACCCCCCTGGGCTAATTTTGTAATTGATAAATCAATAATTAAATCTCAAAAATGTGATTTATTTTATGGAGACGAAGATTGTGTTAATAAATTAGGGGTAAGATCTTTACCTAAATTCAAACCAGCATGGAACTTTGAACTTTTTTTGAGTGACCCATCATTCAGTAATTCTTGGATCGTATCTTCAAAACTTTGGAATTATTCTTTAAATAAAATTATCAAAAGAAAGGCAAGCTTAACTTTATCTTCAATTATTTTGGAAGCAATTATTCAAGTTATGATTAATAAAATGTTTAGTTCTAGGGTAATGCATATTAGCTTTATCCTTTACCACATGAAAATAGATGACTTAAATAAGAAATATTTAAGAAAGGCAAATATAAAAGAGAGTAAAGAAAGGTATAGACAAATCTTAAAAAACAAAAAATATTTTGGAGGTTTAGAAAAGGTATCAATAATAAAAGAAAACACTGGATATAGATATCATTGGAGTATTCCAAAAACTTCATTTCTGAGTATATTAATTCCTACTCGAAATTCTCTTGAGATTTTAAAAAATTGTCTTCGATCAATTGAGCAATTTCCCTCAGGGTGTGATTTTGAGATAATCATTATTGATAATGGAAGTACAGATAAATCAACTCTAGAATTCTTGAATAAATTTCCTGAGGAATATAATATCGGCCAAAAACGCTTAGTCATTAAAAAACCTGGACCATTTAATTATTCAAAAATAAATAACGAAGCAACTCTTTTCGCATCAGGAGATGTCTACCTATTTCTAAATAATGATACTGAGTTTAAAACCAAAAATTGGGGTAAGGAACTTATCTCTAATGCCTTAAGACCTTCAATTGGTTGTGTAGGAGCAAAACTGCTTTTTGAAGATAATACAATACAACATGGTGGAGTCGTTTTAGGAATAGGGGGAGTTGCAGGACATGCTCACAAGTTTTTTAAAGAGGATTCTTTTGGTTATCAATCTAGATTAATTTTATCTCAAGAGTTCTCCGCAGTTACAGGAGCCTGCTTAGCTATAAGTACTGAAAATTGGAATTTGATTGGCGGATTTGATCAAAATCACTTAAGAATTAATTACAGTGATGTAGATTTATGCCTTAAGTCATTAAAAAAAGGATTAAGAAATATATATCTACCTCATGTGATCCTTACTCATCATGAATCAAAATCGAGAGGTAGACCTAAAGGAAGGTTTTATTCACAATGGAAAAAAGAAGCTAATTATCTGAAGAACAAATGGAAGGGATTAATTTTAAATGATCCTGCTTACAGTCCACATCTAAATATGTTTGAGGAGAATTTTTCTTTGTCAATAAGGAATGAAAAGACAATAAGAATTAGAAGTAAATTTGATTATTTTGAAGAACTGAGTTAATAAGAAAGTGTATAATTAATAAATGGAATAGTGATTTTTTAAATACTATATGGAATACAGAAATATATATAAAAAATTTCAATTAGTCAATTATCCAAAATCAATAGATTTCACTTCTCGCACTCTCATAGATGATAAATATTTTAACAATATTATGCAGTCTGGATTTTTTGGAGATTATTCACTTTTAGCAAAAAATATGAATGAAAATGGATTTTGTTTACTTGAAATTAAAGATTCTAATTGGCTTAATTTGTTAGATACTATTAAATTTAAATTGGAGAAAACAATAGACAAAGAAAAATTAAAAAGTGGTAATTTTTCCTTAAAAAGGTGGCAAGATGCTTGGGATAAGGAAAATATTTACGAAATAAGAGAATTAGCAAATCATCCTGAAATATTAAGTTTTTTGAAGAAAATTTTTGGAAGAGAATTTTTTCCATTTCAGACTTTAAATTTCCCAAATGGTTCTGCCCAGCATGTTCATTCAGATGCAGTTCACTTTAATACTTTACCCAAAGGATTTATGTGTGGAGTCTGGATAGCTATGGAGGATGTCCATCAGGATGCTGGTCCATTATTTTATTATCCCAAAAGTCATAAATTACCATTTATAGATGGTAAAACTTTAGATATTTCGCATGAGGATATAGTGAATTCAAAATATCCTCAGAAATTATTTGAACCATATTGGATTCAAATAATAAAAGAAGAAAATTTACAAAAAGAAATTTTCTTAGCTAAAAAAGGTCAAGTGTTAATTTGGCATTCAAATATTTTTCATGGGGGCTCTTTAATAAAAAACAAAAAGTTAACAAGATGGAGCCAAGTTACTCATTATTTTGGGGAAGGATGTATTTATACTTCTCCACTTTTTATTACGAAAGATTCTCCATTAGATTCGCCTTCACTTAGAAAAGTGAGAAAGATTTTGGTATGATTTTAAACTTTAAAATATATTTTTTTTTAATAATCTAACTTACAAAATAATACTTTATTTATCAATTATTTAGGATGGAAACTATTATAAAATCAATATAATATTTTATGTGAGATTATTTAATTTATGAAATTAAATTTATTCAAAGTTCTTTTTGATAAGGATAGTCTTGAATCTTCTTGTAAAGGGAGAATTGAATATCTTTGTCCAAGTTATGTTTCTGGGTGGCTTTACAATGAAAATACTAAATTTGAAGAATTAAGATTTATGTTAGGTGATAATTTAATTGCAAAAACTAATTTTAATATTTATAGAAAAGATGTTTGTGATTTTCTTAATGTAGAGGGATTTTTTGGATTTCTTTTGATTTTTGAAGATGTTGTACCCTCAAATTTTATAGATTTGAAACCACGATTTATCGCAAATACTGTGGATTGTTCAAAAATTTTTGAGTTAAATTCAATTGAAAAGGAAATTAATATTGATGATATTTGGAAATCCATAATGAAGAATAATTTAATAGGGTGCGATGGATATTTTGATGGATTGGTAAACGAAAAATATATTCAAGGTTGGGCTGGTAGGAAAAGAAGTAAAGAAAAACTGAAAATATGGCTGCAATGCTCCAATCAAACCCCTATATCCTTAACCTGTAATATGAAAAGAATGAACTTAGAAAATAAAGATATTCATTCTAATGCAGGATTCTTGTATGAGATAGATAATTTACCTATAGAATGGTTTGGAAATCAAATTTGGTGCTCATTTGATAAGGAGGGTATATGCAAACTTCCTCAGAAGGATAAAGTAATATTAAAAAAAAGGGTAACTGAAGCTGCAGTTTATAAAGGTAATGATATAGATGTTCAAGAAGAAGAAAATAAATCTTTTGATGACATTAATATGCATGCACAATATCTGGATAAGGTGAAAACATTGCTTGAAATAATAGATACCCAAATGTTTACTGAAAAAAATAATAAAAAAAACTTCGTTATTGATATTATTTATAAAATACAGAAATATGTAAGGAAGAATTAAATCTACTATTAATAAATAATCATTTAAATTAAATTATCTATATTAAATGGTAATAGGTTTTCTAATTTCAATAACTTGCTTCTTTTGAAAATAAAATTTCCCTTTCTATTATGAAGTTTAGTATATAATTTCTGTATAATTTTAATTGAATTATTTAATTGTATTTTATATTTTTCAATTAAATTTTCCAAATTTATATTTCTAGTAAAATATAACTTTAAATCTTGATCTAATTCAGTTAATTGATGACTAAGTAAATTATTTGTGTCATTTAAGTTGTTATTTATACTTTTATACTTGTTTATATCATTTTCTAGTTTAGATATATGATTTATCAATTCGTTTTTATTTTTAATAAATATTTGTTCATTTTTACTTAATGCTAATTTATTTTTATTTAATTCTTTCTTCAATAATTCTTTATTGGTAATTTCTTTTTTTAAATCTTTCTTTGATTCTACGTGATCTCTTTTTTCAATATCTAATTCATTTTTGATATTAGTCATTTCACTTACTACATCTTCCTTGCTTTGTTTTTCGCTTTCTAATTGATTCTTTATCCTATTAATCTTAATTTTTAATTCTTCATTACCTTTTTTTTCAATTTCTAGGTTTGAGTTTGCTTTTTCAATTAAATTTTCTAAATCACAATTTGTTTTAAAAAAATTCTTTAAATCTTTGTTTAACTCTTTCAATTGATGATTATTGATATTATTAGATTCATTTAAGTTCCTATTTTCAAGTTCCTTTTCTTTTAAATTACCTTCTATCAGTCTAATTTTTGAGCTCATTTGTTTATTATCTTCTTCACCTTTTATTAAAATTTTTTTGTTCTCAGAATTTAAATTATCTATCTCTAAACTTATATTGTCATATTTTAAATTAGCTTTAACTAAATAACTTTTTAATGTATTTATTTCTTTATTTTTACTTTTGCATGGATTAATTATTTGATGAATTACTTCGTCCTTATATTGAGATTTATCTTTTAGAAAATAATAATATGAACTATCTGCTTCAGTATTAAACAACAAAGCCTTCAATTCTATATCTAAATAAGTATCTAACAACTTTGAATTAGCTTCTAATATTGAATTAGTTAGGAAGGAGTATAAATATTCAGTTTCTTTTTTTTCTAGTTGAATATTTATATCAAAGTTTTTATTTGATAATTTAATTATCTCATCATTTGAAATTGCATCTAATCTATCTTTAGATATTGCATAAGTATTTTCTTTATTTAAATCATCAATTATTTCATTGTATCCATCTGTTATAAATTTAACTATTGATTTAACGTCAATACAATGTTCAATCAAATCTTTAATTAAAATGTGGGGCTTGTCATATATCAAATATAAAATGTCTTTTTTATTGTCTATTTCTCTGTTGCTCTTTTCTGATAAATTAATTAAATTAATTTTTTCAAGTTCTTTTATTTTTTCTTTGCACATTAAAAAAGGAGAATAAAAATATATCATTGTTAATGAATTTATTTATTTTAAAAATTATTTAGATTTTACATTAAATTTAGTTTAAAATGAAGTGTGTAGCAAATTATTGAAAATGTAATTTGATAGAATTTCATAATGTCCATTAAAGTTCAATTTCATAAAATCTGATAGATGAAAAAATGGGATATATATATAGGTGCTGATTCTATTCTTGGGACAATAAGTAATAATGCTATTTTTATAGATCCTGATGAGAAAAAACTTGCGAGATTAGAAGAAAAGTTTTCTGAACAAAATAATAATAAAAGTTGTTTTTTTAAAAAAATTACTATTTCGGCAGATTATAAAAATGTAAAATGGCATAAATTTAACGATAGTAGATTAGATGGTCCTTTAAATTTAAATAATTGGAATGTAAATTTCCCTAATCTTAAAGAGATAGACTCATTTAATTTGCCAGGGGTTTCGTTGAGCGATATCCTTGATGAATATTTAGAAAAACCTTTAATTAATAATTTAATTTCAATAACTATAAGAAATGGGAATCCCCTAGAAGTCATAAATGGTTTGAATCATTGGATTGATGTTATAAAAGAAGTAAAATTAGAACATGAATATTTTATAAGAGTATGGTATGAAGATTTCAATAAAGCATTGTTTAAATTAGGGTACTTTAATTCAGAAATAAAGAAAAATTTATGGAAAAAATCGCACCTTTCTTATGAATTGAGCAAATATAAGTTGTTGGAAAAAAATTATAATTATTTAAAAAGCGAATTAGCAAAGGAAAAACAAAGCAAGGAAGATGTAGTAAATGAAATGTCTAATATCAAAAATGAATTAGCAAAGGAAAAACA
>MDTB01014808.1_pt1 | contig 13990 bp, 13 predicted proteins | sample 811161 | NCBI WGS metagenome assembly MDTB01 (sample SAMN05326650, study PRJNA326480) | marine metagenome | isolation source: seawater | place: Mediterranean Sea | collected 2009
AGGGAACGTTTCCTTAATCGTCGCATACCGGCTAACCACCTATCGATGTCATTTCCCTTTCGCCGGACATACTCTCCTACCTCCGGATGCGGTAGGACATAGAATCGTTCTTCGTTTAAAGTATCAACGACGGTTTTTGCAAGTTGCTCGGGTTCAATTACGCCGTCAGTTTGTCCGTCTCCCAGGCTTCTGGGAGCCATCGCAGTGTTAACTCCCTGGGGACAGAGAACGGAAACTTTAATACCATCATCACCATGCGTGATTGCCATAAATTCTGCAAGCTTTACGGCCGCAGCTTTACTCACCGTGTAAGGTCCAGTTCCCATTGCAGCTAAAAGACCTGCTGCAGATGCGGTTATGAGGAAATAGCCATTTCCTCGCGCAATCATTGACGGAAGACAGGCCCTAGCCGCATAAATATGAGCCATCACATGAACGTCCCATTGCGATTGCCAAAGCTCGTCGGGCGCGTCGATCAAAAGCCCACCCTTACTTAGGGCTCCTGCATTTGAGCAATAAAGATCTACTTGGCCATAATGTGACACCGCTGAGTCAACAAGAGCTATCACTTCTGACTCATTCGTTACATCCGCTGCGAATCCCGAACAACCGAGTTCGTCAGACACGTGTTTTACCTGATCCGGGTCAAGGTCAGAAATTACTACACCCCTTGCCCCCTCTTTGAGAAACTCATGAGCCATTGCCCGTCCGATTCCGCCCGCGCCGCCTGTAATTATTGCGACCTTATTTGTTAGTTTCATTAAACACCTCAGTTTAATTGTTGATCATAAACCTAATACCATCGGGTATGCTACGATTTTGTTGCTAGTGGAAGCCTATGGGATACTTTAGCTTTATGGATGGCATTTTTGGTTTTGCGAGGGGACATCTGCGATCATTGAGTATTGCGAGAGAGGTAAATATGATATACACCTCTTACTACATAACATCCGAAATGTTTGAGTGTTGGAATTCATGACAACGGGAGTAAGTGAGGCCTATGCAGAATAGACAAGTTGTAGTCGAAAAGTTACCAAGTGAAAAATTGGTTTGTGATAATTTCAAAGTGAGAATGGGGTCTATGCCGAAATTATCGTCAGGGCAGGTGTTGGTTCGTACTATTGCATTTGCTATCACTGCCGGTGCGCGCGCTGGGCTTCAAGGGAGCGCGAGCTATGCAGGCGTAGCAAAAACTGACGTAGTTATGCGAGGCACAGGTGTTGGTGAGGTAATAGCGAGTACAAATGCTCATATTCCCGTTGGATCAAAGGTTTTGGGGCCCACAGGTTGGCAAGAGTATGCTGCACTCAATACCGAATTACTCACCCTTATTCCAGAGAGTTGCGATCCACTGAAATATATCGGGCCATTGGGCATTAACGGTCTTGCTGCATACTTCGGTCTGCTCAAAGCAGGTCGACCTATAATTGGTGAAACTGTTTTGGTTTCTTCTGCTGCAGGATCTGTTGGGCACTTTGTTGGTCAGATGGCTAAGATAATTGGTTGCAAAGTTGTAGGCGTTACGGGAGGCGACAGTAAAGGAGAAAGACTAATAAATGAGCTTGGTTTTGATGCAGCGGTAAACTATAAGTCTGCGAACTTTCGTAAAGATTTAAAACTTGCGACCCCAAATGGTGTAGATGTTTATTTTGATAATACAGGAGGAAATATACTTGGCTCTGCTTTGTTTCGATTAAATGTTGGTGGACGGATAGCGTGCTGTGGAGTTGTTTCACAATATGACACATCATCTCCTGATCCGGGGCCAAGAGGAATTCCTGGATTATTAGTAAACAAACGAATTACAATGCAAGGATTCTTGGTTTTCGATTATGCCAATGAATACCAAACCGCCAGAGACGAGATTAACAAATGGGTAGACTCTGGAAAGTTATTTTGTTGGACAGACGAGGTAATTGGACTCGATTCGGCACCAGAGGCATTTGTAGACTTACTTGCGGGTGGGAATATGGGGAGTCGTATTGTCCGACTCGATCGAGCATGAGCGATCGTTAGGTTAGATCGTTATTTCAAAGCGTCTGTCTTTATTTAAGTCGGGTTAAATACGAGCGGAGATAGCCTCATACTTCTAAAAGATCGGCTAATTTTAACACTCGTAGTATCTATCGTTCTATATGCTCAGTATTTATAATTTGGTTCGTCGATCTAAAAAACTTCCCGCAAGAAATCTTTTAATAATTCCCATGAGCGTCGGTCCGCTTCCTCTGAGTATACTGTACCAAAGTCTGGATTATTTGCACTTGGATTGGTGAAAGAATGCATTGCTTGTCCGTATATATGTAGCTGCCAATCAACATTTTTTTCTGTCATCTCGCCGTAAAACGATTCGAGCTGATCGTTACCTACCATAGGGTCCTGCATACCATGCATAGCAAGTATTTTTGCAGAAATTTTGGTTTTTGGGAGATCAGAATCATGTAAAAAACCATGGAAGCTAGCACTACCACAAAGATTAACGCCGCTTCTAGCAAGATCTAGCGCCACTAGTCCTCCAAAACAGTAGCCGCATATCGCAATTTTTGATGTATTAACCCCCGATATTTTTGAGACTGTTTCATAGGCGCCAAGCACTCTGGAGGTAAGTTGACTTCGATTATCCAGCAGCGGCTGCATGCGAGCGGAATTTTCTTCTACGCTCGTTCCCGTGACACCATCTCCATACATATCAAGGGCAAATCCAAGGTAACCAAGTTTTGCAAGTTTATTCGCAATATTATCTGCGAACTCGTCCCGACCGCCCCATGCATGTGCGACGATCACCGCAGGGAAGTTTTCTTTGTCCGGAAAGGCTGTGTAGCCAATAAAATTTTGAGACTCTACCTGATAATTAACATTGGATGTGTTCATATCTTTGTTCCTATTGAGAGAAAAAATTTTTGAGCACGAATTGGCAATAATATGAACGATCTTTGTTTTCCTGTCTATCAGCCAACACCATTAGTTGTTAAAGAGGAGATTTTTTTAAGCAGGTCTTCAAGCCCTAATATATTATGCAAAAAAAGTATAAAGTAAATTTAAATTATGCATATTAATTATGAAGCTAAAAGTAAATACTTATTCGTACTACAGGCACTTTAATAAAGGAGTTGAGCAATGAGTGTAATGTACGCAATTTTAGCAGTATCAGGTATCTTGGGAGCAGCAATAATTCGTCAGGAATTTGTAAGTTCGAAGCCTCCCGCCCAGCGGACAAAAAATGATGAGTAAGGTATCCATATAGTCCCAATCGCATAATATATCTAATTTCGCGATTGGGACTGTTAGTTGTTTTTTAACAACCTTTTTAACCTACATTAGGTTCTCTTGTAAAAAAGCTGCCCATTGCTTCGAGTGAAGCCCCGTGCAACAGACCTGACTCTCTGCAGTACACATCAAACCTCTTTTGTGCTTAAAAGCTGTCTGTAAGAGGACTAAAAAGTGGTACCGTGTTATTATTTTTACGTGCAAACTGGGTAGTACAGTACAGTAAAGTAAAGACGGATAAGGAAGATGACTAATCTGTTGTTCGATTTAAGGCATAAAACTGCGTTGATTACTGGAGGTAACGGCGGAATCGGATTGGGTTTGGCAAAAGGCGTAGCCAAGCAAGGTGGGAATGTGTGTATCTGGGGGCGTAATAAGAAAAAAAATCAGTCCGCAATTCAAGAGTTATCGGAGTTTGCGGGCAGTTTTCATTCAATTGAGATTGATGTGGTTGACGAAGATGCGGTTACTGAGGCTTTTTCGGAAACTTTAAGCGTATTTGGGCGAGTTGATGGATGTTTTGCAAACGCTGGCATTGGCAAGCGCGATTCGTTTCATGAGCAGAATATTGATGCCTGGCGGAAAGTGTTTAAGGTAAACATTGATGGGTTATTTTTCACCTTACGAGCTGCGGCCAAGCATATGAAAGAACGTGCAGAAAGCGGCGACTATGGGGGACGGCTTGTGGGTGTATCATCCATTGGGGCAAGGTTTGGCATGGCAAAGAGTCAGGCATATGCCGGCAGCAAGGGAGCGGTAATCTCTATTATGCACGGACTAGCGGTTGAGTATGCCCGTTATGGGGTGACCGCGAATTCGATTCTTCCAGGGCATATTGAAACTGCAATGACTAAGAAAAATTTGGAAAACGAGAAATTCGTAAACGCTATTATTCCTCGAATACCATCTAGACGATTTGGCACACCCGATGATTTCGAGGCGATAGCCGCATACTTGATGAGCGACTCAAGTACCTATCACTCAGGTGATTGTTTTACGATTGATGGTGGTTTTTCGGTATTTTGAGAAAACTAGATAGAATTTTATGTCAGACAAGGATCATAACGCCACACTTATTAGCGAAGCGATCATGGGTCACCTCATAGAATCGCTTGACTCCTGCGTAGCGGGTGGTTTTATTTTTGAGGGTGATAAAAAGCTTATATTGCATTTCCTTGGCCAGCCGGACGTTTGCGCGATGGGTGTGCTGAATACAAATATGTATGCCTCCCAGTCGCGAACAAGTTTTATTTATTCTTTGTTAAATCAGGCAAAAGATTTTCTAGATAAAACGAACACTGAACTATGAATGAATGTGTCAACTTGCAGAAGCACCGATTCTGGCGAAATGGAGCGCAGGTGTTTTTTTTGTTGTTCCTTTCATTACCGCTAACCTCCATATTTTCGGATACTACAAATGGAAAAAATTTAGAGGATGACCCTTGTTTTTCTGCGGATCAACAACTTGGTGACTCAGCATTTTGGGCGGTTACTGCAGTGAATCTATATAATGAAAAGGAGTACTCGAAAGCAGTAGCTGTCGTTGATGCGTGTTTCGGTAAGTGGGGCCCTGATGCAGGTCACCAGCAAAAAAAACTATTAGATGAGAAGGTAAAGTGCCCTCCCATCGGCAGAGTTAATAGGCAAGACCGATTGTCCATTGATAGAGATTATTTGATGAATGACGTTTCGTTTGCCCTTTGGGTTAAGGCTCGATCGTTGGATGAGCTCGGTAAAATTGAAATGGCAAAAAATGCCTATGCACAATGTCTATATATGACTTGCGGTCGTGTGTGGGATGTTAATGGCTGGTTTTGGAGCCCTGCGGAGGATTGTATAAAGTATGCGAGAAAGCTTTTATAACCGTTGCATGCAAAAGATTTTGGCTTCTTAAGATGTTTTGCTTGGGTCGGAGGACTTTTGTTTTTTAGCGATGCGGCAAACAATGCATAAAAGGGAGACTACGATTTCTACTTGATTAGAAGATGTGTTGGCTTTTTAGCCTTTGCTGCGTTTATTTTTTTTAGCGGCCCAAGCCTTTCTGTTGGCACCGATGGGGACGATGTTGGTGACTCTCATGAAGTGCTTGATGGCACTAATCCGCGGAATAACCTCGATTGCTTGGTTTGCGACATAACAATATCGGGCATTGTGTACCACTGGAAGAATCACTCTTTAATACAAGCTGTCACTGTGGTTCCAGAAGGGGTCTCCGGATCAGGGTCGAATAATGTTTTTCGGGCGCCGGTTACTGGGACAAATGGAAGATATGACGTCGAGCTGAGAGCTAATGGACCTGACAGGCTTGTTGCTACGAAGAAATTCTTTCTGAATGAAGCCGCTGGTGCGATTAGTTCTGCTGACGCCTTGGCTGCATTAAAAATTTCGGTTGGAGTTAATCCAAATATTGATTCCGATGGCGATGGGCCGCTTGATGCCCTTCCGATCTCTCCATACCAGTTTATCGCAGCAGACGTGAATCGTGATGGACGAGTCACGTCTGCGGATGCCCTAGAAATTTTGAAAATGTCGGTAATGGCGAGTGATGCTGAAGAATCTCAATGGGTTTTTGCATCAGAAGACTATGATTTCTGGGATGAAACATCGCATGAATTTTATACCACCAAGTCGGACGTAATGTGGCGAAGTACAGAGATTTCTATAGAGTCCGAGCAAAAACCTGTCCAAAACTTGGTTGGGATTTTAATGGGCGATGTGGATGGTAGCTGGAGTGCTCCAGAGCAGAGTTTAAACGTAACGAACGAGCATTTCAGGGAACTGGTCGAGTTAAATTCAGGTTCTCTCTCACAGTGGGGTTTAAGTAATCTCAATTTAGATGGCGGAGATAACACTTCGGATAACACATTTCAGATGGTCCAGGTCAGCTGGAAAAGAGGTCTAGGGTATGGCCACCTTACTGAGGAAGATCTCAGAGTAATGGCTGGAAAAGTAAAGTGGTGGTACAACTGGGGCAAGGAGGCAAAAGAACCAGTTCAATCCGTTTATGCAGATTATGGGTATGATTTTGTTCCGATGGCATGGGGAGCAAGATTTGACGAAACTGTTATTAGGAAGTTTGTAGAGGATCACCCTACTGTAAGATACCTATTGGGATTTAATGAGCCCGGGCACAAAAATCAGGCAAATCTAACTCCTGCTCAGGCGGCTGAGCAATGGCCCAGATTGCAATCTATTGCAGACGACTATGACCTCGTGCTTGTATCCCCCGGAGTGAATTATGCCCCCGGCGATGTAGATATCCCAGGGACAGAAAATGACGGGAGCCCTTTAGAATACTTGAGAGCCTTTTTCAAGGAATGTAATGGTTGCAGGGTAGATCATATAGCGATCCATAGCTACATGAGGAACGCGAGCAACTTTAAAGAGTATGTTAAAAAATTCGAGGAATTTAATAAACCGATATGGGTAACGGAATGGGCCTCAATGGGTGATTGGGCTGTTCAGTCTGGTCGAAATCATCCTGGCCTTGAGTGGCAGATGGATTACCTTGCCGAGACAACACGGTGGCTTGAGCAGACGAAATCAGTTCATAGGTATGCTTGGTTCGTAGGGAGGAGCCGGTATGGACTAAATGAGCCGCCTTACAACAGCATCTTGGCTGAGGATGGGGTTTTGTCGCCGTTGGGAGGTCTCTACGCAGCGATCCCATCCACAGACTATCGTTATCCAATTCCCACTAAAATAGAGGCAGAGGGGGCGCATGATTTATCGGGGTTCAGTCATCAACCAACGAATGATGTCGATGGGCTTACAAATCTAGTTGCTACTCCCGGAGGTGAGGCAATGTTTAAGATTTCATCAGAGGCATCCGTCGAATGTGTTTTTGATCTTCGACTCGCATCCGAAAAGCTTGGGAGAGCGTTAATTCAGCTTGATGGTGAGCTTGCTCATCATATTCCTGATGTAAATACTGGCTCAAATGACGCTTGGCTCACCTTTCGGTCGGATCCCGTTGCTATCTCGGTTGGAGAGCACGATTTGTTAATTCGTTCCGAGGGCGAGTTTCGCTTTAACTGGTTGCGTATTTCTGAATGTCTTGCAACTGAGGTGTAGTTACAATGAAACTCAGGTATTTGCCAGTGCTCTTGATAAATATTTTCACTATGAGGCCCCGTTAAGTAAGCAAACATCTCGACCGAGTGGCGGCGATATGTGATCTATCGATTAAGCGAATATGTTTTTAACTTCGCACTTTACTCTGGTTTCGCCATTATTGTCTTGACCCACCAACGAGAAAGATGTTCCTTCATGAAATTTTTTACCATGGATCTTTAGTTCCACCTCAATAAAATTTTTCATGAAATCAGGAAATTTAGGTTTGGAGCAATTTTTAGGCGCTATTAACAATTGATCGCCATTCTTTAGAATTAACACCAGATTATCTTTTGCGTATCCCCATTTATGGATATTATTCGTTCTAAACATCTCGCTAGAAAAAGCAAAGGATGCGAAAACTATCGTCAGAAATGCTATGCTTATATTTTTCATATTTACCCCCTATCCACATAATATTAACTCTGTATATTAAGTATATATTAATAGTATATACGTTTTAAAAAAAAAGGAAAGTAAATGTCGAACACAAAAAAAGATTCTACGCTGCTAATAAAGGTAAACCGCGAGGAGAAGAATACTTTTATAAAGCTGTGTGAGGATCAGGACACAACTGCCTCAAGGGAGATTCGAAAATTTATCAGGCTTTACACGCAGGGGCATGAAAAAAATAAAAAAAGTGTATGACAAAAACTAAATCATCGGAATATGTCTTTGTGTTTTGCTTTAGAGGGTTCTGTATTTGCCATCTTTTGGTTAAAAAGCCTTCGTGTGTCAACATAAACCATGTTTGAGGTTGGCATAATTGGTCTCGGTTATATTGGTGAAAGACATATCAAAAAGTTTTCGGAGTTGAAGCAGGTAAATATTGCGGCGATAGCGGATAAAGATTCTCAAAAGCTCAGAAAATACGCCGATATGTACCCCGCAGCTGGTCATTTTGTAGACTACAGATTGATGTGTGGTACGAAAAGACTCGACCTTGTGGTAATCTGCTTACCTAATCATCTCCACACCGAGGCCTGCATAACAGCATTGAATGCCGGTCATCATGTTCTTTGTGAAAAGCCTTTGGCGACCTCTGTAGCGGCCGCTGAACGAATGATTTCCGTAGCGTCATCTAATAAAAGAATTTTATGCGTTGCAATGAATTTTCGTTGGGATTTCTTTGGTCCTGATATATTTTCTTTAAAGAGGATTATTGAAGAAGGTGGACTCGGCACGCTGTATTACATTCGCATGAAATACCTTCGGCGAGTTACCTTTTCCCCATCAGGCGCCCATCGCTGGAACTTATTTAAAAAATTCTCCGGCGGTGGCGCGCTTATTGACTTGGGACCTCATATGCTGGATCTCGCAATGTGGCTAGCTGATAATTATGATCCGATATCGGTTAAAGGTTTGGCATACAATGGCTTGATCAAATATGCTGACGTAGATGATTTTGCAAGTGGTTTTATATCTCTCGGAAGTGGGATTGATATTCAATTGGAGGTCGCGTGGAGTTGTCACAATGAACCGTTATGGGAGATAAGCTTGTTCGGGGAAAAAGGAGGCGCAAATGTCAGTGCTCTCAAACCGCCAGGCGATCGAGTTAAGCTCTATTCCAACCATGAAGACCAACCTATAACACTGCCGCTTGAAAAAGAGGTCCATGCAATTTGTGAAGGGGCATCTTTGCAGGAGCATGTGGTAACTCGTCTGAATGCAAGAAGGATTCCTGATTGTTCTGCCGACAAAGCGTTGCAGGTAATGCGAGTTATCGAGGCTTGGTATCGCTCAAGCAAATCTCGAACTGAAAGATTCTTGTAATTTCGATGGTTTTTTTGAGCCTACGTAGCACCGATAAGCCTCTCCGCTTAGAAATAGGACCGATTTTGGTGTATTTCCGGGGAAATCGATAGCGGCTTAAATTGAATAAAGATCAACCTCTCCTGCATATGTGTAAGAACTAGTCCGTCATTTGTTGGACATCAGGAGCTAGCGGGGGTGCGTCTGTTTCGGATATAGAGAGGCTTTCCAGATTTTGAGATAAGATAGAATCGAAATTAAATTTGCTTAACGTAAAAATTGAGTCGATATCAGATCGATTGACATAATATTGATCATCCTTTTCTAGAAACGTGTAAGTAAATTGATTTGGAGCAAACACTTTGAGGCGATATGCCTCAGAGTCGTCCATGTTGATATCTTCATTGGTGACCGACAGAACCGTCAGTGTTTTAAATGCCATATCGAGTGCAGTAGCGTTATCTTTGTTGACCTCAACGTTAGACTCAGTCGCTAGCTCTTTGTCAGTTTGAACTACTGACCACTCCCTATCCTCGGAGACCAGTTTGAAATCAATTCCTTCGATTGACCTTATGTTTTGCACCGCAATTAATGATTTGTCTAGCCAATCAGCTGGATCAGTGGGAAGATCATAAGTGTTTAAAGGGAGCGCATATATGTTTTTTTGCTCATCTAACCTTACGTGAGATTTTTTAAAGCCCGGAGAAGTCCCTACGTAAATACTGCCAACTTTGACAGTTTTTGAGATTAAGTCGACCCGCCTATTAAAATTCTCTCCAGCGACTTTAAATCGTGATTGACTTCCAGCTGTTGAGGCAACTGGCCACCCGCTCTTGAGGCTGAGTAAATCGCTTAGAATAGACGAAAGTTTTATTTCGTTTGCGGATAAACTATCTAACTTGGGTATGACCCATCCGTCAGCGGTCTTATTCAGGCGTAGTTCACCGGAGTCGTCACTTATTATCAGCTCGTCTATAATTTCCGCATTTATTGGAATTAGAAGCTTCGTATCATGAGGTCTGGCATTGCCTTGCGCATATGTGTAAACAACCAGTATTAAGATAATTTGCAAGCCTAGTAGTACAAAGAGCCCAGATGTTTCTCGATTAGTCATACCACCTCCTCCCTAGTCTTAAGCAATCCCTGATATCGACCATTGGCGCTTTTTCGTTTAGCCCTTACTCCCAAAGCGATGCCGATAATTACTAAGCCCGATAAAACATAGTTCAGATACTCCCAGAAAACTTGCGTATCTTTCACCATAGGTGGAAGCGTGCGGTTGAAATGGCCTCGAGAACGAATACTAAGTAAACCTTGATCTTCCAGTGCCCAATCAACCGCATTAGCCATCATCTGGACTGAGTTCACATAAGCCGTTTGTTCCGCGCTCCCGAGCATTTGTAATGTTTGGTCATTGAGGAACTCATTCGAGCTAAATAATATTATTCGGGCAATATCGGGCGAGTGGTCAACCATGTTATCGAGTTCAAGTGGTGTATCACTTGGTGAATCTGTCGTGTCTTCATCGGAGGTCTCTGCAACCGGTTTCGGTGGGTTCCGCCCTGCGAAGTAGGATTCAAAACGACCCTCTATGATGACACCGAGTAAGTGTGACTCCTGGGTTCCTTGAGGCGCAAAGGCGCTTACACCCTGTCCCGTTATCCTTGGGAGAATTTCCAGCGAATCTGATAGCCATGCATTCTCCGAACTTTGCAAAAGTTTGGTTACAGTTCTGTCCTTGTTTGTTACTTCGTCGATGACGATGGGGGATGCCCACGCCATGGTAAGCTGAGGTAGTTCTGAAGTGATCAGGTTGTCACCATTCAGCGAGCTCCCGCGGATATCTGGGAAGTATGGATAATCCAGCATTCTCATTTCTTGGATTTGGAACCCACCAATATTTCTCGTCACAGGAGCTGGAAATGCAGAGTTTTGTGGATCCATAACGAGCTGCCTTCCGATAGATATCCCGTTATGTTCGAGCCACCCATCAAGACCATTTTCACTCGTCACCATTGTTAAACTGCGGTTTGCATAACTTGTTCTGAAGTGCGATGAGGAGGCTATGACCGTGCCACCTTTCATGAGAAACTGGTCAACTGCATAAAGTTCTTGTTCTCCAAGATCCTTGGGTCCCACTAGCAATAATATGTCGGCGGCTCCTTCAACCGATCCATCCGAGAGATCCTCTTGACTCACATTCAATTCAGAATTTAGAAAATCTTGTAAAGTCGTGTATTGTGCGCTACTCGATCCTCCATATGGTGAGCTGTAATCGCTTGAAGGTGATACCATTGCCACGTTCTTCGTAAATCCGGTCGTAAACCGTTTTATCCCCGCCTCTAAATTTCGCTTAAATCCTTCTTTACTTAAATCTTCGATTGGTAGTTGTACAATCTGCCCTCCACTTTCCAGTGTGAGGTAGTAAAAAAATGATGCGTCGCTAAACAAGCCAGCACTCATGGGTCTAAAGCCATATTGCTCTGCAATTTCGCGTGCTACAGCACCATCGGAGTCTTTCGGGTCGACAAATGATGTGGAAAATCGCCCTCCCGACTGAGTTGTAAAATCGTTTGTGACCTCTTTCACGAGTTTGTTAAAGTCTATTAGCGCCGCGGGAAGCTCCGAGTCATTTGAAACGTACCCCATCAATTTGATATCAGAACCTATTGTGTCAAAAAGATTACCTTCCGCCTGATAACTGTACAAAACCTTTTTGATAGCTCTGGTTAAGTCATGTTCTGGATTACGAAGTTTTACATCGATCTGTGATTCACTCCTTGCTTTGATCTCGATTAAGTCACGGAAATTTAGTATCTGGTACTCGTCGCCATATTTCACTAGGACATTAAAGTAAGAGCTGACTATGGAAGACTGATAACGGTCAGCCACTTGGAATGGAACAGGTTGAATGCCATACTGTTGATTAGCTTCCTCCTCCAACTCCGGATCACTCTGTGGATCTACAAACTCAGCACGTACGTTTCCCTTGCCAGCAACTTCATACTCTTTTATCAGATCTCTCAGTTGCGGAACAAGAGGGGACAAAAGCGGATGTGTCTTTGAACTAAAATAAGCGCGAATTAATAGAGGCTCTTGAAGTTGACGAAGATATGTTTCAGTTGACTGAGAAATAGAATATTGGCGGCCTTCTGTCATATCGAGCCTGAGTATGCTAATTTGGCTAAGCCAAAAATTAGCAATGAGGGCGTTAGAAACTATAAGGGCTAATGCCAGTTGCCACTTTTTATGAAGAGGTTTCGTACTATCTGTGACCCAACGCTCTTTTTCCACCGCGTAAACATTTAGTGCCAAAAATGAAACAATAAGGCTGCCATAGTAGTAGAAATCGCGGATATCAATGACACCGCGAGTTATCGACTCAAAGCGCGACCCGGTGCCCACAAGACGCAGACTGTCGCCCACTTGGCTACCGAACAGATCTGTGATGAGGGGAGTGCCGACGAGATAAAACAATCCGCAGAGCGCGCAAGCCGAAATTAAACTTACGATCTGATTATCGCTTTTTGCGGAAACGTAAAGCCCGATGCTGAGATAAGAGGCCCCCAGAAAGAGCGTGGCGAAGTAACCCGACCATACTGGGCCCCAATCTAGTTCTCCGAGCAGGGCTACTGTGAGCGGTAAAGGTAAGGTGATTGCCAGTGCTATGAACAATAGCAATAGACAAGCGAGGAATTTTCCAAGTACAAAATTCCAAATAGGTACTGCTCGGGTCAACACAAACTCAAGCCCCCCGTTTTTTCGCTCTTCGCTCCACATTTTCATGGTCAAAGCAGAGCTTAGCAGCAGAAGAAGAAGAGGCATCCACTCGAAAAGTGGTCGGACATCAGAAATATTACGTGCGAAAAAAGACTCCACCCAGAAAAAGATAAAAAGGGTAGCTGTGGCGAAAGAGGCGAGGAAAATATAGGCAATTGGTGACGAAAAAAATAGCGAGAGCTCTTTTTTTGCAACGCTACTTATTATTGAAAAAGAGTCTGTATTACGCTGCATCTTCAACCTCCTGCACCTCAGAACCCTCATTACCCACCTCTCTAAATAAAGTCTCAAGGTCTCGTAATTCAGGCTTCAATAAAAATAAGGCTTCTTTTTGATGCGATATTTCGTTTGCAATTCCAGCGGAAACATTTTTTAGTTCTGCACTAGCATTGGTTGTGACTCGATAGGTATTAGAGCCGTCAGCTGTAGCAATCAGTGAAATGGATGCAACACCAGATAAGTTTTCCATGGACTTAGCTTTAGCCGGGTCTAGCGTAGACTCAACCAACACAGAATTACTGGCGCGAATTTCATCCATTTGAGCATCGAGTGCGAGTTTACCCGAGTGCAGCATTAAGACCCTCGAGCACAACGCATCTACTTCCTGCATAATATGTGTTGAAAGAATTACCGTCGCATTTTCTGCTATGTCGCGTATCAGCGACCTCATGTGCTGCGTCTGCTCTGGATCAAGCCCATTTGTGGGCTCATCAAGGATGAGAAGGCTCGGATTTCCGAGGATTGCCTGAGCAACTCCTAGTCTTTGTTTGAACCCTCTTGACAAGTTTGAAATTGGGGAGAGAAATTTTTCTCTAAGATCTGTAGACTCGGTTACTCGACGGATCTCTGTAGTTTTCTCTCCGTTCCTTAAACCCTTTAGGTCTGCCGAGAAATCAAGGTACTCGGCCACTGTCATCTCCGGATAAAGTGGCAATGTTTCGGGCAAGTATCCCAACACTTTTTGCACCGCTTTTAGATCGTCTTGAATGTGGTGCCCGTCTACTTCAGCACTTCCAGAGCTGGGTTCCAGGTAACCACTCAACATCTTCATGATGGTGGTTTTACCAGCGCCATTATGGCC
>MDTB01015609.1_pt1 | contig 13989 bp, 20 predicted proteins | sample 811161 | NCBI WGS metagenome assembly MDTB01 (sample SAMN05326650, study PRJNA326480) | marine metagenome | isolation source: seawater | place: Mediterranean Sea | collected 2009
GTGGTGCTTCCATCAGCTAATGCACTAGTTGGTTTTGAGATTCAAGACGCGCTTCAGTTGGCTGTGGGCGCTAATGTCACAATAGTAGATCCTTCCGATGAGAATCATTATGTTCATCTAGTAACAGCCGTAGGGTGGACTCAAGATGCTGGCATCTTTAGCGTACCAGTTCATCTTGTTTTTGTTCCAGATGTTAATGATTATTACAGAATTGCTGTTACTACCGGTATTAATTGGTAGATTTAGGATTCCGCTAGCACACCGGTTAAAGTGTGCTTTATATTTATAACCACTATGCAAAAAGATCCAGACGAATACGCTTTAAGCATCTCGAGTGTTATGATGAAATTAATTTATAAAATAAAAAAAGCATATTCATGGGCAAAGCGCAGAATCAAACATAAGGTCGGCCACTTAAAACCTAGTTATATTTTAGATATTTTAGGGAAGCATGGACTAGCTTTAGTCGTGATTATCGTTGGTTGGGAGATAGCTGAAGACCTTCTATTTCCTATCATGTTTGTCTGGCTCGGAAATAATGTCCACCCAGCTTTTTATGCTGGAGCCCCTGCATCAATCATATTGTGCTTTCACTGGTTAGCAATACCAGTTCTTTGGGGTTTTTGGATGAAGATAACAGGGCAAAAGAAATCTATAGACCATTCAGAGCATGAAGACTGTTGTTAGAAGTTGTAAAAAAATGTTAAGCGAGAAGCATAAATTGAATAAATAGTGAGCTCGTGCATCTAATACGCGCAGGAGGAAAAATGTTAACTGCTTTTATTTTTACTATATTTATAACAACTTCAGAAGCCCATCAGACTCACCATCGGGCTCGCCATAAGATAAACCATGTGCATCATCATCAACACTCGAGTCATCACTATTATGCTCCTCGAGGCCATGTCTGGGTTAAGGGTCATGGATGGATACCACGGCATCGAGTATATTGGGTACCCGGTTATTACGCCACCCGCGGTCATCATAGACATTGGGTGCCAGGAAGATACGCAATTAAGCTTAGACGTTAAATTATTAAGCTGATATAGAATATTCCCAAACACACGTGACATTAACATTTCCGTGGGAGTTTGTCGGATCAATACTTACGGCTATTACGTCTCCGGGCCCGAAGTGTGTGGTGTTAGAAAAATTAAAAGTATACGTAGTGTTTTGTGATGACATGGTTACTGTTTCCGTTTCTTCTGGTGTAGGATTTATGACAGTATTGCCGTCTACATTGGTATGAATTCCAACTGTTGTAGAACCCATTCCGCCTGATTTAGAAGATCTAACTAAAACCTTTGCTAGTTTTCCTGCATATGGTGCAACTCCCTGAGTGATCCAACTTGGACTATTTTGCTCTGAAGTACCAGCCCAAGGAATATATTCAAGCACCGATCCGGATCCATCGTTATATCGGTGATGAGTCATATGCATCATTCTTCCGTAAATTGATCCCGCAACTGTCATATTTTGAAATTGATCGATAGTGACAGCTGTTGCTGGAGAAGTAGCACTTGGCTGAGTTGTCCTTATGACAATTTTTGTCGGGTGAGATGTAGTACTAATAGTGTCAGCAGCTTGTGCATATATGTCTGCAAAACTGTCATAGCTATCACCATCATATCCCAACATTCTAATTTGCCCGATAAAGTCGTTGTTTTGAACTGCAGCTGGGCTAGCTCCAGAACCTCTTGCTTTTGAAATATCTAATTGGGATGCATCAGTGGAATCATCAGCTTGACTTATTGATACCACGCCCCCGTGGATAGAGTCAGCATGGACATGAAGCGTAGCTTGCGGTAATGAAATACCAATACCAACCTTGTCTTCTGAGCCGTCTACAAAAAGCATATGGGTTTGATTATCTGACTCTACTCTAAAATCAACAAGCGAATCTGAAGTTTGGTTTACAACAACCTCGGGAACAGCGCCATCCAGACGAAATCCTTCTTTCACAACACCCTGATCATTAACTTTAAAAACAATATGCTTATTCATTGTTTTGTTTTCAATTAAGATGTTGTCTGAAGAGTTAATACCGATGGTCGCCATGTCAGTTCCACCTTCCTTAAAAAGAATGGTAGGCTCTGTAGCGTCTAATGTTAGAATCTCAGCAACGCTTGTTGTTCCTATACCAACGTTTCCATCCACGGTTAGATTGGAACTGTTTAACAATTGAAGCGAGTCTGATCTCAGTCTTGCAGTTATTGTTTGAGATCCAGCTTTGATATTCGCAAATTCTAAGATACCGTCTTCAGACCCATCAGAAGCATCGTCAATTTTTCCAGTTATCTTTGCATAAGCAACTTCTTGATCAGCATCATTCTCGCCTTGAAATTTAATTTGACCTAAATAGTCCGAGTCAGCTGGTGAGCCGCTATTTCTTTTTAATGTAAATACCGGGCTCGCTGTTGAACCGGCTTCAGTGGTCTCTAAGCTAAAAATAGGATTTAAACCTGTACCGGAAACCTTTAATGTGGTATCATCAAAAGTAAAGTTTGAGCTAGCACCAAAGTTTGAACCTCCATCATTAAACTGAACTTGCGTATCAGCGCCAGCGGGTGAACCTCCACCACCGCCAATCCCAAGGTTTCCTGGAGAAACTTGTTTTAAAGCAGAATCAGTAGCATCCCATATGAGAAGCCGGTCATTGGTGGTATCGGTTGACGTTATTAATGTCTGGCCTGAAATGGCTTGTCCACTAAGCTCCCCAGCCTTTATTGAGCCTGAGGCTATATCTTGAGATTCAATTGACTCATCTTTGACTTGATCTCCTCTTATTTCGGTTCTGGGCATATTATCTCCATTTAAGTATAATTATATTAAATCTCGTGCGGAAGAACTGTGTCTAAAAAATTATTAAGAGAATTCATCTTTACTTTATTATCTGAAAATAGTGAACTAGATTCAGCCCAAGTTATATCTCAATATGCTCATAGAAATCAAAAACGCAGAACAGGTGAACCATATTTTTTGCATCCGCAAGAAGTAGCAAATATAGTTAAAAATTATTATTCCGATGTAGAAACTTATTATACTGCTATGCTACATGATGCGCTAGAAGATGGGATACCACTTGGAAATATAAAAGATGAAAAATCTTTTTTTGATATGCTAGAGTCAGAGCTTCCTGATGAGTCTATAGAATCTATAGACAAAATTTATAACTCTGTAGTTGATATGACTAAACCAAGTGGGGCAGACTATTTTGAATATATTATTAGCCTCTTAGACAACCCAGTTGCGTTAAGGGTTAAGATTTCTGATATGATGCAAAATATATCAGATTCACCAAGCCCAAACCAAGTTTTAAAATATTCTAAAGCTAAAGAAGTATTAGTCGATTATTTTAAAGGGTCTAATCCACCGGGCATCAGTAAAAAACATTGGCTTGATTTTATATCTACAATAGAAAAAGCAACTCAAGATATTAACTAATTTTAAATTTAATTTAGAATTTTTTAGACTGGAGTCCTACCATGTTTAAAGAAAAAAATAATAAAAAATGGTTCTCACACCCGGCACTTGAAGTAAAAGAGTCTACAATACCAAATTCTGGAATCGGTATTTTTACAAACGAAGATATACTAGCTCATACTGTCATAGAATCTAGCCCTGTTTTAATTTTTAGTGGTAGAACTTTTTTATTGCTAAATGAAGCAATTCAAGGCCGCCATATTCTTTCTACATATCCATTTCAGTGGGCTGACGGAAGCCAATGCCTAGCTTGGGGTTTAGGATCTCTATTTCAACACAAAATGGATTGTAATGTTTCATGGAGGCCAAATGATGAAGATTACAATAGGATGGTTTTCACTACAAAAGTAGATATAAAAAAAGGAGAAGAGCTTTTTATTAAATATGCGTCTACTCCAGAAGAGCTATGGTTTGTAGATGAAGAAGCTAACATGGGTCACATTGGAGATGAATATGTTAAAGACCCTGCAGCTAGAGCTATGATGGGCTTAAAAGAAAGCATTTTTCATGAAAACCGCCATAGACTGCAAGATATTGAAACTTTAGGTGGTGCAATGCAAGACTTAGATAAAAAAGATAAATAAAGTCTTATACACTCTTAAGATAGGTTTTAAAATCTTAGAACCAATTAAAGATGGAGGTATTATAATGAAATTTCTTATTGGTTTAATTCCACTAGCTCTTTTAGTAGCTTGTGGTGATAAAGACGAAGATACTGCGGATACCGCAGAAAGCACAGAAGAAACTGACTCTGGAGTTGAACAGTGAGCAACATTATTAATAATAGGTATGCGCAATTTTTTCTAGCAGGCGTAGTTGCAGTTTGTGGTTTTGTTTATTTTACTAGCAATACCACAGAAGATACTACAGCGTCGAATGCAGAAGAAGCGAATGTGGAAACTACAGAAGTTTCTGCTACTGAGGACCAGACCGCGGAGGAAACAAACGCAGTTGATCAAAATGCTGAAACAACTGAACCCGCTGAAGCCCAAAGTGCAGACACTACTGAAGAAAATGCAAATACAGAAGAAGCTACTAAATAGTTTAATCTATATTTAAATTTATAATGACGGCTCCGGCCGTCATTTTTTTTAAAAAAAGTATGTACACTTTTTTTTCGGTGTTTAAATTTATCTTAACTGGAAAAGCTGCCATAAAGGAGCTTTGAAAGTTATTTGTAACTCGCTTAATATAAGAAAGGAGGAAAGCAATGAGTACAGCAATTACCCGCGTGGGACCAGGTCTTCTAGGAAGAAGCGTTTTCGATAATTTTTTCGATAATTTTTTCGATGATATGCCAACTTATGTAAGGCAATCGACCCAAGGTTATCCAGTAGCAGATATCTACACTGATGACGGAAAAACTATTATGGAATTCGCTTTAGCTGGTTTTTCTCGTAGTGAACTTAACGTTGAAGTAAAACCAGAAAATAGAAGCATCACAGTTTCTGCAAACTCAGATGGTCTAAATGAATCTGGAAGACGAATCGCTCGAAGGTCATTTAGTAAGACGTTTGTAAATTATGATGATGACTTAGATCTTTCTGGAGCTGAAGCACATTTTGAAAATGGGCTGCTTAGTATCGTGGTTCCCAGGCGCCCTGAAACTCAGGCACTTCAGATTAAAATCAATTAGATTTAAATCTTTACTTAATAAAAGCCCAGAGCATTCTGGGCTTTTTCATTTTAAAGTTATTAAAAAAATCATATAATTTAAAAGCTTAAATTGGTAATTGGTAAAATGAATAATAGCTTTACAAAATCTATATCTTATTTAACTGAAGAAGAAACAGCTCAGTTTAATGAGTTAATGAGTTTAAATTTTCCAGAATATAAATATTTTGATCTAAAAATAGATCCAAAGTTAACACCAAAGAGAAATTGTGGTGAGAATGCTTTTGAATGGGTTTTTGATTGGGATATTGAAATAGGGATATTAGAAGAAAAGCTTACAAAAGAATTTTTGCCAGAAAAGAAAATAACAGCAATTCAGCCTACTATAGAAAAAATAGGCTGGGGCTTAATACAAGACTTAAAAAAAGCAGTACCGGTCCCTTGGTCTGGCTGTTCTTACTTTTTAAGCAAGTATGAAGGCCACCCATCTTGGAAATATGTAGAAAATCACCCTAATAAACAAGGCTATAGCTATTCTTATTCCGTCGGTCTCGAATCAAAAAGAGAAATTGTGGGAATATTGCAAGTTAAAGATGCTGATTTAATAATAGAAGAAGTTGTTAAAAAAGCTTTAGGGGTGGTTGATTGGCTCATTATCTTAGACAATAAATCTTCTGATGAAACTTTTAAAAAGTTAAAAGAAATTGAAATAACAAACTCAAGAATTATTCTTAAGAGTATTCTCACTGTAGAGGCTGGAGGTCGCCAGCTAAACTGCTTATGTGGTACTGATTCAATAGTAGTTAGAATCGATGCAGATGAAATCTGGAGTAATAAAAACACAGAAGATTTAAAGCAAGAGCTTCGTTCAATAGACTTATCAAAAGAATGCAGGGTTTGTGTTCGAGATGGAATGATTCATGTTAATGGCGCTGATTTAAATAATGAGGTTTGCGTAGGTAAAAATCAAGATGTCGATTTTTATTATTTTGGAAACATTTTAGCTTGGAGTCAATCAAGCGAACGAATGCATGGTCGCCCTATAACTTTAAGGCCTCAATGTGACATAAAAAGAAAATTTGCTTTAAATTTTAAAACTGAAGAAGATGAATCACTAGTTCTTCATCTTCCTTTCTTTAATTTAAGCTCAAAAAACAAAGAAGATTTTCGACCAGGCTGGGAAGGACACAAAAAATCTTATATAGAAAAAGATAGTGATAAATGGCAAATTAGCTATCTTAGCAATTTTAATTCTAACGTCAGTATAAAAAGTACGCTATTAGAAATAATAAAATCTGAAGTTTGGTCAGTTTCAGAAACACATCCACATTTATTTTATTAAAGGAAAAACTATGATTAAACCTGGAGATCGAGTTACGTTATTTTCAGACATGAGAAGAAACGCTACAGTTGTAGAGTTAAAAAGAAAAAAATCTAATTCTTGGTTAGTTGGTGGAACGGCAGATTTGAAAGTAGAAGCCACAATTAAATTTGATGATGGTGAAATGGCTGTTTTTTCTTTAAATCAGCTGATGCCCCTTCATGAATAACCCATTTTCTCATATTGCTTCATGCTTAGCTTCTCTGTCTAGAGAAACAGCAATCTTAGAAATTTGTGACTGGGATGAAAATAAAAAAGAAGATCTTTACAATTATATAAAAAATGAGATATCTTCTTTAAACTGTTTCTCAATTGACAAAATTAAGCAAATATGTTTTAATCAAAATATTACATCTGAGGAATCCAAATCTGCACTTTTTGATATAATATTACATATGATGCAAACAGAATTGCAACAGTTATCTAAGAAGGAATACGAAAATTGAAACATTTAGCAAACCCCGGGTTCAACACAGTCACAATTCAAAAATTTAAAAAATTAAACAAGCCAGATTCAGAGAGGTCTGAAAAAGATCTAGCAGTGATCTTTCTCGATGTTGAGACAACAGGGCTAGATTTTAAAGAAGACAGGGTAATACAGATCTGCATTAGACCGGTTTTGCTAAACCCAGAAGATTATTCAGTGACAGCCGTTGCTAAGTCAATAGTTTTACACCAAGATCCTGGCGCGCCACTTTCTGATGAAATTAAGAAGCTCACAAATATAAATGACGATCAATTAGCCGGTGAATCTATTGACTGGGATTGGGTTCGAAAAACTCTTGAAAGATCTAATTTTGTAGTTTGTCATAATGCTAGATTTGATAGAGGTATGGTAGAGAGCGAGTTGGCAAGAAATAATCTTCCAAGCACAGAAGTTATTTGGGCTTGTTCTATGGAGCAAGTTTACTGGAGAGATTTCTGTCGTCCAAGTAGATCTCTTGAAGTTTTATGCGCTTGGTCTGGGTTTTTCTATGACTCTCATCAAGCAGCAAATGATGTGGACGCTCTTATACATGTTTTAAGACAACAATCTAAAATGCAAGAATTAATAGAGAATGCTTCAAAATCTGATTATAGAATTTTTGCTGTTAATAGCCCAAGAGATTTAAACCCAGAGCTTAAAAAGAGAAAATACAGGTGGGATCCTAATGTAAGTTGCTGGTATAAAAGCTTTAAAGACGAAATTGATGCAGAGTCTGAAAAATCATGGCTTTCTGAATTAAGTTCAAATATTTCTCCTGAACTCTTTGAAGTTGAAGCTAAACATCGCTATTCTCCTGAATAATTAGAAATGAAAGGAGATTACTGCAAATGGCTTCTAAAGTAAAAAAAGCTCAATTAAATGTTATATTAAAAGAAGAAGTGTCACTTAATGGCAAAGATTATGGAAACCGAATTGATATATCCATTGGTGGAATAAACGAGATATCTCAAAGAATTCTTACAATTCCAACCACAGATCCAGCTACTACAATTCTAAATTTATCTGGTGCTATTGGCCCTGGCACATATTCAATGTCAGATTTAAAATATGCTAGGCTTACAAATTTAGATAATGAAAATTTTGTTAGGTTAAGTTTTATATCTTCCTCTGCTGGTGGTACTCACTACAATAGATACGACGTAAAATTAGAAGCTAATCAAACTTATATATTTACTAATTCAAAGTTATCTGGATCTGATAATGGAGATGGATTTGGGACTTTCTCAGACTTCACAGATCTAAGAGCAAAAGCAGATTCATCTTCTGTAGATTTAGAAATGTTTATTGCTTCTTCGTAAAAAACTACCAGATTTAGTATATAATAATAGTAACCTAAAACAAAAAAAGGTTGCTCAATGAAAAGAGACGAAACGCGAATTGAGCGTTATTCTAAAAGAATTAGTTCAGCTAGATATCTTCCAGTAGAAATTTGCACTGTAAATTTTTGTTTTGAAGAAAATTTAGGCTTTTTAGTTCGAGCCGCAGCTTGCTTTGGCGTAAGCAAGATTAACGTAATTGGAAGTGTTCCACTAGAAAAAGACTTAAAAAGATATTCTGGATCTCTAAATAGATTTGTTAAAATACAGCAGTTTATAAACCCAAGAGAATATTTGAGTTATGCTGAAAAAACCAAATACCCAATTATTTCAGCTGAAATCTCTAATTCCTCAAGACCCATTTCTAGCATTGATTTCAATTCTTTTGGCAATTTTCATTTGGTGGTGGGTAACGAATCTACCGGAATCCCAGCAGAAATCAGAATGCAAAGTACAGAAATATTCATTCCGATGCAAGGAGTAGGTTATTGCTTGAACACTTCCCAAACTGCTAATATATTTTTATATGAAATTAGTTCGCAACTTGAAAAAACCAATCAAAAAAATTTATATTGTGCATAAAAAAGTAGGCGAAAAGTGTTGTGATTTATTTTATGGATTATCAATAGCTGCAGCCATTTATGCTGCAATGTTTAAAAAAGACTACCAAGATAGGAAGAAAAAATGAGTATTGGGTTGATCCCTTTGTCAGCAAAGCCATATCACTCTGGCCACCACCATATTGTGCAGTTGGCAGCTAGAGAAAATTCCAAGGTTATTTTATACGTTTCTACTTCTGATAGAATTAAAGAGGGAGAATTTCCAATTTACGGAAAATCTATGTTAGAAGTTTGGAAGAGAGAAATAGAGAATATTTTACCCAAAAATGTGGAAATTGTATATGGTGGATCTCCAGTGAGAAAAGTTTATGAATTTATTGGAGATGCTTGTAAATATGGAATCCACGGAGATTACGTAGTTTATTCTGATATTGAAGATACTAAAAATAATTATTCTATGAGCTATAGACAAAAATACATGCAACCTTTACATGAAATGGGTAATATAGCATTTGCTGCTGAGGTGAACCCTGATATGTATACTCGGGGATCTGGTGCACCTAACTGTAGTGGTACTTTAATGCGAAAGTATTTGCAAGAAAATAATAAAAAAGATTTTTTTGATGGTCTTCCAAATGGAATTGATAAAAACTGGATTTTTAAATTTTTAAGAAATAATTGAAAAAAATCAATTTTTTTAGTATAATAAAAACTGGTTAATATGATGAATTATGAACTTCTTAAGTCTTTTGTTTATCTAGAATATCTTGAGCTCGGCCTTGCTCTTCCAAAGTCTAGTCCTGAAGATGTTACTTTATCTCAAAAAAGAAAGTTTAGAAAAATTTTTAAAAAGTATTATAAAAATCGTATTAAGCGTTTGATAGCTCCGCATGCCCGGCGCTTCCAGTCAGATCACGGATTTCCAGGGGATATCCCAACCCCTAGACAAAAAAAGAATAGAGAAAAGCTTGTTTATCAAGAAATCTATTTTACTGTTAGAGAGAAATACATTAATAGGAGTGTTTCATGATAGTTGATGTTGTGTTAGGTCTTCAATATGGAGATGAAGGAAAAGGTAAAGTTACTCATTATCTTGCAAAAAATGAAAATTACGATTATGTTTTGAGGTTTAATGGCGGCGGGAATGCTGGTCATACCATTTTTCATAATGGGAAAAAAATCATTACTCATCACATACCCTCAGGTGTTCTTCATGGGATTCCATCCATCATCGGCCCAAATTGTGTTATAAACCCAGAAGCTTTTTTTGCTGAGATTGAAGAGTTAGAAGAAGCTGGCATCGATTGCCGGAATCTAGTTAAAATTGCTAACAACTGCCATGTTGTTACTAGAGATCATTTAATGTCAGAAGTAGGTGAATCTACAATTGGCACAACAAGAACTGGAAATGGGCCAGCATACGCATCAAAATATAAACGCTCCGGAGTTACTGCTTCTCAGTGCATGCACCTTAGTGATTTTGTTATTGACTTTTTTAATGAAGTTTTAGATAAACCGAATCTAAAGATTTTAGCTGAAGGTGCCCAAGGTTTTGGTTTAGATATTGATTTTGGAGATTATCCATATGTTACTTCAAGTCATGTAACACTTGGTGGTTTAATGCTATGCGGTTTTCACCCTTCTTCTGTTAGGCACGTTTATGGCGTAGCAAAAGTTTATGAAACTTATGTAGGGGCTAAAGAATTCCAAGATTATGAAAATGATAAACTAGCGATTATTGCTGATATCGGACAAGAATATGGAGCTACTACTGGCAGACTTAGGAAAGTCAATTATTTAAACCTTGACACTCTTTATAAATCTATCAAAGTTAATCATCCAACTCATATTATTTTTAACAAAACAGATATTTTGAGAAAAGTCAGAAACTGGAATATAATTGACCAGCAAGGAATAAAGAAAGAAATGAATTCTGAAGAGACTTTTTGTGATGAAATTCAACTTTTCATAAATAAAATTAATCCTAATATCCACACTAGATTTTCTTTTTCGCCAGATAGGATTTAGTCTTGACTAAAATTATTCCAGGTAGCTACATTAGAAAAAAACAATATGTCGGGTATTTAATTTTAGAAAATGAAAGAAAGCCCGTTGAACAGAATGGTTTAGTAACTAGAAGTTTAGGAGATTATAGTATTAAAGGCGTTGGAAAAAGTATAGAAGTTCTCTGGAATGACGGAACTTTTACTATCGAATTTTCTTCTATGGTTGAAGAAGTTTTTAATTAGAGAATATACGTAATTTTATGGAACCTACTTATGAGTGATATACGTTGGTATACCGGTAGCGGAACCCCAATAGATTTTGAAGATGTATTAAAAGAAATTCATGAATATGTCATTCGCGGTGGTAAAATTTTCATTGGAACAGACAGTCAGATAAAGAGTGATATAGTCATTTTTGCCTCTGCTCTTTGTTTATATGGAAAAGTTGAGGGTAAAAAGTATGCGACTTATTTTTTTACTAAATCTAGATTTGACAGGAAAAAATATTCTGATCTTCAATATAGAATAACTCAAGAAGTTCAAAGATCAATTGATCTATCTTTAAATTTAATGGAAAAGTATCCAAACGCTGAAATAGAAGTCCACGTTGATGTTGGCAAGACAAATAGATCAGCAACTAGAAAATATGCAGACATGATTAATGGATGGCTTAAGGGTTTTGGTTTAGTTTGTAAGATGAAACCAGACTCTTGGGCTTCTTCATCTATAGCAGATCATCACACTAAATAATTTCTATACAATAAGATATTTTTTATAAGATTAATAATGAATAAAGTTTATATCGGCGATTTAAGTAATGGTGATTTAATAATTCCTTTGGAAAATCTAGGGTGGACTTTTACTAGTTCGGCTTATGGACCTAAAAAAAATCGAGTTTATACTTCTGGAAAACAATGGTCTAATTCATCATCACCTGGAATTTATTTAAGAAAAATTAGACTAAAAGAAATCATGGATGGATTAAAAACGTGGCACGAAGTAATAATTGAAGGATCAGTATACTATATGGAAGGTTATGAATCTTCTAGAATTTTAAAAGTTTAATCTGTAAAAAAACCCGTAGTTTGTAATATAATAAGCTTATATGGAGGATAGAACTTGATTCGCATTCTAGGTGACATTCCACACAGGGTAACAGTTGCAGTCAGCGGCGGGGTAGATTCTATGGCTGCTCTAGATTTTCTTCGAAGGTCTCGTGATGTAGAAGTTATTCATTATAATCATGGCACTGGTTCTCATGCTGATGAAGCAACAGAGCTAGTTCGCGATTATTGCAGTTCTTATGGGCTATTTAGCATAATTGGCTGGAACCATGATAAAATGCCGAAAGGAGTTTCTTCAGAGGCTTGGTGGAGAGAACAAAGATACAAGTTTTTTGAACAAGCAACGAAACGTCCTATTATTACTGCTCACCATCTCGGAGATGTGGTAGAGAATTGGATCTTTACTAGTTTGAATGGTAACCCATTTCTTATTCCAAGGGCACGAGATCAATATCTGAGGCCTTTTCTTTCAACTGAAAAGAGTGAATTCATTAACTGGTGTCAAAGAAAACACGTTCCTTTTGTTGAAGACGTTACAAACACAGATACAAAGCATCGCCGGAACTACATTCGCCACGTGATGATGCCTCATGTAGAATTTATCAACCCTGGAATTAAGAAAACGATTAAGAAAAAAATCATTTCTATTGAACAAAACTGCTTCTGATATTAAAATACTAATATCAAGCTGACAAACAAACAAGGCAATAAAAAAATAAAAAATAAAAGTTTGATTTCGTAAAAAAAGTGTCAGACTATGGTATAATATAAAAGATGGTGGGGATGGTACCCACCAAGTGTTCCTTGAAAAACCCTATAATGTATGGATTATCTCGGTAGCAAATTAAGCTACCACTTATAAGCTGAAGAGCAGCAGGTGCAAATCCTGCCCAAGGATGACATAGTACTCCTTGGAGGGTTAGGACTCTCTTCAGTTTTATGCGCCCTTAGCTCAGCTGGATAGAGCATCGGCCTTCTAAGCCGAGGGTCGCAGGTTCGAACCCTGCAGGGCGTACCATTTTAGAGAGGAGAAGTCATGGAAGTGATTGGTGCAATTGCCATTAGTATCTTCATTGGTGCAATGGCAATCAGCTCAGTTTTTGAGTGACAAATTATGTGGGAAACACGGACGATCGATTCTTGGTAGATGAGGGTTAATGACCAATGCCATTTACGTCGTTGCGGAAGCGTGGTCGAAGTATGGACCATTCAGGCCGTGTTTAGGTAAGGAAGTTGGGAACCTTACCACCTTTTATAGGGATATAGCTCAATTGGTTAGAGCATCGGTCTCATAAACCGCAGGTTCCGGGTTCAAGTCCCGGTATCCCTACCATTTAATAATAATTGGCATGCTTCAACGCCAGCCCTGTGCACAGGGAAACCGACGGTTGCAAACGGAGGATGAAGATAGAGAGACTAGGGCACTTTCGAATACGTGGGTCTGAATAGTAAGATCAAAGCCCTTATCTTTTGCCTGAGTGGTGGAATTGGTAGACACAAGAGACTTAAAATCTCTCGCCTGAATAGGCATGCGGGTTCGAGTCCCGCCTCAGGTACCATTTATTTTTGAAGTTTTATAAAAAGTAAGAAGCACTGTTCGCACCGGTTGCACGCCACAGTGAGTAAGGTTTCCGTTTATGCGGTCCGCTCCTGAGTGGTACAAAAGATGCAATGTCGTCTGGAGTCGAAAGATTAAGTTTCTTTCTTTTATATTTGAGGCCTTGGATTTAGCGGTTCAAGGAGCCAGTGGGGACCGACAGTCGCAGTAACAAAGAATCTGAAGTGAGTGTCGAATTGGTGGATGCAAGAAGTCTTCAGCACTGAGAAGTATGTATACCAACTGCATATTTCGAATCTCGTGAACGGGTCCCCACTACCTCTTTTAAGTAATACAGCGTTAGACACTTAGCGCTATAAAACAATTGCAATTGTAATTAGGTGAACGTGCAGAGTGTCCTGCATTAGTAACCGCTATGGGTTGTTAGCTCAGTTGGTAGAGCATCGGACTTTTAATCCGCAGGTCCCGGGTTCGAGCCCCGGACGACCCACCATTTTTTGCCCCTTAGCTCAGTTGGTTA
>MDTB01030251.1_pt1 | contig 13989 bp, 13 predicted proteins | sample 811161 | NCBI WGS metagenome assembly MDTB01 (sample SAMN05326650, study PRJNA326480) | marine metagenome | isolation source: seawater | place: Mediterranean Sea | collected 2009
CCGGAGGCTAAAACGACTCTTTCTGATGAAGAAGTAATTTTTAAAGAAAAGCAGGATAAACTTTATTATATAAAATATCCTATTAAAGATTCTGATGATTTTTTGACTATTGCTACAACTAGACCTGAAACAATGCTTGGTGATACCGCACTTTGTGTAAATCCTAAAGATAATCGATACAAGGATTTTGTAGGAAAGACTGCAATTGTTCCAATTATTAATAGAGAAATTTTAATTATTTCTGATACATATGTTGATATTGAATATGGAACTGGATGTCTTAAAGTAACTCCAGCACATGATTATAATGATAAAGATTTAGGAGAAAAACATAAATTGGACTTTATCGATATTTTCAATGATGATGGTACTCTAAATGAAAAATGCCTTCACTATAATGGCATTGATAGATTTGATGCCAGAAAAAAAATTATCAATAAACTAGATAAGATTGGTCTACTTCTTAAACAAGAAGATATTGTACATAATGTTGGTTTTAGTGAAAGAACAGGTGTAATTATAGAACCAAAATTCAGTTTTCAGTGGTTTTTAAAAATGGAAAGTTTTGTTGAAAAAACAATTAACAGTGTCTTAAAAACTGAAAAAATAAAGTTTTTTCCAAAAAAGTTTAAAAATACCTTTAAGAATTGGATGGAAAATATAAGGGATTGGAATATTTCTAGGCAGTTATATTGGGGCCATCAGATTCCAGTATATTTTCTTAAGAACAACAAAGAGATATTTGTAGCTGCAAAAAATAAAAAAAATGCAATCAACTTATTAATTGAAAAAACAGGTAATCCCTCAATTGATGTTGATGATATTGAGCAAGATAAAGATGTGTTAGATACATGGTTTTCATCCTGGTTGTGGCCAATTAGTGTGTTCAATGGAATAAATGATCCAGAAAATTCTGATTTTAAATATTATTTTCCAACAAATGATTTAGTTACTGGACCTGATATTTTATTTTTCTGGGTTTCTAGAATGATAATGGCTAGTTATAATATCAAAGATATTAACCCATTTGAAAATGTATATTTTACAGGAATTGTAAGAGATAAGCAAAGAAGAAAAATGAGTAAATCTCTTGGTAATTCACCAGATGCAATAAAATTAATTGATGAATATGGGGCTGATGGAGTAAGGGTAGGTTTAATGTTAAGTGCTGCGGCTGGTAATGATTTGTTATTTGATAAAAGTTTATGTGAACAGGGTAGGTCTTTTTCAAACAAGATATGGAATTCATATAGGCTGTTAAGTTCTTGGAAAACTACAGATTCAAATCAGCCTGATTATGCAAGAGTTTCTATCAAATGGTACAATGAAAAATTTAATAATACTCTAATTGATATTAATAATCATTTTGATAATTTTAGAATTAGCGATGCTCTAATGTCAACATATAAGCTATTGTGGGATGATTTTTGTTCATTTTTACTGGAGATAATTAAGCCAGGGTTTGAAAAACCTATTGATAAAAAAACAAAAAGTGAGGTTGAAAGCATATTTGAAAAAAATCTTCAAATATTACATCCATTCATGCCATTTCTTTCTGAGGAGTTATGGCATTTAATTAATGATCGAAAAAAAAATGAAGCTTTAGTTATTTCAAATTGGCCTGAAGCTAAAGATTATTCTGAAGATTTAATATCAAATTTTGAAAATTTAAAAAATATAGTTAGTGGTATTAGAAATATTAGAAAAAAATATAATATTCCTTATAAAGAACTTATTGATATGAAAATTATTAATAATGACAACTTTACAAAAGAATATGATTCAGTAATTTCAAAGATTTGTAATATTTCTAAATTCGAGTATATAAATTCTGAGCCAAGTAATTCAGTTTCATTTAGAATAAACTCAAACTTTTATTACTTCGAAATGAATTCTGATGTCGATGTAAATTCTGAAATTCAAAAAATAAATGAAGACATTAAATATTTAAAAGGATTTTTATATTCAGTTGAAAAAAAACTCTCCAATGATAGTTTTTCTAAAAACGCCCCAAAATCTGTAATTGAAATTGAGATAAAAAAACAAAAAGATTCAATTGATAAAATTAAAGCTCTGGAGAAAAGATTGAATTCACTAAAAGCCTAGTTTTTTTGAAGAAATAACTGTTTTACCTCCTTTTACTACCTCATTTAATTTAACATTAATCTTAGAATTTAAAGGTAAAAATAGATCAATTCTAGATCCAAATTTGATAAAGCCTGCGTCTTCTCCTTGTGTTGCTACATTCCCAACTTTTGCATAGTTTATAATCCTTCTAGCAATTTTTCCAGCTATTTGTCTGTAAAGAATTTTTCCAAATTTTTCATTCTCAAGTACGACTGTTGTCCTCTCATTTTTAGTACTTGATTTCGGGTGCCATGCAACTAAATACTTTCCTGTATGGTATTTGGAAAATATAATTTTGCCATTCATGGGATATCTTGTTACATGTATATTTATTGGTGACATAAATATACTTACTTGCAACCTTTTATCTTTAAAAAACTCAGGCTCATCAACTTCTTCTATAATAACAATTTTTCCATCTACTGGAGATAATAGAAAATCTTCATCATAATTTACCTTTATTTTAGGGTTTCTAAAGAACTGAAGAATTAGAATTAAAATAAAAATAAAAAATATATTAACTAAGGTTTTTAAATTGTAATTAAACTGATCATTAATAATTATTAGTATTGAAATGATTATAGAGCTTGTAATTATTATAAATATTCCCTCTTTGTGAAACATATTAAATTAATTTTAAATAAAAATAAATATAAGGTGTGGCAAAAATAATGCTATCGAGCCTGTCAAGCATCCCACCATGACCTGGTAATATTGAGCCACTATCTTTTACTTTCAATTCTCTTTTAAATTTTGATTCAATTAAATCTCCTAAAGTTCCAAAGACACTTATGATTATAGCTGTAATCAGCCAATTTTGTGTGGTAAAGGAATCATTAATAAAAGTAGAAACAAATGATGCTGAAATACAAGAAAAAAACAAACCTCCTAAAAACCCTTCAACCGTTTTATGTGGGGAAATTGAATAAAAAAGTTTTTGCTTGCCAAATCTTTTGCCAATTATATATGCGAAACTGTCATTTACCCAAATAATTATAAAACAACCTAAAATTATTGTTGGGTCATACTCCCCATTTAGATTGCCAATTAAAAATATAAAAATAAAAGCACAAGAAATATAGAAAATAAAATTATAGTATTTTTTGGATAAAAATTTAGGAAAATCTTTGGAACTAAAAAGATCTCTTAATAAAAAAATAGAAATAAAAATTGTTAAAATTACAAGCGAGACTTTCAGATCATTAAAGAATGAGTTGTATATTTCATTACTATTGAAATAATATTCCAAGAAAATGAAAAAAATATAAAATATTGAAAATAAAATATACAATTTACCCCCCCTTTGCTCTAATAGATTATTAAATTCATATGTGCAGATAATTCCAAACGTAAAAGTTAGTAATGCAAAAGTCAAAAAATTATAAAGGGAAAAAATAAAAATTATTCCATAAATAGACCCACTAATTATTCTCTTATAAGATTCTTTCAATTAATCCCTTTTTCTAACATTATTAAATAAAGATTCTTTGAAGCAGTTCCATAGCTTAAAAAATCATCACTATTTTCTTCTAAATTAAAATTCTTAATTGTAGTTATATTAGTTGGTATATTATCGCCTCTAGATTTAATTTCTGCAAGACCTTCACTAATATTATTTCTTAATTTTTTGGTGTGACTTAGGATAATCAAATTATTGGGAAATTCTAAAAGTTTTTTTTCATGGATTTGATTTGATGAAATTAATATTGATCCATCACTTGCAATTAAGTTTTCACAATTTGTCAAAAAACATTTGGCATTTTTTGAATCACTACTAAAAGACTTTTCAATTCCATATTTTTTTTTGAGATTATTTTTGATAAGTAATACATCCTTTTCAGTCCAATTATTTTCATTAAGGATTAAATCAAAATTTTCTTTTACCTCATCAAGATTTTCACAATAAAGAAATTTACCACCATTTTCAATAAACTTTAAAATAAATCTGTCTTCAATTAATGCCTTTTTTTTTGGAAGGTAAGAATTTTCCTTATCGGATTTTGAAGATTTTTTTTTAAAGAATTTGCTAAAAAAATTCAATTTCTTAGAATTTGATAAATAAAGTTTATTCAAATTTAGTGAAACTAATCGTGAAAAAATAGGAGTAACTTACTTTGTTTCTAAGTCTTTGTCAAAAGGTCTTTTACCAAAAATTTCCTCTAAATTGTCTTTGAAAATAACTTCTTTCGTGAGTAAAACTTCAGCAAGTTGAATTAATTTATTCTTATTTTTTTTCAAAATTCTGATCGCCCTTTGATATTGTTTTTCAATAATTGATGAAATTTCTTTATCAATAGTTTCAGCTGTTTGTTCACTGTATGGCTTAGTAAAACCATATTCGTTTCCATTAGAAGAATCATAATATGTAAGATTACCAACCTTGTCATTTAACCCGTACACGGTCACCATTGCTCTGGCTTGTTTCGTGACTTTTTCTAAATCACTTAAAGCCCCAGTTGAAATTTTATTAAAAATTACTTTTTCTGCAGCTCTTCCACCTAAAGTTGCACACATTTCATCTAGCATTTGTTCAGGCCTAACAATTAGTCTTTCTTCTGGTAAATACCAAGCAGCACCAAGTGATCTACCCCTTGGCACAATTGTAACTTTTACCAATGGAGCAGCATGTTCAAGCATCCAACTAACAGTTGCATGACCGGCTTCATGAAATGCTACAGCTTTCTTTTCCTCTTCTGTAATAATTTTGTTTTTCTTTTCAAGCCCACCGACAATTCTATCAACTGCATCTAAAAAGTCTTGTTTTCCTACAGATTTTTTATTCTTTCTAGCAGCAATTAATGCAGCCTCATTACAAACATTAGCAATGTCGGCACCAGAAAAACCAGGAGTTTGTTTAGATAAAAAATCAACATCTACACTTGAGCTCTTTTTTAAGGGTTTCAAGTGTACTTCAAATATTTTTTTTCTTTCTCTAACATCAGGAAGATCAACATATATTTGACGATCAAACCTGCCAGCCCTCATTAAAGCTTTATCCAAAACATCAGCTCTGTTGGTAGCAGCAATTACAATGACATTGGTATTTGTACCAAAACCATCCATTTCAGTTAAAAGTTGGTTTAATGTGTTTTCTCTTTCATCATTTGATCCAGTGAAATTACTTTTCCCCCTAGCACGACCTATTGCATCAATTTCATCAATAAAAATAATCGAAGGAGATTTTTCTTTAGCTTTTTTGAAAAGGTCTCTAACTCTTGAAGCACCCACACCTACAAACATTTCAACAAAATCAGAGCCGGATAGAGAAAAAAACGGAACTTTAGCTTCGCCAGCAACAGCTTTAGCAAGTAAAGTTTTACCAGTCCCTGGAGATCCAATTAGCAACGCTCCTTTTGGAATTTTTCCACCAAGGGCAGTATACTTATTTGGATTTTTCAAGAAGTCTACAATTTCTTGAACTTCTTCTTTAGCACCTTCTAGGCCAGCAACATCTTCAAAAGTAACTTTCACCTTAGAATTAGCATCAAATAATTTTGCTTTTGATTTGCCAATGCTAAATATTTGTCCTCCACCTCCACCAGCACCACCGGACATTCTTCTCATGATGAAAATCCATATTGCGATAATGACTATAAATGGAAGCATTGATATCAAAATATCACCCCAAATATTTTGTTTGGTAACATAACTTATTTCAATTTTAGAATTTAGACTTTCATTGATTTTTGATAGGTTGTTTTCGAAATTTTGAAGATCACCAAATTCAAATTTATAATTTGGATTTCTAGAGGCAACAGAGAAGATAGAGTTGGAACCGCTAGATTTGTGTTCATCCTTGATTCTAGCGTCACTTGACAAATAAACCAAAACTTCTCTTTTGTTAATTATGTCAATTTTTTCAACATCACCATTAGAGGCGTATTCAAAGAATTTTGATGGTGTGGTTGCAACGGAACCCGTATTTCCAGAGGAAGAAAAAATATTTAGCAGTAAAAAAATAACAGCAATGGATCCAAAAATCCAGTACTGGTTAAAATTTACTTTTTTAGGATTATTTTTTTTATTTTTCATTTAATTCTATTTTATTGGTATCTCCCCAAAGACTTTCAAGATCGTAAAACTCTCTTTTAGTTTTTTGAAATACATGAACCACTACATCAACATAATCAATTAAAATCCACTCTGCATTTCCTGTTCCTTCAACTCCCCATGGCTTACTTTTTAATTTTTTACTAACATTTTTGGTAATTGAGTTTGCAATAGCACTAACCTGAGTATTTGAGCCTCCGTCACACACAATAAAAAAGTCACACACTCTATTATCCATATTTCTGAAGTCTAAAACATTAATTTGATTTCCTTTAACCTTATCTATACTTTTTATAATTATATCAATCAAAGAATTAAGTTTAACTTTACTACTCATTAAAAAAATTAGTAAGCTGCAAATTTATTATTTTTTTTGGTTTTTCTTATATGAAAATAATCAAACTTGATGCCATAGATTCTACAAATTCTTTCTTGAAAAAGAAATTGAGTAATCAAAAAATTGATGATTTAACAATAGTTTATTCTAAAAATCAATTCAAGGGTAGAGGAAGAACAAATAAAGAATGGATTAGTGAGCCAAACAAAAATATAGCATTTAGCTTGTTCAAAAAATTTAAAACAAATGACCTAGAGCATTTATTTCTTCTCAATTTAATTGTTTCTATTTCAATATTAGATTTACTAAAAAAATTTAGTGTGAAAAATGCTAGTGTGAAATGGCCAAATGATATTATGGTGAAAAATAAAAAAATTTCTGGTATACTTATAGAAAGCAAAATCAAGAAAAACAATTCAATTTACTCTATAATTGGAATTGGTATAAATATTAATCAAGAAAAATTTCCAGATAATATGTCTGCAACTTCAATAATTAATGAAACTGGTAATTTTTCTGATGTAGATTTATTAGCAACTGAATTAGCAGATATTATTATATCAAATTTTAAAATTAACGAGTCAAACTCAATTTTTTTTTTAAAGGAATACAATAAGAAATTACACAATAAAAATCAAATTATCTATTTCCAAAATAAATTTACTGAAACAAAAGTTGGTAAAATTGTTAAAGTTGATTTAAGCGGAAATTTGATGGTAATGAATGAAAGAGGAAAGATTAAATATTTTAAGGAAAATGAAATTATTTTCAAGTAGATCGATTCCATTCTGTAAGAATTTCTATTTCTGCATCATTAATGTAATTTAATTCTTTCGCAACTTTAATCAGTGTTGAATAATTACTTAAACTAAAAAAATTAATATTTTCACTTTTTAAATTGGTTGTTGCGATATCAAGTTCGTAGGTAAAAATAGAAATCATTCCTAAAACTTTCATTCCGGTTTTTTTTTAAAGCTTTTATTGCCTTTATACTACTATTTGAAGTGCTAATTAAATCTTCAATTACAAAAACATTTTTATTTTTTTCAATGTTGCCTTCAATTTGATTTTTTCTTCCGTGTCCCTTAGACTCAGGTCTTACGTATATAAAGGGTAATTTGAGTTTTTCAGCTACTAGTAATCCAATACCAATTGCTCCTGTTGCAACACCCGCTATAATATCGACTGATTGATTTTTCTGTAAAATTAAATTTGCAATTTCTTTTGCAACCAAATTTCTATAGGAAGGGAATGAAAGTAAAATTCTATTGTCACAATAAATTGGAGATATGATACCTGATGACCAAACAAATGGGTTATTAGGTTGAAGTTTAATCGCATTTATTTCTAATAGTAATTTTGCAATTTTAAAATTTAATTTATCTTCCAAACCATAATAACTTTTCTCAAAAATATTAATTTAGTTTTGTTTATTATAATGAAAACAGTTTTTTACAAAGAAAAATCAATTATAATTTCAAGTGATAAAAATGATTTGTCAGATTCCTTCGTGATAGAATCAAAAAATATTTTTTCATCCTTAACATTAGAGATATTGAAAAAAAAGAATGTAAAATCTATTGGAATATTATGTAAAAATCCAGAAAAATTTTTGTCAAATTTCCCGTTTCCAAAAATTGTTGCAGCTGGCGGTATTGTAATTAATGACCGAAAGGAAATATTATTTATTTTCAGAGATAAAAAATGGGACCTGCCCAAGGGGAAGGCTGAAAAAAACGAAAATATATCTCAAACTGCAATAAGAGAGGTTACTGAAGAAACTGGTATAAAAGATCTAATTATTGTTAAACCTAAGGATAAAACCTACCATATATTCAAAAGGGCAAAAAAAAACTATCTAAAAGAAACTTATTGGTTTGAAATGAAATCTAACTACGATAAAAATTTCACTCCTCAAACTAAAGAAGGTATTACAAGAGTAGAATGGATTTCTAAAGAAAAAATTCCTATGATTTTGAAAAATACTTATCAAAACATAAAACTTCTAATAAGCTAAATTTTCACAGAGCTCGGAACAAGATATTCGAAATCTGAATTATTCTTAATTAATTCTCTGACTAGTGATGAAGATATATGAGAATATTTATTTGAAGATGTAATAATTATTGTTTCAATTTCACCCAGATTTCTGTTGAACTCTGCCATATTATTTTCATATTCAAAATCAAGGATACTTCTAACGCCTCGAACAATATATTTTATTTCAAGTTTTTTGCATAGTTTATATGTTAAGTCATCATACGTTATCACTTTTACTTTTTGTTTTTTGTGAAAATATTTACTTACAAATTCGAGCCTTTGATTCTTAGAAAACATATATTTTTTTTCTGGGTTAGAGCCTATGGCTACAATAATTTCCTCAAAAATATCTAGAGATTTTTCAATGATTTCAATATGGCCAATTGTTATTGGATCAAATGATCCCGGAAAAATAGCTTTTTTTCTCATTTAATTAACTTTTGCCATAGCCTCATAAATAGTGCTTGTAAATAACTTGTCAATTGGTATACCTGCATGTATTGATTGTTGTGGTAAAATACTTTCTTTACTTAAACCAGGTACAGTATTTATTTCTAAAAAATAAAACTCATCATCTTTTAAAATAAATTCGCTGCGTGATAAACCTCTAATTTCTAAGGTTTTATATATTTTTCTTGCAATTTTTTCAAGCTTAATTTTTAAATTATTTTCAATGAGTGCTGGGGTTATTTCCTCAGAATTACCTTCATATTTCGCTTGATAATCAAAAAAATCATTAGAAGTGATAATTTCTGTAATCGGAAGAACAACCATTCGGCCGTTGAACATTACCACACCAACAGAAAATTCTCTTCCTTCAACATGGGTTTCAACTAAGATATTTTCATCATATTCTTTTGCTTTTTCAATTGAATCAATTAAATCACTCTCTTTATAAGCTTTATAAACACCATAGCTGCTTCCAGAATTGCTAGCCTTTACAAAACAAGGTAGGCCAACTTTATCAATTATCTGCTTAATATCTAGTAAATCATTCTTGTTTAATGTGAATGACTTAGCAACTTTTACACCCATAGTTTTTAAAAAATCAATACATTTAATTTTATCAAAAGTAATTTCAGATTGACTTGAATTACTTCCTGTAATAGGTATATTTAGGTTTTCAAAGTAAGATTGAATTTTTCCATTTTCACCAGGATCTCCGTGAATTGCATTAAAGATGCAGTCAAATTTAACTTTTGGATGATCTTGAATAGTAAAGTTATTTTGATCAATTTTAAATTTTGTATTCTCTGAATTTAAATAATACCATTCCTTTTTAGTTATGTATATTTTATAACATTTAAAAATATTATTTAAATTTTTAAATGCTACTTCACCACTTTTTTCAGAAATTTGGTTTTCTGAAGAGTAACCACCCATAATAATTGCAATATTTTTTTTCATTTAATTACAAAACAAAAAACTATAGATTCCAAAGTTATTTATTATTTTTTAGTTTTGTTATCGATAAATCAATATGTTTTTAATTAGATATTTATTTAGCAAGTTATTTTTGAAAAATATTTTTTTCATTGCTGCATTTTTGGGGTTTTTATTGATTTTGCTCTTGATTTTTTTGAATGTATTTACAAGAAATAATCAGTCTATCGAGGTACCAAATTTAATTGGCAAATCTATCATTCAATTTGATAATAAATTATCAGAAATGGACTTAAAATATATGATCATTGATACAGCTAATTTTAATCCAAATTATGACATTGGATCTGTTCTTTTTCAGGAGCCGAATGCTGGTGACAGAGTAAAGGGAGGTAGGAAAGTGTATCTTACCCTAAACTCATCAGATTTCAAAGAAGTTAAAATACCTAAAATTACTGGCCTCACTTTACGACAAGCAAGAAATGTAATCGAATCACTAGGTTTTATTTTTGGAGAAATTGAATATGTTGATGATATAGCTTACAACGTTGTTATTTCTATTTCGTCTGATTCTCTTCAATTAGTTGAGGGAGATTTTTTAAAAAAAACTTCTACGATTGATTTTAAACTAGGCAATGGAAAAAAATAACTCATTATTTGAGCATTATTCATTTTTGGTTGATGAAGGTCAATCTCCTCTCAGAATTGATAAATATTTAATGAATTTCATTGAAAACGCTACACGGTCCAAAATTCAAGATGCTGCAAAAAATGACAGTATTTATGTGAACGGGATTACTGTTAAATCAAATTATAAAGTAAAACCAAATGATTTGATCAAAATCCTTTTTGAGTATCCCCCTCATGAAAATCTTTTAATACCTGAAAAAATGAGTCTTAATATCGTTTATGAAGATCATGATTTAGTAGTTATAAATAAACCTGCTGGTTTAGTGGTTCATCCTGGTCATGGTAATTATTCAGGAACCTTGGTAAATGGATTATTGTACCATTTTAAAAACCTTCCGATTAATTCATCTAATAGGCCAGGTCTGGTGCACAGACTAGATAAAGATACTAGTGGTTTATTAGTTGTTGCAAAAAACGATAATTCAATGGTTAAATTATCTAATCAATTTGCTAATAAAACTTCAAAAAGAGAATATTTAGCTCTTGTTTGGGGTGATTTAAAAAAAGATTTTGATACTATTGATAATTTTATAGGAAGAAATCCAAAAAACAGACTACAAAATATAGTAATTTCTGATGACAAGAATGTATTGATAGGTAAAAGAGCTATCACAAATTATGAGGTTATTTCAAGGTTTAATTACGTTTCTTTAGTTAAATGTATTTTAGAAACAGGAAGAACGCACCAAATAAGAGTTCACATGAAATCAATTGGTCATCCTCTTTTTAATGATGAAAGATATGGAGGAAATAAAATTTTAAAAGGAACAACATTTACAAAATATAAACAGTTTGTTGAAAATTGTTTTAAAATAATTCCGAGACAAGCATTACATGCAAAAACGCTTGGTTTTGTTCACCCTACCACACAGAAATATTTACAATTTGACAGTGATCTTCCTCCGGACTTCAATTTATGTCTCCAAAAATGGAAAAAATATTCTTTGAATTCAATGAACTAAAAATTTTTTTTAAAAAAAATCTTCTTTAATTTTGTTTTAAATTAATATAAATGAAAATCCTTTTATCCCCAGCTAAATCTCTTGATTTTAAGTCAAATTTACCTACTGAAAGCTATTCAAAACCTTGTTTTTTAGACGAAGCCAATCTCATAAATTCTGTTTTGAGGGTAAAAAAACCTGCAGAAATTTCTCAATTAATGCATATTTCTACCACACTCAGTGAGTTAAATTATGAAAGATTCCAACAATGGTCATCTGCTCCAAACAAAGAAAACTCAAGACAAGCAATTTATGCTTTCAGCGGAGATGTTTATAAAGGCATTGATTCGTATAGTATTAAAAATGACAAAATAGATTTCATGCAAAATAATGTTAGAATTCTCTCTGGACAATATGGATTACTCAAGCCATTGGACTTAATCCAGCCTCATAGATTAGAAATGGGTACAAAAATTTCCTTTAAAAATTATAAAAACTTATATGAATATTGGAAAAAACATGTTAGTTCGCAGCTTAACAAGGAATTATCTAAGGACGAACCAGTCGTTAATTTAGCGAGTAATGAGTATTTTAAAGTTATTGATTCCAAAGTTATTGATTCACCGATTTATTCTGTAAATTTTAAGCAATATAGGGATGATAATTATAAAACAATTGCAATATATTCCAAAAAGGCCAGGGGTTTAATGACCAGATTTATTGTTGATAATCATATAAAATCCATTAATGATCTTAAGTCATTTAACTACGATGGATATGTTTTTCATAAGGAACTTTCAAACGATAAGGATTTTATTTTTACGAGATAAATCTATTCATTAAATTTTTATTAAGTGTATTTTAAATTTTCATTAATGCAGATTATAGAAATTGTAATTGCAACTGTTTTTATTTTTTTATATGCAAAATTTAGTATATTTGAATTTGATTAGTATATGTTAAAGTCAATCATATGAGAAAAATATTACTTTTAAGTGCATTATTAGTTTCATCTATAATGTATTCACAATCAACTGTTTCAGATGGAGACTGGGGTACTGCATCTACCTGGTTTGCTAACTCGGTACCTGCAGATACAGATAACGTAACTATTAGTCATGATATAGATATAGATAATGCTAGAACTTGTGCTAACCTTACAATAGATGCTGGTGCTAGATTAGATGTTGACGCAGCTCTCACTGTAACGGGTTCAGTATCAAACAATGGAACACTTAAAGTAAGATTAGCTGACATGTCTCATTCAGGAACTACTTTTACAAATTCTGGTGATATGACTATCTCCGCTGGAAAAGATTTAGTTTTAAGTAATGGTTCAGCAACACTTACCAACTCTGGTACTATTACAATATCATCGGGTAATACGGCATTTGGATCATTAATGTTGTCTGGAACTTACTCGAAATCTGGAAATGGAAAAATAATTTATAAAAGGTATATTGCAAATTCAACCTATTGGGATTTAATTGGTAGCCCAGTAACACTTCAGGATATTTTTGACTTTCAGGATGAAAATGCTGATATTGCTATTAACGGTTCTGCGATTGCCATTGGTACTTACACTAATACCTCAGAAGCATATAGTTCTAATGATGGGTGGACAAACTATACGACAACTACAATTGGTACTGCTGGTAACTTTGTTTCTGGTAAAGGCTATCAAATGGCTACAACTGGAGGATCTGTTGTGGAATTTACAGGATCTATGTCAACATCTAGCGTTTCTATTTCAGTAACAACAAACGAAGAGGGTACATCAAATCCTAATGACGGTACAAAATTCGAACTAATTGCAAATCCCTACCCATCATACTTAAGTGTAACATCATTTATAAATGCGCACAAGGATACTCAGATGCATGCTTCACACGCAGCGGTTTATGGTTGGGATGGAGCACAATACGATACTTACTCCCTTGCAGAACCTGGAAATGGTATTTCACCAGGTCAAGGATTCATGATTGGAGTTAGAGGTTCTGATGGTACTTCACAAACAATAACCTTTACAACTGCCATGCAAACTTCTTCAGGTTCTGGAGATTACAGTGAATATGATCAATTAGATGATAGAGCAGAATTATTTATTAATTTAAACCAAAATGGTTCCGACAAAGAAACTAAGTTGTTTTTCCTTGAGCAAGGATCCGATGGATTAGATGTTGGTTATGATGCAGCTACTATGGATTTAGGAAATTATGCCATATACAGTAGATTAGTTTCTGATGACGAAGGGGTAAATATGGATCATCAATCCATAGCTTACTCTGAAATGTGGGACAAGGTAATTCCTATTGGAGTTAGTGCCTTAGCTGGAGAAGAAATCAATTTAGGTATTTCTCACAGAACTACTCCTGCAGATTTAAATATTTATCTAGAAGATGTTTTTGCAGGAACAATGAC
>MDTB01146187.1_pt1 | contig 13989 bp, 13 predicted proteins | sample 811161 | NCBI WGS metagenome assembly MDTB01 (sample SAMN05326650, study PRJNA326480) | marine metagenome | isolation source: seawater | place: Mediterranean Sea | collected 2009
CTTGAACCGCTTAGCGGCTCCGCGTCTTGTTTTCATTTTAGGCATCTAGCACTCCTATTTTCCGTTAAGGATTATTGACATGCGGCGTCCCTCTAAAGGATTATCCTTTTCAACTTCTGCCACATCTGACAATTCTTCTAAAACTCTTTCCATAACTAATTTTCCTAGGTCCACTCTGGCCATTTCGCGGCCGCGGAACATTAAGGTTATTTTTAATTTTGCTCCATCCTCTAAAAATTTTCTACCTTGGTTTAATTTCGTAAGTAAATCATGTTCATCTATTCTTGGTCTTAATCTAATCTCTTTTACTTTTACAACATGCTGTTTCTTTTTACTTTGTTGTAGTTTCTTTTTTTCCTCATATTTTAACTTACCATAATCAAGGATTCTGCAAACAGGTGGTTTTGAATTTGGTCCGACTTCTATAAGGTCTAGTCCTTCTTCTCTGGCTTTATTTAGTGCAACTTCAATGGAAACAACGCCTAATTGTTCCCCATCTGCCGAAATCAATCTTACTTCTTTAGAAGTGATATCATCATTCAGTCGCTGATGTTTCTTTCCTATGAGGTATTCTCCTATTTTTTATTTCATCTAACATTTTAGTTTTTAGATTTTCTAGCGTCTCTAATCCAGTATTCCCTTCAAATCGTTTTCGAACAGATACTGTATTCTCTAGGGCTTCTTTTTCTCCAACAATCAACATGTAGTTAATTTTATCGAGTTCCGCTTGCCTTATCTTTGACCCAATCTTATCAGTGCGGTCATTTAATTTAACTCTTATTCCATTATTTTTTAACAAATTAACTACTTTATCTGCATAATCTAAATATTTATCTGACAAAGGCAAAACTATAGCCTGAATTGGCGCTAGCCACAAAGGGAAATTACCTCCAAAATGTTCTATCAGAAAGCCAACAAATCTCTCATGTGTTCCCAACGGAGCTCGATGAATACATAGAGGAGTTTTTTCATCACCATTTTCATCTGTATACGAAAGATTAAATTTTTTAGGTATAGCAAAATCTACTTGGTTAGTAGCTAAGGTAAATTCTTTTCCAATGGCACTCCATACTTGCACATCAATTTTAGGCCCATAAAAGGCTGCTTCACCTGGAACTTCTTCAAAATCTAACCCGCCTTCTACTAGAGCCTCCCTTACCCAGCTTTCAGTTTCATCCCATAGCTTTGGTTCATCTACGTATTTTTTTCCTAGGTCCTCTTTGCTATGTAGACTTAGCCTCATGGTATATTTTTTTATATTAAAGATATCAAAATAGTAAAGATACATATTACATACGTTTAGAAATTCTTTTTTAAATTGGTCTTTAGTACAATAAATATGAGCGTCATTCATTTGAAGACTTCTAACTCTCATTAAACCAAATAGTTGACCTGACTTTTCATACCTATAACATGTACCATACTCTGCCAACCTCACCGGCAAATCTCTGTAGCTTTTTGATGAAGATGCATATATTTTGTGATGATGTGGGCAATTCATAGGTTTTACATAGTATTCAGTTCCATCTATATCCATTGACGGATACATTGACTCTTTATAGTGATCCAGATGCCCAGACCTTTCATATAAAACACCTTTTGTAAGGTGGGGGGTTCTTACAAGACTGTAGTCTGCCTTTCTTTCAGTTTCTTTCGCTAAAACCTCTAGCTCTTCAACCATATTAGCTCCATTTGGTAGCCAGAGAGGAAGACCAGGTCCTATCTCATCGTCAAATGTGAAAAGTTTTAACTCTTTTCCTAATTTCCGATGATCGCGTTTTTTTGCTTCTTCTAAATTATGTAAATGTTTTTTTAATGAATCTTTTGATGCAAAAACTGTTCCGTATATTCTTTGTAGCATTTTATTATTTTCATCACCTCTCCAATACGCTCCAGAAGTAGACAATAGTTTGAAATATTTTATTTTAGACGTATTTGAAACGTGTGGTCCTCTACAAAGGTCTACGAATTCAGATTGTTGATACGTGGATATTGTATCATCAGAATTGATTTGTTCTATTATTTCTATCTTGTAGATCTCATCCAATTGCTTAAAAAGTTCTATCGCTTTTTTTGTTGAAACTTCTTTTCGTTTTATTTCCTGACCTTTTTTTGCCAATTCCTTCATTTTAGATTCAATTTTAATTAAAACTTCATCCGTAAATGGTTCATCGAGATCAAAGTCATAGTAAAATCCATTTTCAATTGTAGGACCTATTGTGACTTTTGAATTAGGGAATAACTCTTTTACAGCTTGAGCCATTAAATGAGCTGTAGAATGTAGTAAAGTTTCATGCCCTTCTGGTGTATTTCCCGTTAAAAGCTCTAGACTACAATCTTCTACTATGGCATGATTTAAATCCTTTAAATCTCCATCTAGTCGTGCTACAACAACAGCCCGAGCAAGTCCAGGTCCAATCATGTCCGCAATTTCTTGTGGAGTAGTACCCTTTAAAACTTCTCTCACAGACATATCTGGTAAGGTTATGTTTATATTTCTCATAATCTGTGGGCGATGACGGATTCGAACCGCCGACCTCTACGATGTCAACGTAGCGCTCTAACCAACTGAGCTAATCGCCCTAAACCACAATATTTAAATTACAATGATCAAAAATGGAGTTAAATATATTATTCTATTGAGGCAAAAAAACTTTTTCATATACCACTGGGTCATGTAGTATACTCATAGCCCTTTGAATATCTTTATCCTTCTTAGAGGAGTATTTTATACGACCCTCTTCCCCATCAAAAAAATCTGCAAACTCTACAAATAAATGATGTTGAATTATTTCTTTTTCCTTATCAAACTGAGAAATAGCAATATTTTCAAAATAAGAATCAATTATGTCCAAAGCACCTTGAATCTGAACACTTGTAGAATCAAGCTCTAGTAGCATATCTTTCATATTTAGATAATTGCCTTCTCCTTTCATATAAATATCTAAATCACTAGAATATAAATAATCTTCAAATTCTAAAATCAAACTCGTATCCTCAATGACTTCTTCAAACGAATCATATTTCATTTTATGTTTTTGAACAAAGTTAAAAAAAAGTCCTTTCCTCCAGCTTGCAGCTAATAGAGGAGTTACGGGTTCAAGTTCAATCTTATAATCAGGTGTGATTCCTCCAGATCCAGAAACTTCTCTACCTCCTTTGGTAAAAAAAATTGTATCCTGAGCTGTTGTATCTGCTAAAAATTCTTTAGACAAATATCCAGGCTTTTGAATGAGTCTTCCACTTGGTATATAATACTTGGCTGTTGTTATTTTAAGTGCTCTTTCGTTATCTATGTTAAATACAGTTTGTACTAGCCCCTTTCCAAAGGTTGATCTTCCAATTACAACACCTCTATCTAAATCTTGAAGTGTTCCAGAAATAATTTCGCTAGCTGATGCACTTCCTTGATTTACTAGTACGGTTATATTTAAATCTGATGGAACCATTGGATCAAGTTTACTGGTATATTTTCTAAACGATTTTTGAGTTTTTCCTTCAGTCCATACTAGTACCTGTCCTTTTTCAGTAAAAAGATCAAGTATATTAACCGCTGAATTAAGTAATCCACCTGGATTATCTCTCAGGTCTAGAATCAAACCTGACATATCTTGATTGATTAATTCACTCATTGCATCTTTCATTTCTTTATCTGCATTTCTAGAAAATCTAGTAAGTCGAATATATCCGGTATGTTTGTCAAGCATACCATAATAAGAAATATCTTTAATGGCTATACTTTCTCTGGTGAGGACAAAATCAATAAGCTCCTCTTCTCCGTATCTATTAATACTTAACGTTACATTCGTTCCTTTTTTCCCTCTTATCAACTTAGCTGCATCATCTATTGTAAAATCTTGCGTGTTTTTATCATCTATCTTAATAATTTTATCTCCACTTAGGATTCCCGCTCTTTTTGCAGGAGAACCTTCCATTGGGCTTACTACTGTTAACTTTTCTTCCCTGATTCCTATTTGAATCCCGACGCCTCCGTACTTACCCTTTGTAAGCATTTCAATACCGTCTTTTTCTTCTTTTTCCATATACGTTGTATATGGATCTAACTCAATAAGCATATTATTGATACTCTTTTTGGTAAAAGCGTCTAAATCTATATCATCCACATAATTTGTGATTAAGTGACGATATACATCATTAATCAAAGATTGATTCTTTCTTACCTGCTTATAGATGTCGGTGTTAGAATCTCCCTGCAACATTGCAAAGACCGAAAAGAAAAGTAATTTTACGAATCCTAATATTCTAGTTATTTTCATCTATAAAATTTATTGTTTTTCGCCAAATGGTACTATGAATAACTTCAATTGTTTGACTAGCATCTACTTGAAAAACTCTTTCGGGATATTGTTTAGCAATTTTGAGATACCCGCTTCTAACCGAAGCTTGAAATTCCATTCCTGCATTCTCTATACGATCACTTTTATTATTATTCAATCTCGCTAGTACGGTGTTTGGATTTATATCCAATAGGATAGTAAAGTCCGGTTCAAGATTATATGTTGCAAAATCATTTAAATTAACTAGGTAATCTATATCGATACCTCTTCCTGCACCTTGATAGGCTAAAGTAGAATCTTTAAATCTATCGGCAATCACATATTTCCCAGCGTTTATTGCTGGGATAATTGATTCTTTTGTTAATTGCGCTCTGCTTGCTGTCATCAATAATGCTTCTGTCCTTGAAGACATGTTTTCATTTCTATTATTCAATAATATACTGCGAATACTTTCAGATATATCTGTTCCTCCAGGTTCTCTTACTAACATACAGTCAATTCCTTCATTATTTAATCTTTCCAATAGGAGTTTAACCTGTGTACTTTTACCACACCCATCAATTCCTTCAAAAGAAATGAAAGCTCCTTTACTAGAAGTAGATATTTTCATCATTTTTACCTACTAAAATCACACATTCACCCCTTGCTTTTTTTTTATCAAAGTACATATATAAATCAGAAAGAGTTCCTCTTTTTATTTCTTCGTGTAATTTTGTTAATTCTCTCGCAACCACTGCTGGTCTATTTCCTAAAATTTCTTTCAATTGTTTTAGTGTTCGCAATAAACGATTAGGTGATTCATAGTAAATTAAAGTTGCTTCTTCATTTTCAACGGAAATCAATCTTTTTTTCCTTCCTTTTTTTGAAGGCAAAAAACCTTCAAAAATGAATCTATCCGTTGGAAGCCCAGATGAAACCAGACCTGCAAGAAAAGCGCTGGGTCCGGGAACAGACTCTATAAGTATAAAACATGATATTGCTTTTCTTACTAAACGGTAAGCTGGATCAGATATCCCTGGTGTACCAGCATCAGTTATAAGAGCTAGGTCATTCCCACTTTTTAAATGGTCTATTAGCTTAGGAATTCTAGAAAATTTATTATGCTCAAAATAGCTTATAAGAGGGGTTGAAATATCAAAGTGTGACAACAGTATCTTTGAATGTCTCGTATCTTCAGCAGCAATAAGTGGAACTTTTTTAAGAATTTCTACTGCCCTGTAAGTAATATCTTTTAGGTTACCGATGGGAGTTGACACCAGATAGACCTTACCAAATTTAAATTCCACAATTAAACTTGAGATAATGCTTTATCAATAAAAGATATAGCAATATCAATATCTTCCTTTTTTATATTTAAATGAGGTCTGAAGCGAATAGATTTATGTCCACATCCAAGGATGAGAACACCAAGTCCTTCCATAATAGCTATGAACTTATCTCGATACTCAGGTGTTGGAAGGTCAAAAGCACAGAACAAACCCCTCCCCCTTGAGTTGCTTATAATGTCATTGTATTTTTGTTGTAGGTTTGATAAGCACTTCAGAAGATAATCACCATTAACCGATGCACTTTTAACAAGATTCTCTTTTTCAATTAGTTCCAAATATATCGTAAATCTTACCATATCTACTAAATTTCCACCAAATGTAGAATTAATCCTGCTTGATTCTTGAAAAACGTGATTCTCAACTTCATTCAACCTATTGCCTGCAAATATTCCACAGCATTGTGTCTTTTTACCAAAGCTAATTATATCCGGTTCAATTGCCTTGCAATGCACCAGACAACCCCTATCGCACTTTGGCATACAAAAATGTTGATGTGCCCACATTTCACCCGTTATACCAACACCGGTCTGAACTTCATCATAAATCAATAGAAAATCATTTTCTAATGATAAGGTTTTAAGAGTTCTAAAAAATTCAGAACGAAAATGATTATCTCCTCCTTCACCTTGAATAGGTTCTAATATCAAACAGGCAACTTCATCTGGATTGTCATGTAGTACAGCCTTTAGTTCGTTGATAGATTTTTTTTCCAATTTAATTACTGCCTCTGTGTTTTCTTGATTCATTGGAAATATCATGGCGGGGTTAGTTATTCGTGGCCATTCAAATTTAGGGAAATATTGAACTTTTCTGGGGTCCGGGGAGTCTGTTAGTGACATAGTATATCCAGATCGACCATGAAAACAATCTTTTAAATGGACGACTAAGTTCTTAGGTATTTTCTTTCCTTCACTTATGTTTTTTCTGGCTTTCCAATCAAAAGCAACTTTTAGTGCATTCTCTACAGCAAGAGAACCACCTTCTATGTAAAATGCGTAAGGCATATAGTGGGGTTGTGATACCCTGGAAACTGTATCGACAAATGATGCCATTTCAGGTGAATAAATATCTGAATTTGCAGGCTTATTTATCGATACATTTGTTAATCTATCTTTATTCTCTAATACATAGGGATGATTATACCCAACAGACATTGATGCATACATTGAGAAAAGATCAAGATATTCTTTTCCGGTATTGCCATCAACTAACCATGAGCCATGGCTTTTTTTTAAGTCAATAACTTGATTCATTCCATCTGCGAGCATGTGTTGAGCGATGGTATTTCTTGTCTGGCTAAAATTTATCTTCATAATTAATCTATATTGAACTCAATTCCTTGTGCAAGCGGTAGTTCTTTACTCCAATTTATAGTATTAGTTTGCCTTCTCATATACTGCTTCCAACTATCAGAACCAGATTCTCTTCCACCACCTGTTTCTTTTTCACCTCCAAAAGCACCTCCTATCTCAGCGCCTGAGGTACCTATATTTATGTTTGCGATTCCACAATCGGAACCAATTGAAGATAAAAATTGCTCAGCATGTCTAATATTTAGCGTGAACATAGAAGATGAGAGCCCTTGAGGAACGTTATTATGTATTTCTATGGCTTCATGTAATTTATCATAAGTAATAAGATACAAAATAGGTGCGAAGGTTTCTTCCTGTACAATAGTCCATTCGTTTTTAGCTTTAATAATGGTAGGAGTAACATAATTACCTTTTCCATCTATAGTATTCCCACCATAAAGCACCTCACCTCCAAATGACAATGCTTTTTTGATTGCATTAGAATAATCTTCTACAGCTGAATTATTGATAAGAGGCCCCATAAGTGTCTTATTGTCTAAAGGGTCACCAATATTTACCTGCTTATATGCATTGACCAAACGTTCTTTTAACTCATCATACCTATCCCTGTGCACAATTACACGTCTGGTACTTGTGCACCTTTGTCCTGCTGTGCCTACTGCACCAAATACAACCGCCGGTACTACCATTTCCATATCAGCTGTTTCATCAACAATAATGCAATTATTACCACCTAATTCTAAGATTGTCTTACCAAATCTTTCTGATACTACTTTGCTAACATGTTTTCCCATTTTTGTAGAACCCGTGAATGACACAAGAGGCACATGATGATCATTAATCATAGCTTCACCAATAGTAGATCCGCTACCTATTGCTAGACTAAAGATATTGGGCGCGTTATTTGCGGCAACAACCTCGTTACAAATGTTCTGGACAGCTACTGCACAAAGCGGAGTTGATGATGAAGGTTTCCAGATTGTCGTATTACCACATATAGCTGCTATAAACGCATTCCAACTCCAGACAGCTACAGGGAAATTAAATGCACTTATCACACCTGTTATGCCAAGTGGATGCCATTGCTCATACATTCTATGATCTTGTCTCTCTGAGTGCATTGTTTTACCGTATAGCATTCGAGATTGTCCAACAGCGAAATCAGCTATATCTATCATTTCCTGAACCTCACCATCTCCCTCTTCTTTGATTTTTCCCATCTCCAATGCCACAAGGCTCCCTAGCGCATCTTTATTATCTCTCAATGCATTACCTAATTGCCTCACAATCTGCCCTCGCTCTGGTGCAGGCACTGTACGCCAATAATTAAACGCTTCAATTGAATTTTTAACCAGCCCACTATAATCTTCACTATTACATTGATATACCGAACCAATTAATTCATCAGTACTAGGGTTATATGAGTCAATCTTTCCAGCGTCTTTTGTTGTACTCCAATGGCCTGGACCTAGACTGGCTCCATAGTTTTCCTTATTTATACCTAATTTTTTTAAAAAATCCATATTTATAAACCTTTTATGACGAAACGGATTGAATCACATAGTCGATCAACCTGTTCGTTATTTATTGTTAAAGCAGGAGCAAGACGAACAGTTGAATGATGAGTTTCTTTTGCATACACACCATGATTTAATAATTCTACAGATACCGTATGACCATCAAGATGTTTTTCATCATACATCTCAAATGCAGTAAGTAATCCTTTCCCTCTAACCTCTTTGATTTTATCTGAAAAATCATCTTTAATCTGATTCAAATTACCCATCAGACGAATACCCTGATTTCTTGCGTTTTCAGCTAGTTTTTCTTCCGCTAAAACTTTGATAGCGTATGTACCAACAACAGATGCTAGCGGATATCCACCAAACGTAGAGCCTTCACTACCTGGTGTTAGAACATTGATGACATCTCTTCGCCCAGCTACAAATGATAAAGGAAGGATACCGCCTCCTGCGGCTTTCCCACAACCAATAATATCTGGTTTAACATCAAATATTTGATGGGCAAAATTTGCACCAGTTCTACCAAAACCAGTTTGCACTTCATCCATGGCCAATAAAATATTATGCTTTTTACATAGTTCTGATACTTTTGTGAAATAATCCTGGTCAGGTACAATGACCCCGGCTTCTCCTTGAATAGGTTCAACCATATAAGCAGCTATCCTGTCTCCTTTTTCATCAAACAACGATTCCAGCGCACTGGCGTCGTTGTAAGGAACTAGCTCTATTCCAGGTACAAAGGGACCAAAACCATCTCTTGATTCTGCATCATCAGACATCGAGATAGCTGCAACAGACCTTCCATGAAAATTACCAGTCGCCCCTACGATGATACAATGTTCTTCTTTTATGCCTTTCACATGGTAACCCCAACGCCTACATATTTTAAACGTTAGCTCCCAGGATTCAACTCCAGCTACTTTTGGAACGACTTTATCCATCTCTGTGATGCTAGTTGATGCAAGAAGGAATGCACTCATATACTTGTGGCGTATAGAACGTGGAACGGTCGGCAATTTTTCTTCTTTTAGGTGTTTAACAACTGCATCGACAATAGTCTGATTTAGCTGTCCTTGATTTACTGCAGAATAACAACATAATCCGTCAATTAATTCTTCTTCAATATATCTTTCTATATCATTAGGGTCAGGTTTTCTAGCTATTAAAGTAGATGAGTCTTTTACTTTTGAAACTACTACATTTTCAAGGGGCGAATAATTTTGACCACCTTTTTCTAATTCTATAGACTCATGTTCAGCAGGAGTAAGATCACCAATACGGATTCCATTTACTGTCAAATCGTCACCGTATCCGTTTATTGTTAATGAATTCATTTTTAACTATGTTTTTTCGTAAGGCAAAAAGCCTTCAAATCTAAACATGATTAAGTAAAATTTTTATCAGAATAAACATAATATATAAAATAAATACCTTATCTGGGTAATGATTCATCTAGATCAGCAACTATGTAAGCCATAATAGCTATTGCCGCAACACATTGATTAAATTCATAAAAGTCAACCTTATCAAAAGTATCAGCATTAGTATGATGATACCAAAAATACTTGCTATTATCTACTTTTAATGACAATACTGGGATTCCTTCATCGTTTAAAGGGGCTATATCTGCAGCTCTTCCCCCATTAGACATAAAATTTGCCCTTATCGGTTTTAACAGGTTATGTATTTTTTGAATTATAATTTTCGCTTCTTCAGAACCAGAAAAACCAAATCCTTCTGGAGCAAAAACTCCACCATCGGATTCTATGGCTATAATATGATTATCTAATTCATCCATGTGCATATCCCTGTATGCTTTATTACCTCTTCCACCATTTTCTTCATTTGTCCACAATACACATCTGATAGTTCGTTTTGGATTCAGACCTAGTTCTTTAATTAATCTAATGGCTTCCCATGCGGCCAAACATCCACCTGCATCATCATGTGCACCCTGACCAACATCCCATGAATCAATATGTCCGCCAACAACAATTATCTCATTAGGGTATTTACTACCATTAATCTGTGATATTATATTTCTTGACCAGCGATCAGGAATCGTTTTAGCCTCCATTTTTAATTTCAGAGTTATTTTTTCTCCTCGGTCATATATACGACCAAGCATCATCGCATCCTCCATAGTAATAGCAGCATGTGGTATTTTTTTTATTTCCGGATCATAAGACATGGTTCCAGTGTGTGGAGTATCCATTGACCAAGAACCCACTGATCGTATAAGTGTAGCTACTGCACCATATTTGGCGGCTCTACTAGCACCAGAATAGCGATATTTTACGGTTTCACCATAAGTTGTGAATGGTACATTATATAAAACTGTTTTTCCATTAATTTTTTCAGATTGTTCTTCTAAATCATCAAAACTATTTACCACTACTAAATCTGATATAATTCCAGACTTAGAAGTTCCTATACTACCCCCAATACCTAACATGTTTAATTTTTTATTAAAAGGCTTTAATAATGCAATAGATTCTTTTCCTCTTATCCAGGAGGGAACCTTGACCCTTTCTCCTTGAATATTATCAAATCCATCACTTTTCATTTCCTTAATAATCCAATTTATAGCGTTTTCTAAATTCTTAGACCCACTAAGTCTTGGGCCAAACATATCACATATATAAGATAATCTATTATATGCAGTACTATCTGACAAAGCGCTAGATATAATTCTAAGAGATACATCTCTATAGCGATCTTCAATGTTATTTGAATAGACTAGGGTAGTGAGTAAAAAAAATGTGATTAATTGCTTGATAACAAATTGAATCATCTAAATACCCGCTAAACCAATTATATTGTATAAAAGAAGATATATATCTGTAATCTCAATCTCATTATTCATATTGATGTCTGCTGGTAAAAATTCATGCGAGCCAATACTCTGAGAACCATTAACATAGTTAGATAATATAATTATATCGATAATATCAACATTATAATCGTAATTAATATCACCTAATAAATAGTTTTCTTTTTTCCAGTCCCAATATAATGATTCTAATGAATCTAATGGATTTACAGTCAATGGAGGATTCCCAACATTCAAGTCCATAAATAATGAATTTGTATTATCTTCCGGTTTTGATACCCTTATAAAAGCCGAAATTGCTGGAGTGCCATATGGATAGCATCGAGTGTCAGCTCCAGTTATATTTGCTGACATAATTGAAGCAATTAATTTTTCTTCAAATGTTCCATAAGTTGTTAAAAAACTATTTTCCATATTATCTAAAATCTCTTGCCCCAATAGAATATTTCCTTGGATGGAATATGTATCTCCTATTATATGATTTTTATAATCAAAACAATTTTCACCTGTGTAAGCATCACTTCTTCCACCACTTATAAGGTCAACTACCCCATATTGTCGAATAGAAGGATTATTTTCACTATCATTATTAATAAGCCAATCAATAATCTCATTAGGCGAATGTCCTTCTAGCATCATATCAGAAGCATTTTTTTGATTAATTTCATTCCAATATGACTGCGTATGTATAGCTCCCAGGATGTATATCACTAATTATAATAGAATTCTGAATACATGATGCACCTGCACTGCCTATTCTACCACTAATCGAATCAACTGCAATGATAGAAAATGTATCTTGGGTATAAATAATTTGAAATAGTGATAATAATATTATAAGGATAATGTGATGGCATCCCAGGCGTTTAAAAGATATGGATTCAATCATTTTAATACTCTTCCTTGTATGAAGGATATAATTTTTCCAGCAACATCTATTTTTGAACTCGTTTCAATCCCCTGTAGTCCTGGTGAAGAATTTACTTCAAGAATAAGTGGACCACGTTCTGAACGCATGAGATCAACACCTGCTATTGACAATCCTAAAATCTTGCATGATTTAACGGCTATATCAGTTTCTTCATTAGTCAATTCAATATTATGGACAGTGCCTCCTCTATGAAGGTTTGACCTAAATTCATCTTCTGGAGCAGTTCTCTTCATCGATGCTACAACGTAATCACCTACGACAAATGCACGAATATCAGTACCACTTGATTCTTTTATGAATTCTTGCACCATTATATCAGCATCCAATTGCCTAAACGCACTCATTACTGATTCAGCAGCTTTTTGCGTTTCAGCAAGAACAATTCCCTGTCCCTGAGTTCCTTGAAGTAATTTCATAATTAGCGGAATGCTACCAACAGATTTTATGACGCCTTCAATATCCTTTGTATGGCTTGCAAATCCTGTGATTGGCATATTAATTCCAGCTTCTGCAAGAATTTGCAAAGATCTTAATTTGTCCCTTGAGTTTGCAATCGAATTTGATGAATTAACACAATAACTCCCCATCATTTCAAATTGCTTTACAACTGCTGTTCCATAGAATGTGTTAGATGCGCCAATTCTTGGAATAACGGCATCAACCTTTCCCAAAGATTCACCTCCATAATATATAGTGGGTTTTTTTGATGTAATATTCATATAGCATCTCATATAATCAATGACTCGAATATTATGGCCACGTTTATTTCCTGCTTCGACAAGTCTGCTTGTTGAATATAGATTTCTATTTCTAGATAGAATAAAGATGTTCATTTCTTAAAACCATTCCTTCCAGTTAGATATGATTTATGGGAATGTATAATATGTTTTTTTTTTAAACTACTTCTACCTATCAACATAGGGTATGTCATTGAAGAGCGGGTTGCAAGCGTCACTTCAGTGGACCAAGAATGTTTACCTAATTTTATCATCATTTGAATTACAGGACGAGTTTCAGTATCGCCAAATGAATTAGTTATTTTTTTATATTTAAGTAGTTTTGAATTAATATTAATAATTTGTTTGGATTGTTCTAATTCAAATTTTATCCACAAGTCTTTTCCTTTTTTATATTTTTTTATATTACTAGCATTTAATGCCGAACTTGCTGCACCAGTATCAATTTTAGCCTTTATTGGAAAAAATTTATATTTTGGGAGATATATCCATTCTCGCCACCCGATTGGAGTATATTGAGTTATGGATGTTTTATTTTTTTTTTGATTAGCCATTTATATGGCCATATAGCAATCAGAGAAACAACCTAGTAAATTCCTAACCACCTTCTTGCATGTTAGAATCAATCAATCTATCTAATGGAGGAAGATTAATGATTTCCATACTGAAATGATCGGCAATAATCGATATAATATTACTAATTGAAATAATACTAATAGGATTCATTGAATCATCTACGATAGGTACATGCCTAAACCCACCAATATGCATTTTATTCAAAGCATATGCTATAGGGTCATCACTTGATAAATATTCTGGTTTACTTGTCATAAACTCATCAATTGTAACAATATCAAGGTCAAATCCTTTACCAGTCACTTTTAAAAGAATATCTCTTTCAGTTAAAATACCAGCAATTTTTCCATTATTGGTCACAACTAAACAATTTTGTTCTTTCTGCTGAAGTATCTTTAAAGCATTCTTTAGGTTTGTACCAGTTTCAACAACAAGTGGTGGCTCTAAATC
>MDTB01218872.1_pt1 | contig 13989 bp, 13 predicted proteins | sample 811161 | NCBI WGS metagenome assembly MDTB01 (sample SAMN05326650, study PRJNA326480) | marine metagenome | isolation source: seawater | place: Mediterranean Sea | collected 2009
CCCAAGACACTAATTTTGCCTTGCGGAAGCGGCGGACGAGAGTAAGGGGACCACAGACTGAATAGATCAGGTCAGCGGTGCGGGAACTCCGCAACGCAGCTAATTCCGCCTTCGCTCCTGGCGAACCACGAAAAAAAACCTGATTGAGCATTTTTTCGAGAAGGGAGGGAATGCTTACTGAAGACGGTGACACAATCGTGGTTGTCCAATTCTTTTCCAACTCGATTTGCTCAAGCCCCCAAAGGTGATTGCGGGGATAGAGACCTTGCTCGATTTCCTTGCGTCTGCTCTCGACGTAAGGATGCAGGCAAGCGATCTGCGGTTTGTCACGAAGGTCCGGGGGCATTCGATTCGGGTGATTGGTCAGTCATGTCTTTTGTTTTTCGTTTGGCAAAAAAGAGCGCAGGCAAACCAATCAATCCAAGCAACCAATAAACGAATGCCGTGTATAGAAAACCGGCGGAGATAGCATTTTCAGCGGGTGTGGAGCCTTGAAGGAAATAGGCAAGAGCCCCATCCCGTGTTCCTACGCCCCAAAGAGAGACCGGGACAATGCCGGCGATAATGGAGGGCGGAGTTGCTGAATATGCATGGGTTATGGATACGGTGTTGTCAAACGCCTTGACGAGAAAACCCATAATGATAGAGTTCCCTATCCAGCATAGACAACAGGTAGACAAGCAACCGAGGAGATAGAGTTTTCTGCGACTTGTTTTTTGAATAATTGCAGCGAAGTCCCCGGCCTTTTTGCCAACAAATGGCAGTGACCCCATTGTTGGGAGAAGGAGTAAACCCAAAGTTGTTGCGGTTACGACGAACCCTGCGGCAATTGCTGCATTTTGCAGACCAAGAAGGAGAGAAGCAGTCAAACCGATCAGACCGAGAGCCAGAACGTCAAAGCCTCTTTCCAAAAGAGCTGCACCAGTAAGAATTGGCCAGGAGGGCTTTCCGTCCTCACGAAGATAGGCTAATTTGACCAAGTCTCCTCCTCGGGCGGGCAGTATCAAATTGAGGGAAAGTCCACACAAGGAGGTAACGAGACATTTGTTGTAGGCAACCTTGGTTCCTGTCGCAGATAGAAAAACCTTCAATCGAAAAGAGGTTAGAAAAGGTGAAGCGATAGTGATAAGAAAAGCGGAAAGGAGGTATTCGGTTTCAGCGTTTTCGAGTGCCTTGGCTAGTTTTTCTGTGTCGGTAACTGAAAGAAGGATGCAAAGCGCAACCGCAGTACCGGCAAGTCGCAAGAGCAATTTTGTGGGGAATCTTTTGGTGCCTGCGCTGATTTGATTTTTCAAAAGCGGTCAATCATCTTGCGGGAAACGTTGAGAAGATCTCCAATGAGCCCCAAACCGAGAAAAATAAGGCTGGTGGAGAAGAGAGATACGGTTGCGACATCGGGCACTTCGCCCAAATATAGTTTACCAAGTACACCTACTCCTATGGCGCATCCAAATAAAATACCTGATAAGGTTCCAAACACTTGAAGCGGGCGAAAGTACATCGTTGTTCGAAGAACAAGAGAAAAGAATGCAAGGGTGTCGCGAATCGGCCGGATCGAACTTTTCCCAATCCTTTTGTTGTAATCAATCGGATGGTAAGAAACTTGCATGCTATTTACATGCATGGCTAGGGTTATCGTACTGGTAAAACTAAAGCCATCGGGTAACAGAGGAAAGAAACGAAGGGCATCTTTCTTACGAAAGGCGCGGAGACCTGAATTCAAATCTTTAATATCAGCCCGAGCCATCCAACGGGCATATTTTAAGAGTGCCCACTTGGCTGGTCGTCTAACGAATGGGATTTGTACCTTATTTCCTGTTCTTGCACCAACTGCCATATCAACGGTATCAAGTTTTTCCAGAAGAATGGGCATCTGGTTGGCAGGGTAGGTACAGTCAGCATCGGTAATTAGAATAATTTCACCTTTAGCTTGTCGGATTCCTTTTTTAAGAGAGGCTCCATAACCAAGATTGATGCTATTATTCACTACACGCACTTGAGGTCTATGCAATGCGTACTTTTTTAAAAGAACAAGCGTCTTATCGATACTCCCGTCATTAATGGTAATAATCTCGAAGTCGTTTTTTTCATTTAATGTCTCAAAAATTTCGTCAAGGCTATCGGTGACTCCTTCTGCTTCATTGTAGCAGGGAATAACAATCGAGACGTTTATTTGCTTTTTATTTGTAGTCATGAACCATCGGGCGAATGACCTGAACCGCGAAAGTATTCTCTAACCCAAACTTTATGGCCATTTTCGATAGGGAGTTTTTCCCAGTTGGCATGTTGCCAAGGACAAAGGCGGGATTCTTGATAGGTCAATGAATTGGCGACATAGATGCTTGTTGCATCGCTTCCAATGCTCAGGCGGCGAAAGGGCGTATTGCGACTCAAGCGATCAGTTACGCGGACACGATCGCACAATACTTCAATTTCTCGCTCAAAATCGTAGTTTGTCTTGGGTTTGCCGGTAATTGCGATTTTTTGAACTAGCGAGCGAGTCAGGTTGGCATTGAATCGTCCGATCAGTAGGCACCAGAGTCTTAGTAAGAGACTTTTTAGCACACTCATCTGATTTTTGCGTCTTCTGCATAGAGTGCCCCTGACGAACCATTTCCCTCCATGAGGTTTTTCGATGTCTCCTTGTATTTCATTGTCTAACTGCACGAGGTGAGATACCACGACGGTCCCGTCGTCAAGTTCCCCAATCACTCCCGTATCGCTGGCGATTGGTCCTTGTGCATCGAAAACCTTCAATACTCCGCCCTTGCTAAGGTTTACCACAACATGCAGCCCCCCTTGTTTTTGCCATTCCTGCCCGTTGCGAGAAACAACCATTTGAGCGCCCTTGAGCCAAATTGTTTGGGGTTCCTTGCGGGATTCTTTGATCGGGGGGGGCCTTTCCGGAGTACGATCTTCCCATGACTGAAGAAAATCATATGCGTAGTGGGCTGTCATTCGGTCGTCGTCATTGCGATATCTCTTTCCTTTGGAGATTCCCTGAAGAAATGCATCGGCAATTTGTCCGGCTTTGTCCGAAAGGGGGGCAAGGAGTTCAAATCCGTGGGGATAAAAGTGAAAGGTGTTGCGCGAACCATATTCGCCTGCGTAGGAGCCATCCGGGTGCATGAAATTCCATGAGAAGTCGACTGCCTTGAGGAGGGCTTCTTTAAGTCCCGGATCATCGGAGCCTTCTTTTTCCATTCGTTTCTTTCTGAGCTTGGCGAGGAAATCAATCGAGCAGGTGTGATATCCCGGATCCGCTCCCTCATATTCCTGAAACCATCCTTCCTCTTTGTTTTGCCAGGAGAGGGTGAGGGCCAACCTGTCTTCCGCGGTTTTGCGGGCTTGTTCATCACCCGTGATCAAATAAACATTGTATGCAGCCAAAGCAGCCAAGGCCTGATGGTTTGACAGCCTGCCTGTTTCATCCTCCAATTCCAAATGCTTCACTCTTTTGACAAAGAATGACTGCATTGCGTCATTATTCATGTTTAGAGTCAAATACGTCTCGGTTGCGCCATAGAGGCTGAAAACCAAGGCTCCCATTGCCCGTTCGTAAGGAAAGTAGTCATCGCAGGTGCCATCGGCGTGACTTGATTTTACCATGAATGAAATAGCCGCTTCGCAAAGCTCTCGTATGCGGGGAAACATCTGAAAGGAGTTTCCGGGATAGGGGTTCTGATAAACCAAGGCAAGTAGTAATACCATTTCCTGAGACATCCCACATGGGAAATCCATCGTCCGATAATGCCAAAAGGCTCGATCAAAACTGCCATAGTTGGGGGAGTATTGATTCTGATCCAACAAATGCAAAATCCGCGGTACATAGGGAAGGGCAAGTCTCGTGTAAAGATCCTTCGGCGAATCCATGTCCTGAAGGTCAATCAGACTTGCATGATCGGAAAAATTGGGAATTTTTGTCACTTGTCGAAACTAGGGTGATCGAGATGATTCATTTGAGAGGTCTTTTGCCACTAAAGAAGGAATAAGATACTTGCACAGCAATAAGGACATGATTGCGACAAGCAAGGCAAGCATGGCCAATGAAGCGATGTGAAAAAGCGAATCTGAATCTTGGCCAAGAAATTTCAGGGCATGAATTGGCCACAGGTTCACTCCGACAAAAGAGTCGTATGAAGATAGGTCGATAATCTTTTCTGATGAAACTCCCAGTACTGAGGCAGGGTAACGCGGTTGGGCGTCTGTGAGCTTATGCAAGAACAGGTAGATAGTTGAGGGGAGTTGATTGGGGGTTCCAAGGTCAGTGGTAGCGGTGATTTGGTCGCGAAGTACGGAGCACTCGTGAGTTTTCATACAAGCTGCGGCAAGCTGAATCCCACCTGAAGCCAGAGTGAGAAAAAGCAGAATAGCTTTTGTTGCTAGTGACTTAACCGGAACAAATACAAAAGGGATGAACAAAATGGGAAGGATCGGGACGAGTAAGCGGTTTCCCCAACACCACCCACCTTGGATGCTTTTCCAAAAGCACATGGTTAAAAACCAAGTTGCAAGAATTCCAATACAAAGCTTGGCGAAATTGCGGTGCTCTAGTGGAACAAGAAACCAACCGGGCAGAGCAATCAAGAGGATGGGATTAAAAGGGATGATTCCTCTTTGCGTTGAAAAAAGGTAGTCGAACCAATCCCTTTGAAAATACCCCCAAGAGAAGGAACTGGCTTCGGAACCATATCCGGTTTCCATGGGATTTCCGAAGCGTAAGTAATTGGCTGAAGCCAGAACGAGTCCAACCGGAACAAGAAATATGCAAAAGTCGAAAAGCCGTGAGCATCGACTTTTTGTTTCCTTATCCTTAATTTCTTCAATCCAGGCGAAAGCCGCGAAGATCGGCAATAGCAATACAAACACAATCTTCATAGCGACAAGTATGGCGCACCAAAAGGAAACTTTACGCCATTTGCTTCGCGAAGAGGAAAGAAAAGCATTTAAAGCTCCAAGTAGAAAGGCGGCTTGGGTGATTTCAGAAAAGTCGGTTATAGTATATTTCCAGTAGGCCGTTGTTATTGCCAGAAGTACTACTGACAAATTTGCTTTTTCAGGTGTTGCCTGAAGTCGAATCAGGATCGAGCGAAAGAACCAAAGCCCGAGGATGGCAAAGGGGATATTGTAAAAGGAAAGTAGGAAGTCGATTGGAATTCGTTCGTCTATTTGAACGAATAAAGCCATCACTTTACCTGCAAGGACCACCGGTAGAAAAACAACTAGAAGTCCAAAGCCATATTGAGAGTATACCTTGTCGGTTTCTTCTATATTGGGGACTCTCTCCCTAATTGCTGGGTCGACAGGTTCGATAAGCATGCTTCCATCCTCCAAGATGGCAAGCGCTGTGCGGACCGAATATTCCGTATCTATGATCTCGAGGTGACCCTTTGCGGAAATTAAAAAAAGCAAGAGCAACCATGGTACGGGGGAATTTCTAAAAATAGATTTTAGGCTCAACTTGAAAAAGGTATATATTTTTTCCAAAAGGCTGGGGCGTTTGATTCCCAAGCATGGCATCCCATTGGTAACTCTCTAGATGTAATTTTCTCGAAAAGAAATTCGGGGAGAACTTCAAAAGAATAGCTCGATGCAGAGGCATTATCTGCTATCTTGAAACTATTTTCCTTGAAGACTTCTGGTATGTATATCGACCAGAAAATATCCTCACCGGGAGGGGATTTAATGTAGTGCCTTAAATTGTTTCGTATCCCGAAGTTTTTCAGTTTCCGGAACAATCCGCTGCCCAAGTCTTTGAACACGGGGGTAAGACCTATCTTTGTTTGCTCGATACTTTCGATGACTTCAATAAAGGTCTCTACTTTTCGGAGGGAAAAACCACCGTTTCCAACCTTCCAAATCTCAGGAAGTGGTTTACCCTCGAAACCGTTCTTCATCCATGGAGCTCCTATGTAGTCAAAACCGCAGGAAAGGAAATAATCTAGACGATCCTCAAAAACCCAGCAGTCAGTTTGTATGATTTGAATGTAGTCGAAATCAGTAAAGGATTCGTAGAATTCCTTGGTGCAGAGGAGCTTGCTGTAGGTTAGCTTGTCTCTGAAGAACTCGTCGGCAAAGCAGATTGTCTTGAAAGAATGGTGTTCCTTCAGTTCATTGCAGAGTGATTTGGGAGACGCAAAAAAGAGAGGTCTGGAATTAAAAACTTTCTCCACTTGCTTGATGAGATAAGTTTCTTTGGTGCTTAAGGCTTCAATTCTCCTGTACATTGGCACTACGACTGCAACACTCAAAATATCTAGCTTAGTCGAATTTACTTTTGCGGAAAGCCTGTAGCCATAAAAGCCAAAATGGCATGAGAAGAGAAAGCCCTGTGCACAAAAAATCGCCACGACGGAGATCTTGCCTCGCAAAAATTAAGATCGAGCATTTCAAGTTGGTCCAAAATTGATGAATTGCGTAATGATTTTGTTTATGGTTCGAGCACCAACGATCATAACGTAAGAAGAGGCTGGATATGGTTTCCTTTCTGATTGAATAAGCACATAGAGAATTATCAGCTATGATTTTATATCCATGTTTGATCAGTCGATCACCTAGTTCCTGATCTTCGCATTGACGCAAATCGGGATTGAAATTCCCAACTGCATTGACTGCCTCGCGATCAAGCATGATCGCATATGTAATTAGCGAAGAGACTTCGTGAGGTTCATTATTGTAGTGGTCTTGTTCTTTGAAAAGGTGGCGACCTCTCCATCTGCAAATAGAACCTTTAAGGCTAGGCGAATTCTTAATTCTCCCGAAAACGGCAGCTACCCTTGGCTTATCAAAATGGCGAAGAGCCTTTTCGCAGAAACAGGGATCAATCAAGTTAGAGGAATCGCAAAAAAGCAAAAAAGGACTTTTACTTTCAGTAGTACCTATATTTCGAACTTTCCCACGACCTGAGTTTCTTTCAAGAGTTAGCAACCTGCAACCTGCTTTGACAGCTATTTTACTGCTATTGTCAGTAGAGCAGTCATCCACGACTAAAACCTCAAAAGATTTCTTTGTTTGTTTGTTTATAGATTCAATTACTGCCTCCAAAGTAGATTCCGAGTTGAAGGAAGGGATAATAGCCGTAACCAAAGGTTTTGCGGTTGAACATTCGATTTTCGAGAGATTCAAAACAACCAAAGGAAAGCACCTATTTTATAGAGGTATTTTTGAACGGTGATGGAAAACGGCGCGATGGGAAAACCTAAGTTTCGCCAGGGTCGTTCTCTCAACGAAAATAGCATCGGCTTGAATGATTTGACCATTGTGATACGAGCATTGGTAAAGGTTGAATAAATCGTAACCTTGGCATTCCAAGAACTTCAAAATATCAGAGGCGATAGGTTGGTTTTCGTATTGATGTAGAAAGGATATTTCTACTATCAGGAATTTGATTCTACATTCTTTAAGATTCTTGGATACTCCTTATAGAGCTGCAAGTTCTCCCCCCTGCAAATCAAGCTTCAAAATGTCAATCTGATCTATCTTTTGATCTTCAGCCCATTCGTCTAAGTTTGTTGTAGAAACCTTTATCTCTCCTTTTTGTTCCAATAGATCAGGATAAAGTTCCTTACCGGTCTGGGATGGGGCAAAAAGTGAATTAGTGCCTTCTGACTCGTTTACACGAAGAATATTCTCACCTTCTATTTTGCCTAGAGCAAAGGGGAATACCTTAATGCGAGTATTTGTAAGTGCTTTTTCTCGTAGTGCTTTTAAAAACTTCGGGAAGGGTTCAAATGCATACACTTTGGCTTTTGGAAACATACAAGCAAACCTTTCAGATGTATCGCCGATCGACGCTCCTCCGTCTACAATGACAGAAATTTCATCACAATCTGATAGTAAGCGAATGATTGCGACTGGATCATCGGCTAGATCGAAGGTTTTTTGAAGTCTCAATTCATAACCCAAGAGTCTAGCCAACCGTTTCAAGATCCATTTGCAAATGTTTAGCACGGAGAAAAGCCTTTTGGGATTTTAACTTTTTTAGGAAGATCAAATCCTTCTAAAGTCAAAATCATGTTTATGCCGTTCGTGTACGAAGGACGATGTGCCTTGAGTGCGGGCAGACTATTCAATGTGTCGATACCCAACTTATCGGTTTCGATAATAATTATCTTGGCCTGAATGGGTTCCTTAGCGCCAAGAAGAACACTTTTCTCATGACCTTCTACATCGATTGAGAGCAGGTCGACTTTTTTGAATCTAGGGTGTGCGATAAACAAGTCATTGAGGGTGTAGGCTCTGACTTTAGTTGCATCCACAGAAGGTGAGTGTTGGACTTTAGAAAGAGTGGATTCATATCCATCCTCCTTAATGAAAATATGGCCACTGCTAGAGGAAACCGCTCCATGAATACACCTGACCTTAAAGTGAAAGAGATGATTAAGATATAATTTCGGTAAGGATTTTCGCGAAGGTTCTACACACAAACCTCTTGCACCAGATTTCGCAAATTTATATGTGTTGGAGAAAAGGACTCCGTCATTAGCACCAATATCAATAAATGAATTAACACCATTTTGAAGCAATAGTTCTATCAATTTATCTTCTTCATGTTGTGCATATGAGTCCTTTTTTACCGTCCAATTATTTAGTAAAACTTTTGTATAATACTTTAAATATCTTAGTTTTTTAAGCATTCAATTATTGAACCATTAAAATTAGGGAAATTTAACACGAGTCACAAACTAAAAACTGCTCTAATGAAGTTATCACTGTATTATTGTACACAACAATTCTTGGTACTTTACCAAACCACGATACCCATGTGCCGAATGAGCTGGGTGGGCCAACATTATAATCACATAGTGAAAGTAAATGAATATCTACCATAAAACCATTGCTTGAGCTAAAGTAGACATCTTCGTTATTAGTGACCAAAGAAGGTGCTTGCTCATCAGAACATATGGCAATCCCAACATTCTTCTTTCCTGATTTTTCTAATACTTTTTTTGTTTGATTTGCCCAATACAAATAGGATTCCCAGGAATGATAGTTGATGCCATTCAAATATGTTGCGTAATCTCCTCTTCGTGCATGAATACCAACAACGCATTCATATTTTGATTTGAGCTCATCGATAATCTTTTCCGCAGAAGCTACAAATCTCTTATTTGGCCTTAGATAATCCCGAAGTTTGTGCTGATGAATTTTTATAGAATTACTGCAACTTATATCCCAGTGTTTAATAAGATTTATCCTCTTTCGATTTATTTGACGACTTAAGTCAGTTTCCAGTAATAGCTCATCATCAGTGGGTCTTATCTGTTTTATAGTCCATGTAAGTCTTTCCAACCACTTATCACTCAAAATCAGTCTTTTTAGAAAGTTTCTGAATAAACTACCAGAGAGAGATTTGAATAGAAAGCTGTTGGTTTGTTGAAGATTACCGGATTTATGCTTTGGTGAATTTTTAAACAATTCAGCATAGTCGGAAAAACTAAGATTGATTAAGTTGTAGTTGTTTTCAATACACCATGCTAGTGCATTGGCGTGAGTATGAAGACGATTACCAAGTCTCCCAAAATCACAGTAAATAATGAGTATTCTAAGCAATGTAATTTTTGGCTTTAAGGAAGCCTGTTATGCACATAATTGGACATAATGAAATTATCACATTTATTTCATTATAAACTCGAGTTTCCATCATATTAGATGAAAGTTCAAAGAGACTAAATATATATCACTTCTTCCAAACAAGTCTTTCCACGAGATTTTCCTTATTGAACCATACCGATGGTATAGGATAATTGTACAAAAAAGTATTAGTGAATTTATATCATCGCCCATACTTTATTAACAACAAATCTTCGCTAGTTTTGACAAAAAATTGGTCAAATGAAGTAATTAAAAAAAATGTAGCATTGTTTTCTTTATTAACTCGATAGTGATAAAAAGGATGAAAAATCTATAAATTACCATCATTGACAATAAAAATAACTAATTTCAGATATCATTGCTTTTTTGCATGTATTAAAAATTGTTTACCCAAAAATTTCCATAGAAAAGGAAATCTTAAGAATAAGGAAACCAAAACCAATGGACGCTTTTTTACCCGCACCATATTGTAGGGCAAAAATTTTGATTCGGATAGCTCAATGGTAAAATTATGGATTTGAAGCAACTCGCACAGAGACTGGTCGGAGAGAGCAACATGATGATCCCAAAAATCCCAGTATTTACCCTTAAGGACACTTATGTTTGGCCCCATTGCTACAAGTCTTCCTCCAGGTTTCAAGGCCTTCTTTATTTCGCCAATTGTGCGATCGAGGGAATCTTTATTAGGTAAATGTTCAAAGAAATTACTTGTAAATACCAAGTCGAGAGAGTTCGATTCTATTTTCCAAGGTTTTGAGCAATCCTGTTCATGGAAAATAATTTCTTTATTTAGTAGTGACTTGGTTTTTGGATTAATATCCATCGCATGCGTTACTTTACAACTTACATTATTTATAAACTCTCCATAACCACATCCAAGGTCGAGTATATGGTCAGAACTTGTTATCCATTTAGAAAAATATTTATCGATCAGGATTTCCCATACACGATTCCTGTAATTTTCATATCCAGAAAAACGTTTTTCATAAATTTGAGTTATATGATTTTCAGAACTCATTTTCTACGGTAGTCGCCTCGACTAAAATATTTTTCAAGCCACAAATATGCTATTATGAAAAAATAGCGTGATCCCATTTCTCTTAATCTTAATTTCGCCATACCTTTTGTTCTGTTTTTCCACGATATAGGTACAACTCTCCAAGAGTATCCACGAATAATTGCTTTTAGAGGGATTTCTACAGTAAGATTAAAGTGGGGAGAGATGAAAGGCCTGCATCCTTCAATCACCTCCCGACGATACATTTTGAATGCGTTGGTGACGTCATTACAATGTACATTAAACGCAAATCGAATCATTGTATTGACCATTCGGTTGGCCATTAGTTTTAGAAGCGGATAGTTATAAACCCTTCCTCCTAGAATAAACCGACTTCCAAATACACAGTCATAACCTTCTTGAATACATTTCCAATAGGAAACTAAATCCTCAGGCGAATCGGAACGATCTGCCATCATGATGGCTACTGCATCTCCTGTAAAATTCTCCAAACCGAGACGAACCGCTCGACCAAAACCACATTCACCCTTGTTTTCAATTACTCTCAAATATTTGAAACGCTGGCGTAGATTTTGGATGATTTGATTTGTACTATCTGAGCTATTGTCATTAATGACAATAATTTCCCGTTTGATTTTATTTTCCTGGAGGCTTAAATCAATGCCAGTGATAAAATCTGTCAGATTTTCAGCCTCGTTGTGAGCGGGAACAACGATGGAAAGTTTATCCAGATCTGTCATCAATTCTTACAGGCTTGAACGAGATATTGACATCCGAATGGAAGTCTGAGGGCAAATCTTTCAATCGGTCTGAGAATCTTGAGGAATCGCGGAAAAATAAACATGAAATGGATGAGCTTAATCTCGAAGCCCACCTTTTGAAGCAACTTGATGGCCTGATGGGGGAAAATTTTCACAGCTTTCCGGTCGAAGGGAATTCTGCTCATAACCCAGTGTGTCGCGGGATTCCATGGATTGTTTTCCCAAAAGTAAAAATAACCCCCTGATTGCAGTGAATCGTAAACGAACTTTGCTGCTTTCTCGCGGTTTTTTGGCAGTATGTGATGGAACACGCCGTTGCAATAGCAAAGATCGCAACTTGACTTGGAATTACTTGTAAGTACTTTCTCCGTCTTGATTTTTGGCGAATTATACTTTTTTTTCAACAATTGCAACGATCTGTCGGAGGTGTCGGTAGCAAGGAGGGTATTGGGATTAAATGCATCAAGCAAATAACCCACGCTTCCTCCGGTTCCGCAACCGAAATCCATTATCGTTTCAGCTTTGGCATCGACGCAGGCGTGAAGCTTTGCCGTATGATCGACACGGTTATGTGCAAAATAATCAGAGTTTTCTCCTGACAGGGAAATTCCACGGCTCAAGACTTCTTCGTAGTTTGCACTTACTTCATCAAACTCACACATGGTCTTAAAACGCTCCGTTAGTTATTTATTTCCACTTTTATCCACGACCGAAAAAAAGTGAAGATCATCATTTCCAAAGAAAGTGAAATCAAAGTTGCACCGGGGATCACGATTTTCATTGTCATAGCATAATCCAACCGGCCAAAGTCAGTTGCTTGCCAGGATAGGAATACTTTGGCCCATAGGAATACTCCGGACAATAGAAGGAGTAAACAGATCCTTGTCCCTTGAGACAAGATGAGTTTCTGAAGAAAAGAATTGTCTTCCGAGTTTCTCATCCCGAGTTTTTGGGAAAGATCCAAAGACAACAAATGCATTAAAACTGCCTGATAGCCACTAATAATGAAAAGCGAAGAACCCAGCATAGTATGAGCACCCAAGGTTAACGGTCCAAAGGATGAGCCCAAGTAGCCCAAAGTTCCTCCTAGAAAACCAAACAAACACAATAGTAAGCCAGGTAGAAGAAATAATTTGGAAGGGGCACAAATAAGGAAAAATTGAAGGGTTTTCCATCCATCTCTTATCGTCCTGAGATGAGGCGGGTGCTGGATTCTCCCGTCCTTGTGCAAAGTGATGGGAACTTCGACTGTCTTTGCCCCTGAATTGGCTGCCTTGATAATCATTTCAGTTGCAAATTCCATTCCAGTGCACCGCATCTTCAAAGTGTCGTAAAAACTCTTCTTGAAGGCTCTCATCCCGCAATAAACATCATTGATTGGGGATTTGAACCAACTTCTCACCAAAAAGGTGAAAAGCGGATTTCCAATATGGCGGTGAGACCACGGCATTGCTCCTTTGATAATTTTTCCGCCACCTCTTGGCAGTCTGCATCCTTGAACCAAATCAAACCCCTCTTTTGTTTTTTGGAAAAACTTCGGTACTTCCAGAAAATCGTAACTGTCATCTGCATCTGCCATCAAAACGAAGGGTGCCTTGGCTTGTTCGATTCCTCCCATGAGTGCAGCCCCATATCCTTTGCGGGAAACATGAACAACCTTTGCGTTGAATTGTGAGGCGATCCCAATTGATTTGTCTTGGCTACCGTTATCGGCGACGATGATTTCAATTGTAATGTTTTCGTTCTTTGCGACGGTTTCCAGCTTGGATAGGCATGCCCCAAGTGTGTCCTCTTCGTTTAGGCAGGGGATAACCACGGTTATATCCGGATTTTCAGAAGGTAGCAGGTTGTTCGTTGTCATTGGTTAAAGGCCTTCGAGCTCTACTTTCCAGGTTAATGTATCAAGTTTGGTTGAAATAGCGGAGGTGGGGAATTTCTCAATAACAGATTGTGCGAAAGATGAATCGTTCGAAAGCAAAGGATCCAAAAGGCAATACACACTCAACGGTCGAGAGTTTTTCAAGTTTGGGAAATGGATTAAGTTTCCTTTTGCAAAATGAAGAGATAATGAGCGCAAAGGCGTTCTTAGAGAGTAGTCCGCTTGGTCGCCGGCACACAAAAAAAGACAAATATCGAGGGATGAATTGGAGTCGGATGAAATAAGTTGAAGCGACTTTGAGAACTTACTGGATCCGAAATTTTGTTGGTTTTCGTATTGGGAGGCATAGATTTCGGGAAACGAATTATATAGTCTAGAGCAATATTCTTTTACACAGGAAATAATTGGCAGAGCTATAAAAAAGGAAATGAAGATATTTCCTATGTATTTATTTTTAACGAAATCTTTCGCATTTACTGAATAGCACAACGCAAAAATAAAAAAAATGGTCGCAAATTCCTTGGTGTAAGCATAGTAGATCAAATAATTGTATCCATGATGGTAAGATACGATGGCAAACCCTAGAAAAGGTACGATAAATAATGTGCAATAAAGTATGACTTCTCTTCTGCTAAGTGAATCCTTGATTTTCCAAAGTGCCGTAAAAAGAATAAGTGTGAAGGGTATTGCCAGAATACAGCAACCGAGTATTCGAGGATTTATTCCATAAATATGCA
>MDTB01068047.1_pt1 | contig 13988 bp, 16 predicted proteins | sample 811161 | NCBI WGS metagenome assembly MDTB01 (sample SAMN05326650, study PRJNA326480) | marine metagenome | isolation source: seawater | place: Mediterranean Sea | collected 2009
CGTTTTATAAAGGTCAGCAATAGGGGCGATATCAACACCACCGTCACCATACTTAGTATAAAAACCGACTCCATAATCCTCCACTTTGTTACCTGTACCTACGACAATACCACCCACGACACCTGCTATCTGATATAAAGTTACCATACGCATTCGTGATTTGGTATTGGCATTAGCATGTTCGTTCGTTATCAACTCTCTATTCGTAGTGAAACCTTCTGGTGCTGTCTTCAATCCAATCGTAGATATGAATTTGTGATATGGTTCTGTTAAGTCAATATTATAATGTGTGACGTTATCATATTTCTCTTTCAATGCTAGTGCATGTGTATCTGATAATTCTGTATTCTTTGCACTTGAATTCAAAGGCATTGTCAGAATATATGTTGGCAAACCAGTTCTTGCACACAAAGATGATACAACAGCAGAATCTATTCCTCCCGATACTCCTACCACAAATGCTTTAATACTATACTGCCAATAATAATCTTTCAACCATCTAACAATATCATCTGCTAGATCTTCGTAACTATCAATTCGATTCATAATTCTCCTAATAATGATCTGATTTTTCATAGTGCACTCTATACTGGTGTACGATTGGATGACTTGATGTCTTCCATGATGGGTTTCTAAGACACTCAGTAATGTCTGTATTATACACCTCTGGTTCCCCAATAAGTGCAAATATCAAACCTATGAATAAATCAAAAGTGCCAGGTGCATAATGCTTCTCTGAAAATTTATCCATAACATTAAAATTTTCTTTATAGACTTTAAGTGCTTTGAGGAAAGTTTGTGTATGAAATATGATGGGAACAGCACCCCATCTAAGTACGGGTATTGATCCCTCTACTATTGATATCAAGTCATTCAATCCCATAAACTGATCTAATGCTTTCTCCGATACCCATGCATAATTTATTCTACTTCCTAATAATTTACCATTCTTTGGATATGATATTTTATCTCTAATAAGAACATCTGGTTCCGTCACACAAATCCACTCTGGATTATTACAATATTTTATTCCTGCTTCTATTCTTCTTATTGTAGCACTCATTCCTTTTTTTATTATTTTCTGATAATCAGGATCCAAAAAGTTATCACCGTTTATAAATTTAAGATTCGAAACTGTATCTTCCTCCATCGAAACTTTTATATTTTCATCTTCCATGTAGGTATAATCAAGACCTCCATCAGAGACAACGTATATCTTAGATTCTGGATATATTTTTCTTATCGATTCAACTGAATATTCAAATGCTTTTTGCTGTTTAAAGACACAGTTGTATATGAATCCAATACTCTCTATGGGTAGTTTTTCTTCATCATTATTAAATTGTTCTCTTGGATCAAAATTACAATCCAATTCATAAGTTCCTAAATCAATTTTCATTTTTTTGAAAACAAATAATCTTCAATAATAACATAATCCATCTCAGTATTCTCTAATGCATATATGGCATCTTCTATGGTAGATAAAATTGGGTAACCTCTTATATTAAATGATGTATTCAACAAAACATTTGTTTCAGATAGTTTTCCAAATTCAGTTAACAATTCATAAAAATGTGAGTGAGATTTTTCTGTAACCGTTTGCAATCTTGCTGTATTATCTATATGAGTTATAGATGGGAGTTTTTCAATATACTCATCCTTTACTCTAGGAGCATAACTCATAAATTCAAGATTATTAAAATTAGGAGAATCAAAATACAAAGGTGCATCTTCTTCCTTACAGAAAGGTGCAAATGGACGATACCACTCACGAAACTTAACCTTAGAATTAAGTATGTCTTTCATGTCTATAATATTAGGATCACAGACAATTGACCTATTACCTAGAGCACGAGGCCCTACTTCTGAATCACCATATACTAACCCTACTATTTTACCACACTTTATCAAATTTGCAATATATTTTTTATCTATTTTTTCTGCATTATATTCCTTTATATAATCATCAAGTTTATCACGATCTAACAATGGTAAACCACTATAGGTAATGTTTACTTGATCTGTTGGTTTTTTGTATGAAAAAATATGGCCAAGAGAAAGAGATCCATCATGAGGATTAGGTGGCACAAAAACCTGCCTATTATAATATTGTTTTAATTTCTCATTTACCAATACATTCAATGCACATCCACCAGTTAGAATCAGTGGAACATTTGGATCATACTTATCTAAGACACTAAAGAATGCATCCTCAAATCCTGCTTGTGCAGTGGCAGCAATATCATATCCATATTGATCCTCAAACACCCAGTTCTCAAGTGGATTTTTCCACGGGTCATCTACATTTTTAAGTGATAAATTTGTCCAATTAGATAACTTTTCATAATCTCTGTCAAAAAAGAACTCTTCAAATGCAGGGACAAATTCTGGTATTACTTTTCCGTAACCACATAAACCCATAAGTTTACCAGATAATGCTAATTGATGTCTACTTTTCTCTGCAACCTCACGTATCATTGATCCACATAAAAGATATCCTCCTCCAAAATCTGATTTAATTTTTTTTAAAAGTTTTACTTGTGATTGATTTGCAGAGTAGATATTAAAATGACCATCATCACCTCCACCATCATATGAGAATATAAGTGCCTCTTTGAATGGTGACAAATGAAATGCAGCTACAGCATGAGTTTGATGATGACTTGCTACTGTAATTACTTTTTCTGTATTAAATATTTCTCTACAATCAAATTCTAAAAAACCATCAGAACAAATCAATACTACTTCATAATCATTTTTAATACCCCACTCAGACTCTGCTATCTCAACACATTTTTTAATTATTTCTTTTTGATATTCTATATCATTATCAACATGTAATCTAAAGTATCTTTTATTGACCAGTCTTTCTATCTCTATCAAATGATATTCATTTTTTTCCGTATTATAAAATGTTATATTAGAGTCATGACCTGCAAAAATACTAACTAAATTTTTCAACTTATAATCCTCTCAATGGTTGGTATGTAAATGTCTTTAATGACATTCATCCAGTCAAACTGATTTGAATACTCTAATATTTCTTTTCTATTCTTGATTGAATAATTTCTGTTTTCAATTATCTTTGACTCAACATATGCTATATCTGTTATCTTACTCTCAGGTATAACAGTGATAAAGTTTTTAGATGCATCAAGATTTGCTGCACCCCATTGACAAACAACAACACCCAATCCAGCGGCAAGTGCCTCCATACAAACTAATGGATGTGCCTCACCATCAGATAATAATACAAGATTACCATACTCTGTTAAATTATTATATAAAGTTTCTTTCGACCATTCACCCAAATAGTTTCTATGAACATTGAAACGATTGTCAGCATTATTTCCTGCATACCATAGACTATCAATTGATTGAAACATATGTTGTCTCTTACGATAATCAATCTTTGCTAGGTATATACTTCTATCAGAATATTTTGGATTATCTGTTTTTCTGAACCTATCTATGTTTACACCATTTGGAGTAACAAAAGTCTTTTCTTTCGGTATATCAAACATTATATTATATACTTTTTGAATTCCTTCAGATAAACAAAATACATTTGGTTTCACTCTTTGAAATTCATTAGCAACGTTAATATATCCGTTAAACATCTCCTTTCTTTCAAGATATCCAAAGTGACTGGTAATTGCATTTGGATATTGTATGTAAGGCAAGAGTGGAATAAATTCATCATACTGAACATGAACAAAATCAGGACGAAAAGAATTTATTTGATTGATAATATCTACTGAATTTTTTGTATTAATTATCTGTACTTCATGACCTAAATTTTCTAATGCATTTTTCGAATCCCATATCAGTATTTCTACAGCACCCCAACCAGTAGGAGGGATAGGCATTATGCCAGGTCCAATAATTGATATTTTCATTAATTAATCAACTCCGTGAAGAGATCCATATGTTCACCATTGGTTCTAGTATATATGGCAAAATCATCTGGATATTTTTTAACAAGATATCCTAGTGCAATCTGTTCATTGTTGACATTATTTTCTGCAATCATATCATCTATCAGAACATCATCAATCATTTTGACAATTTTTGGTATTTGATTTTTATGTCCACCAAACATAGATCCTAATATATATGATCTATTATCATACAAATATTCTTCAGAAAGATCTTCTGCATCATACAAATCTTTATAATATTCAGAGTTCATTTGTATCAAAAAACTTTCACCCATTTCATTAATAGATTCTATAGCAGATTCACCAGGATAATCTTCTGTGAGATCAAAATTATTAAAGAATCTTGATGCTCCTGCATCTAACCAGAAATAAACATCAGAATCAAATGGATTTAATTTGGTAGCATGATTTAACCAAGGAAACTTTGAATATTGTATTACAGAATACATTGCCTGTTTACATTCAATACGATCAGGATCAGATATATTATTTTTATAATCATCAGAATCAAGTATTTCCTGTATTGGTTCTTTCAAATGATAATAAGGTATTTCTTCAACAGTTTGACATATTATTTTTGTAGGAAGGTCACCTCTTTTCTCATTAACAAAATCCTTCAAACTATCTTCAATGAAAAGAACCATGGGCACTTGCAACTTAAGTGTTTTTTCAAACCACTTCAAATATTGATCCCATTTACGACCATCAACTCGATCTATATTGAATAAAGCCGATACAAAAGTTACCTGATTCATAACCCTTCCTCATAAATTGATAATAAAGATTTAGCACGATTAATATAAGTATGATTTTCTTTTACATACTGCATACCTTTACGTATTAAATCATAGTTCTTACGATTTTTCATTCCATCATGAAATAATTCATAACAATCTGGATTGTAAATCATATTACCATCCATTTCCTCATAAATTTGTTGGGAATTAGTCATTCCCAAATGACCATAACTTATGTTTTTAAAAACTCTACAAGTTACTACACGAGTTTCTACATGCCATTTACCACGTATGTCTACACCAAGCATAGACCGTCTAGTAAGTTCCATCACATCATCAAATGACAATGGGTTTTGCCATACATCATTATAATGAAAATCTAATCCATTTTCTGAGCACTGTTCAATAAATGGTGTCCAGTTAGACCAGTTTTCTGCCTGTCCATGTTGGGAAATAGTGCCACAAAACCATATAGCATTCTCTCTCTCCTTATACATCTCATCAAAATCTATCTCATGTGGAAGAAGATTACTTGCCCAACTAATATACATCTTATCAACATCAGGTATCTCTGCATCAACATAATTATTTTTAAAATGAATTAATCCTTCTTGTTTAGGTTCATACCATACACTAGGTCCCATCTTTTTACATTTACTTGCGTCAAAAGAGAAATCATAGATATGATCTTTACAGTTCTTTGCGGTCAATCGAACATCAATTAATCTCTTTACACCATCAAACTTCCTAGGATCAGGAAGATACATCATAAAATATGTACTAGTGTCATTAATGGGAATATGTTTTGCTCCTTGATCTCCTTCTCCAATAAAAATTGTATTAGAGAAATCAAAATCTTCAGATGGTTTTTCATCAGGGAACCAATGTATATCATGTCCTAGATGTTTAAACGCATTATAGTATCCTTGATTAGAATACGAATGTGTATGTGTTCCTAGGGGATGACCCCAAATTACAATTTTCATTATCTATTTAATGGAACTTTTCCTTTACTAATTTCAAATCTCCAATGATTAAGAAGATCTAAAAACATTTGTTTTGCAGAAATTTCTGGCTTCCAATCAATTATACTCGATATTTTAGTATTGTCAAACATTTGATAGTCCGCATCTATGGGTCGTAACCTATCGGTATCAACTCTAACTTCAATATCTATATCACTAAAACTTAGAAGAATATCAACTACCTCAGTTAACTTAAATGATTCTTCTCCTGCAATATTAAAGTAATCTCCTGGATTTACATTCGCATTCATCAATAACCAATAAGCTCTTACAGCATCTCTACAGTCTTGGAACGTTCTAACACTAGATAAATTTCCAACATAGACTATTGGTTCTTGTAATCCTGATTCTATCAACGCAATTTGTTTTGCCACAGTGCTTTCAAAAAATACATCACTTCTTCTTGGTCCTGTATGAGTTCCCATTCTAGTAACAAATGTTTTAATACCATAAGCTTCACCATAAAATCTACCAAGATAATCTGTACCTATCTTACTGATGCTATAGGGACTAGACCCATGAAAGGGAGTATCCTCTGATAGATTAATGCCAGTGGGTGCTTTACCATACACTTCAGATGAAGAACATATATGAACTACAGGATCATAGTCAGAAGTTTGACGAATAGATTCAAGCAGATTAGCAGTCCCAATAATATTAGTTTGTAATGTTTCTATCGGTATATCGAATGATGTTTTAGGGTATGATTGTGCTGCTAAGTGGGAAATATAATCAGGTCTTACACTCTCTATCATATTTCTTACAGATCCAGCATCATTTAAATCTGCATAGGAAAGAGATATACGATCCTTTTTATTAATACGATTACTAAGATGATAGATATTATCCAGTGGTTCTTGCCATCTCATCATACCAACCACATTGTGATTAGTATTATCAAGAATATAATCTGCTAACTGAGAACCTACTTGACCAGTAATCCCTGTAATTAAAATAGTTTTCATACAAACTCCATACGAATTGCTTCTCTTAAACTTCTTTGAGGTCTCCCCAAAATACTAGAAAGTTCGGTAGACACCATTGTAATAGAAGGAGGTCTATCTTTGTAAAACTTTTCTGGTGGTTTAACAATTTTTATTTTTAAGTTAGGAAATACTTCTTCTTTTAAAACTTCAGCAATTTTCTTTCGACAAGCAACTTCAAGTCCTCCACAATTAATAATTTGTGAACCAATCCAATTTTTAGATAAACTTAAAATAGCATCTACTGTATCATCTCTATGTATCACATATCTTTCAAATGGTGAGAACACTTCTGCAACCTCATTGTTCAATACACATTTCTCAAGGTAGGAAGTAAATCTATCCTGTCTAAAAAAGTTGTATGATGATCTTAAAAATTTAACATTAGAATTTCCTAGAAAATATTTTTCAACTTCAAATTTCATACGTGCATAGATACCGACGTTGTTAATGACTGTATCACTTGACATAAAAATAACTCTTGCACCATGTTGTATTGATTTTTCTATAAACTCTATTGTCCTTTCAACGTTAACCATTATTGCTAATTCGGGATTATTAGCACAAATAGTTGGTTCAGATATAGCAGCACAAAATGCTATTGTATCTTTATCAGTTAAGGATTGAAAATCATAGTCAAGTTTTTTATCTAAACGTGTTTTTATTACTTCAACGTCATCAGATGATTTTTCTAATAATCTCCTTCCAATGTTACCTTTTGCTCCTATAATTTTTAACATCTAATCTCCTCTAATAATCCTATAACTATCTTCTTCAAAATGCTGTGTTGAAAATTCAAACAACTCAGAATTTTCTATAGCTAACATTTGATGTCTTAATCCTTGATACACATGAAATGAATCACCTTTGGTTAATATTATCTGATTAGAGTTTTCCAAATCATCATCCTCAGAATATCGAACTAATAATTCTCCACTTTGAAGATAAAAAGTTTCATTCTTTATCTTGTGATAGTGCCAAGAACATTTCTTACCTTTATTAAAAAACAAAAGTTTACCACAATAAAGATTTGAATTGGTTATCCATTTTTCATATCCCCAACCTTTGGGATGTATTTCTATTGTCTCCATACATCTACTCCATGTTTAACAAATTTAAATGGAACAACTCTTCCTTGTTTTTTCTTCAGAGCACTAATTAATTTATGCCTCTTCTCAAACTTAGTAAAAAGAACCATGTGACCACCACCACCTGCACCTGATATTTTAGCACCTGTAGCACCATTTTGCAAAGCGTAATCATACGCATCTAATATTTCTGGTGATGCTACATTAGGATTAGTTTTTAATTTCATCTTCCAGTATGTTTCCATCAATTCTGATATTTTTCCAAAGTCTCCAGTTAGTAAACAATTTTTATATTCTATACATGCTTGTTTAATTTTATGAGTTGCATTAGTTACAACATCATCTACTAATAATTTTTTCTGTGTCCCTTCAATAACTCTTGAATCTGAACGAGGTTTACCAACATAATAAAGAACAGTATTTAACTCCATCATATTTTGATGTTTATAATTCAACCTTAGAGGATTAACAATAGATCTACCATCTTGTAAAAATTCTATAAAATTAAATCCACCAAAGGCAGCAGCAAATTGGTCTTGCTTACCACCAGGAAGATCACAAATTTTTCTTTCTATTTCTACAGATGCTTCTGCTATATCATATTCACCCATAGGAATATTATAATACTCAGTTATAGCAGCAGTCAGTGAAACAACAAGAGCACTTGAACTTCCCAAACCACTGCCAGGTGGTGCTTCAACATATGTGGTAATTTTTACAGGTTCCCTATTTAAATTTTTAGTAAGGTATTGATAAGTATTAATTAAAAGTTTCAGAGAACCTATTGAATAATTAAAATCAATATTATATATTTCCTCGTCCAATCCTAAATCAACACTTTTAAATATCCATTTTTCTGCAGGTTCTATTTTACAATATGCATATTGATCTATTGTAGCATTAAGAACAACACCACCGTACTTTCTCCAATAAGGTTCAAGGTCTGTACCTCCACCAGACAATGCCATCCTAAGAGGTGCTTTTGCAAATACTATACTATTCATCAATTTTTAAAACCTCGGAAGAGTAACAGAGAATGGATGTCTTTCAAGTGGAATACCCAATGTATCTAGCAGTTCTACATGAACTAATTCTATACACCAAGTATCTTCACGACTACATTTTGTTTGTAACATCAAATATCTTAACAGAGGAAAAACACCCATGAATCCCTCCATAGATTCTGACCCACCAAAATTGAACCAGTCATTAATAAATGGTGGAGGTGCCATCAATGATGTATGATGAACTGCATTTTTTTCATAATCCTCATACTTAATCTTTTCATTTATTTGCGTATCTGTTCTACACCTTATTATGTAATCATATTTAATTTTATTTTTATATTCATATAGTTTTCTTATTCTATTAACTTCACTTAGACTGTAAAAATATGAGAGACTATTATTAATTTGTCTTTTTTGAAAATCTGGTTCTTTCTCAATACCACCTGGCCAATACTTTGCCTCTGATTTTTCAAAGTCTTCATCCAAATCAGGATCACCAAAAAATCTACTTGGTTCAATTAATATATCTTTTGGATTATATAATTTAATAAAATCATTAATTGCATTGTTAGATATTCTTTGATTTTCCCAACCACCATCACCACCATGTTTATATGGTTTATTTTTCAAATCATCATCATACCATAGATGTGCGAATACATCTACATCATAATTTTGAATTGCGTTATTAATTATTAAATCAGAACACTCATTTACAAATCTTGGTTGTCCTGAAAAACATAATGCTATTTTCATTTTAATTCTGATGGATAATCTGTGCAAACACCAAAACAATCATATACTTTCAAATTTTTAATCTCACTAATATTCATAAATTTTTCAGGCATTACCATTATACTATTTGGTGTGTATGATTTACCAGGATAAGTCCAAATATAATTATTACTTGTGAGAGTAAAATCATCTTTTTGATGCCAAAAATACTGATACCCTGCATTTTTATATTTTGTAAACTCATGCAAAGTAGTTATATCTTTACAATGAATCCAAAGTTGTTTATGACGATTTGCGATCCATTTCCAACTAACTCTGTAATCATGACTATCATGACCCAACCAAAAAATGGTTGTAATTGGATCATAATTTAAATCTATCTCTACATCATAACCTAAATTAATACATCTGTCAATTTGCTCTGGTTTATTTTCTAACCAACTCTCAGATCCATTAAGATTTCCCCTATGAGAAATTATTTTCATGCTGGATATTTGTCGGATGGTATTGAAGGCCACCTTATGATCATCAATTCACTATCTTCTAAAAATTCTACATCAGAAATTTCATTTGCTTCGTAAATCCACATGTCACCAGTCTTAAGATGTTTACCAGAAACCATTAACTCACCCTTGATGATGTAGTTTAATTCCTGTGTCACCTTATGGTAATGAGGAAATGTTTCACAACCCTTTTCATGTTTGTGGTGTGCCACCTCAAAAAATGGATTCTTAAAAATTGATGGGTCAAAATCTCCAACAAACCATCCACCTTTAAAATTGTTTATATTTGATTGCTTCATTCCAACTCTTGTATTCTAATTTGATGTCTACCACCATCAAAACTATTCTCACGAGCTATTTTTAAATACATCTCAAGAGTTTCTTTATTAGTATTCTTTGATGGTATGGCAAAGAAATTAGCACAGTTATGTCGAATTGACATCTCCATTGCATACTCATCATATATTAGAGCAGACCTAATTCCTTTATACTTGTTAGCACATATGTTTACACCTTGTCCTGATCTACAAAATCCGAATCCAAAGTGACAATCATTCTCCTGTATTGCTTTAGATGCTTGAGCAATGTAATCTCTATAATCACAATCTTTGTTTAGGATAGTTCCAAAATCAATATATTCTAAATTGTTTTCATCTAATATTTTTTTGAATGATTCTTTTGATTCAAAACCTGAGTGATCAGAACAGATTGCTATCGGTTTATCACCTATCTTTTGTACCACATTGTCTTTATAAAAATGATACTCATCAGGAGTTCCAAAGATATGCATTTTATCTACAGATTGTGTTTTAATTTTTTTACCATCTTCAATCAAAAGATTATAGAGTGGTGAAATATAAAATTCATTCTTAGTTCTAAGATTTCTTTCAATCATTTCTCTAGCATATTTACAGAAATCAGATCCTTTTTTAAATCCATATATACCAACACATGCATTAGGACTTATAGATTTCTTCTCTGCAGTCTTAGTTACATTACCATCCTTATCAAGTTGAGCATAACTATAATTTGTAGAGTTAGATTTAAATGTAAGTATTAAACCATCAACATCAAGTGTTTCCATAACATGAGGATCAAACACTGGACGAAATTCTATGTCTAACGTATGAATAACTAGAGGAGCATCATTATCAATATATTCTTCAGCAAATAAACAACTACAGACTGAACCATCAGTAAGTTTATCTAAGACAACTATTTTAATATCACTACCAAATTTTTTAACAAGTAACTCATCCATATGATGATTATAAACATGCTCATCTCTCAACACAAATATTAAATTACAATTTTTATAATCAAGACAATCTAATGATATATCAATTAGATGTTTATCTTTAATATTAATAATTTGTTTTGGAACTTTAAAACCCTCTTTTATAAAACGGCTTCCAAGTCCTGCCATTGGAACAAGAATGTTTGGTCTCATAGTGAATAATTCTGTAAGATTTCAGTTGTTTTTAAATGTGCAAATTCAATAAATTTATGCATATCATGATTATCTCCTAATAATTTATAAAGGAAACAAGAAGCAAATATATCACCTGCCCCAAGAACATTTACATTATCAAGAATTTTATCTTCTGGTAATTTCCAAAAATATTCATGATCTCCATTTGAAAATGTACTACCTGTTGAATGATGTAATATAACCCAACCCTTTGTTGAATCCACCAGTGATGAAAAATCATCTACATCTTCATCTGATATAAAAAGATAATCAACATATTGTAAAATATCTTTATTTAAAGGTTTGCCAGGACAAACATCCGCTGTAATTGTACCATGTAATGTTGGTATAAAATCAGTAATAGTTATTTCATTCAGATAAACTAAATGATGTATCTTTGATGTATGAATTATTGCTTTACTTTTTTGTAAATTAAGAGATGCCTTAGAGTATCTTTGAGATGATTCACGATCTATGTAAATTAATGCTTGACCAATATCAATGGGACTTAATCCAATCTTCAAATTAGGATTTAACTCAATAAGAGACTTCCATACGTTTGCCATTGAACCCAAAGTTTTTTTTTCTGTCAGTCCATCCAATATTGTATCAACAGTTAAATGACCATATAAAGAAATATCTTTCATTAGAATTTTTCCTTTAAATCAAGTTCATAAATTTTATCCATAACAACATCATATGGAATTCTAGGAATGATTTCAAGTTCTTCTAAATCTTCAAAGAGATGCATTATTGCATTCTCTCCACCTTTACAAATAAGAGGTACAGAAATATTTTGAAGTATTGTAGGAGAGTCTGCCATAGAATATGGATGCCCTACAACATTCATTATACCATAATCAAACAAATCATCACCAAGATAAACTACATCTGATAATTCACAATCATACTCTTTAAGAATATCATCAATAAAATTAACTTTATCTCTATGAAAACCCTCACCTCTATTAACAACATAAGGAAGATTTCTATTTTTTAATATGGTTGCATTAAAAGGATCTCCTGTTAAGAACACAACAGGAATGTCTATGGCACGGAAACGTTTAATAGCAGTCCAATCTTTATCACAAAAATTTTTTAAAACAACATTACCATCACGGTCATAGTATTTTTTCCCATCGGTCATTACACCGTCAACGTCAAGAATTACAAGTTTAATCATGTTTTCCTAAGTAATAAGTTTGTTTATAATATTCATTTTTGATACACAGAGTTATCTTTTGCAAGATGTACTATCTTTGGAGAAAAGTTACAATAAGATTCAAATACTTCAGGAAATGCATACGAAGAATCGAAAGTATGAACATCAGTTATTCTTTCTAAAAAATATTTATTGATCTGACTTTCATCATGCCAAACAGCAACTATATCATTTTCCAAATCACGATTCACTCTTGCCTGTAAATCATCTATCATAGCACAAACTTGTGGAACTTGTCCACCCCACAAGCAACCCTGCCAATAGATATCTGGTAATCCTTTAGACAAATCAACATATGCCTCAGACTTTGGATTTTGTTCATATGCACCTGGTGATTTTGTATGTGGTTGCATTTTTAAAAAATGACATGGATGATGTACACCGAACAATGGTTTATCATTAAAAAATTCTTCTTCTGTTATCTTATCTACAACTAATGCATCAGCATCTATGAATACTAAATGATCACATTTTTCTATCTCTTCTCTTGCTTTATTAATAATTTCAAATCTTTTAATGGTGATATAAGGCCACTCAAGGTGCTCTTGCTTAAAGACTTTGACATCATCAGGAAAATTCCCATCACCATCCGTGAATACCAAAAAAACTTTTTCGGTGTCTGGTAAAAAATACTCTTTAATATTTTCATAATATCTTGGTAAGAAGTTAAGATATTTATTAGTTCCAATAAATGTAATTGCTACTTTCATAAAATCTCCCAATTTGAACAATACAAATCAGATGTATCTTTACCATCAGGAAACCAATTAGATGGTGCAATAACTTTACCTTTGTTTCCTAACCATGCTGCCCACCATGAGAAACTTGAATTTGCAATAATAAAATCAGTACACATTGACATCAAACACATATCAACATATCCATTATCATTATCAGAAATCATAAATCTATCATCAGAAAATAATTCTTGATCATGACACCATTTAGAATCATCAGAGAACACTAGAACGTTTGTACTATCTGGAAACATAGACAAAGCTTTTTCATAATAATTAATACCAACAAAATGATGATTTGGATTTGTAAGATAATCTTTTCTACGAATATGTAAACCTATGACTTGTCCTTCTTCAAGAATACCCTGCATCATTTCATTACATGGTTGTTGTATTTCATCTTGAAACTCAAAATCTTTACGAATAATTTTTTCAACATTCTTAAAATATTTTTCAGTTTGAAAGAATCCATATAAGGTTATCCAATCAGGACAATTATTAAATATGGTTGAATTAAAATTGAATGCTTCTTCCGTAAC
>MDTB01093553.1_pt1 | contig 13988 bp, 13 predicted proteins | sample 811161 | NCBI WGS metagenome assembly MDTB01 (sample SAMN05326650, study PRJNA326480) | marine metagenome | isolation source: seawater | place: Mediterranean Sea | collected 2009
ATTTTATTTAAACATCTTTTCAAAGAAGATATATTTGCAGATCCTGTATTATATATACTAATTGACATATTGTTGCTTATGTATATTAAATTCTAATTTAATTTATATCAAATAAAGAATGAAAACCTTTTACAATTTACCTGAAAGAATTGTTTATTGTAAAAAATGTTTAATGAGTAATCAAAGACCCAACATGTGCTCAGAACATTATAATACATCAGAACAGAAAAAAACTACAATTAAATTTCATGAAGATATATGTGATGCTTGTAAATATAGTGATCAAAAAAAAGAAATTAATTGGGAGGAGAGAGAAAGTAATCTAATAAAATTATTAGACAAATATAGAAGCAGGAATGGTTCTTATGATGTTATTGTCCCTGGATCAGGTGGGAAAGATAGTTTTTATGCTGCACACGTGTTGAAACATAAGTACAAAATGAACCCTCTAACATGTACTTTTGCACCAAATATGTATACGAAGTGGGGTTTTGAAAATTTTAATAATTGGATAGACAGCGGCTTTAGCAATTACAAATTCACAACAGATGGGGAGGTTCACAGGTTAATTACCAGATTGGCAATTGAAAATATTCTTCATCCATTTCAACCATGGATATTAGGACAAAAAAATTTTCCTACCAAATTTGCAATTATGACGAAAATTCCTCTAATAGTTTACGGTGATAATCCTGCTGAGTATGGAAATCCTCATGCAGATTTAACAGACGATATGAATATGGAATGGTTTTCCTGTAAAAATCCTGATGATATATTTATATCTGGGTACCCGATTAACAAATTAAAAAAAGACTTAGATCTTTCAAACGCTCAACTTGAACCATACATACCAGTAACCGAAAAAGAATTTCTAAACCAAAAACTAAAATATGTATCCTTAAGCTATTTCACTAATTGGCATCCACAAAATAATTTTTATTACACTATTGAAAATTCTACTAATTTTCAAACCTCACCCGAGAGAACTTGTGGAACATATACTACTAATTCTAGTTTAGATGATAAGATTGATGATTTACACTATTTTACTACTTATGTTAAATTTGGACTTGGTAGGGTTCATTACGATGTGGCCCAGGAAATAAGAAATGGTGATATTACATTAGACGAAGGCAAAGCTTTAATTAGAAAGTATAATGGTGAATTTCCAGAAAGGTGGTTTAAAGAAATTTCAAATTATCTTACAATAAATCCTAATAAATTTCCAAAAATTAAGAATTTTTTTAGTGAATACAATTTTAATAAAGATTATTTTCAAAATATATGTGATAGGTTTAGGTCACCTCATTTATGGAAAAAACAAAATAACAAATACGTTCAAAATTTTAATATTTAAATGACAATATTTAGACCTTTTAATGAAAAATTACAAAAAGACTGGAAAGATAAAAATAAAGATGTTCCAGTTAATAGGGCTCTATTTGTTCTTTCCTCTGAAAATGAAGAGGACACATTTGTAGAAAATATTTATCCAGAAACTAGTAAAAAAAAAAAATATTTTGAATATCGAAACGAGTGGTACCGAAGAGCAAAAGAATTTGATGCTGGAGAATACCCATTATCAGTAAATTGTGAACTTGTAAGTACTTGTAATTTAGCTTGCACGATGTGCTATACAATAACTGATAAATTTCAAAATTCTGTAGTTGGAGCGCAAAGAATGTTACCTTGGGAAACACTAACAAAGATTATTGATGAGGCTGCTGACTTGGGGGTGCCATCCATCTCATTTAGCTGGAGAGGAGAAAGCAGCATGTATAGAGTAAGAGACAAAAATAACGAGATAAAAGATTTTGCTGATGCATTTGATTATGCTTATAAAAAAGGTATTTTAGAAACCACTTCTCTAACTCATGGCCAGTTAATTGACGAAAAGTTAGCAGAAAGATTGGTTTTAGCTAATCCCAGTTGGATTAGTTTTTCTATCGATGGATTGTATGAAACATATAACAAGATAAGAACCCCTGCACATAAATTAGATGATAAAAATTTTAATGCTTTTGAAAAAGTATCTGAAAGTATTAAACTTTTGAATAAGTATAAAAAAAAATATAACAAAAAGAGACCATCAATCAGAACAAATACTATTTTTCCTGCTATTCAAGACAACCCAGATGAATATAAAAATTATATGAAAAAAATTGGAGTAGACCTGATTACAGTTAATGAAATGAAAGATTATCGTTTTCACGATTTACCAGATGATAGAATTCAAGATAAATGGGCATGTCAATATCCATTTCAAAGATTGACTGTTTCAGCAAATGGAATAATCATACCATGCACAGGAGCCTATAACGAAGAAGAAGGTTTAGTATTAGGAAAATATGATGGTTCAAAAAATAAGGTTATCAGAGATTATGAGGGAAAAATTGTTAAACAAAATTTAAATGAATTTAATTTGCATAAAGCTTGGCATAGCGAAAAACTAAAAAAAATTAGATTGCTTCACAAGAACGGAAGAAGAAAAGAAATTGATCCAGGCTGTAAAAATTGTCATCACGGAACAGTACATCACGGAGTTGATCATTTACCAAAACAATGGAATGCTAAGGAACAAAAGTGGCAAGAACATAAAATATTAAGTAATAAAAGAAATTATCAAAGAAGAGGTAATATTTCTTAATTTATATGAATCTTTTTTAAATTATCTCCTTTTTTGAGCTTAACCTTAGATCTTTTTCCCAACACACTATACCATTTCTCTGCTCCAATTCCCATGTTGGGCCTTAAAGTTATCAAATTTTTTTCTGTAAACTTTTCATTTTTCAAAATATCTTGTTTTATATAAATACCCCTCCTTGCAAACTTTATACTATTAGACTCTTTTCTAAGATTTTTTTTAAAATTACCTTTCAATTTTTCTATTACGCTCATTAAATTGTAAAAATTATTGAGTTTTTTATAATTCATAGAATGGTAATGATCATTTCCTTTCAGTCTTAGGTTGTGAGAAAAATGTTTCTCTATAATTTGTGCACCACAATTATATGCTGTAATTAAAGTAGTAAGATTTTTATCAGCTTTAGTGTGGTCTGAATAACCAATAAGATAACCAGGAAATTTTTTTTTTAAAACAGATATATAATTTAGATTAGCGTCTTCATAATTTGTTGGATAATTCAAAACACAATGCATAAGGCATATCTTTGACTTAGGTAAATTTAAGATTTTCAATGCAAAATTAATCTCTTTTATGGTGCTTGCTCCTGTTGATAAAATAACATGCTTTTTTTTTAAGCCAATTTTTTTTAAAAGTGGGACATTAGTTATATCAGATGATGAGATTTTAAAAACTTGTATAAGTTTATTATACTTATCTACATTTTCAGTATCAAATATAGTTGTTAAAAATTTTATTTTTTTTTTATCACAAATTTTTTTTAATAGTTTAAATTCCTTAAAATTAAATTTATCAAACTTTTTAAAAAGTTTATATTGCGAGGTAGTTTTCTCTTCTTTCAAATCCCAATAGGCAGGACTATTTTTTGATGCAATAAGATCTGCTTTGTATGTTTGAAATTTTATTGCATCAGCATTTGCTTTATTTGCAAGACTAATATATTTTTTTGCTAATTTAAAATCACAACCATGGTTTACACCAACCTCAGCAATTATAGTTGGTTTATTTTTGTGAAGAATAAGATTGCCAAATTTAGCCATGAATTGTTTTTAATATTTTATTATATTTTTTTTTCATTGACTTGTTTTTTGTCATATTCTTAGAGTGCATTGTATACCTGTATAGTGGGACAGCAAGGTATCCCATTTCGAATTTTTTTTTAAATCTAATCATAAGATCTTTATCTTCCATCATTTTTAATTTTGAGTTGTATAACCCAATTTTGAATAGCTGACTTTTTCGATAGAGAATTCCACATGCAATAGGTTTTTTCTCAAATGAGTATCTTTTTAATTTTTTGCCGGAATAATTTACTGTAAAATAATCACACGCAACTGCAGACCATTTTTTATTATAATCTAAGCATAATCCTAAAAAATTTAAGGTATCATCAGTAATATAATCATCTGAGTCTAACATGAACACATATTTTCCTTTTGCTAATTTAAGACCTATATTTCTTGAAATAGATAAACCTAAATTTTTTTTATTAAAATGGTGTTTAATAATATTTTGATAATCTAGGATTAATTTTTTGCTACCATCTTTTGAGAAATCATCAATTACTATTACCTCATACTCATGTCTATCTAGTTGTTTTTGATTTAAAGCACTTCTAATACATCTTGATATAAATTTTTCTCTATTTTTGCATGTAATTATTACTGAATATTTCATATTTTAGTTTTTAAAATAAAAATGATGTGATGTCGCATTTATTTTTTGGATGTTGTAATTTTTATTCAAGAATTTATACAAATCAAACCATTTGAAATTACTCATGATGCTTGGATAGTATTTATATAATTCAATAAAAAATTTATAATCGATTTTTGTATCTATAGTCCATCTAAAATATCTGTTTAATTTTACATTATTTTTTAAGTTAAATTTTTTAAAACTGTTATTTTGCCTAATAAATTCTGTAACATGTTCTTTTTGAGAACTATTTTTTGCATGTAAAAAAGTTTTTTTTAGAGAATTATAAGTAAATATTTCAAAATCTAGGCCTTGAGGCCAAGTTTGAGTCAAATTGTTTGATAGATAGTCAATTTTTTTATTTTTAAAAACTTTAATTCCCTTTTCCACAAGATAAGGATCAATTAACGGACAATCACTAGTAATTCTAATTATGGTCTTTAATTTTCTTTTGGAAGCTATATCGTAATATCTTTTGAGCACGTTTGAATTTGAACCAATAAAATAATCTACATTATTCTTTTTAATTATATTTTTAAGTTTAAAATTATTTTTTTCAGATGCAAGAGCACATATTAATTCAACATTTTTTACTTGCTTTAATCTTCTCAATAATAGTTCCAACAATGTAATTTTACCGATTTTTAGTAGTAATTTATTTTTTAATCTTGTGCTATTTAATCTGCATTGAACTATGATACCTATTTTATTCATGTAAATATTTTATCTAACTACGCTTATAATATTTTCAATTAACTTAGGATTATTAAAACACATTTCGTTTTTAAATTTACTTAAATTTTTTTTAGTTTCATTAGAATTCCACCAAATTTTTAGGTTATTTCCATCAAGCAAATTATTTATATGATCGCTACATTCATTTAAATTTGAATGTAAAATATTTATATTTTTTAAAATATCAAAATACAATTTTTGTTTATTATCTATAGCAGCCATCTCATTTTCATCAATTAGAAGACAAGCAGGTATATTGCTTACCAACGCCTCAAAAATTGTTGTACCCAAATAGGTTGAAATAATAAATTTGGTATTTTTATAAATTTCGTTTATTTTGGTATTCTCATCACTAAATTTGATATGTGGATAATATTTTAATATTTTCTTTTTTTGAGACCAATTATCATGACCAATTATTCTAATTAAAAGTTTATTTTGAATTTCCAAGTGTAATTTGCCAATAAAATTTATAATTCTCTCTATGTAACCATTATACATTCTGTAACCTATAACATCAGGTTTATAGATATATTTAGGACTATTATATAAAAACATAACAATCTTTTCTGGATTTTTACAAACAAATTTTTTTTTTTATATACCCAAGATTTCTTATGTTTTTGTTAGTTCTTGTTTTGCACCAAGATAAAAATGTATTAGAAATTTCTTGTTTCTGACTTCTGTGAAAATCATAATAACTACTATCCCCACCCATCTGCACAGTTATTATTTTTGTTTTTCGAATTTTTTGCATTGCTAAGTATTTCAAGACGTGAGAATTTTCAGGTATAATTCCACAAAAAATACCTTTTGGATTTTTAGGAAATTTTTCAGAGTCTATAACCTTATCAATCTCAAAAAAACCTTCTAAGAAGACCCTTGGCATATATTTAAAAATATTTAAAAACAAAAATTTCTCAAACTCATAATTTTCTATTTGCTTTACAGGTTCATTTCTAATCTCTGCTATATAATTAAATTGTGGTAGTTCGATAAATTTCTTTCTTAATATAGGAAATTGTTTCAATTTTAAATTAATAGAAATTTCTTCTATCGGACTCAAATAAGTGTTTATAAATAAGTAATTTTGTCTTTTTTTTATTAAGTTTTTTATATCAAATTTTGAATTTTTTAACTGTGAATTATTTTTTTTATAAGGAACTTCCTCAATATCACAAGCGTTAGTGAATTTTAATATTTTGTTATAAATAATTGAATTCCAGTAATCAGTCTTTACTGCTTGCATGAAACTTTCGTGGCTATTTTCAGCCAAATCATCAGATTTATAGCTTATGGCATAAGTATTTGAATAAAAATTATTATTATTAAAATTTTCAATCCTTTTCCATCTATCGTTAAGTATCGAAATAAAAATTTTTAACCATGGACCTAAAAAAAATTTCCAGAATTCTAAATTAAAATCACTTTTGTGAATTTTATTTAATATTGTACTTATTTCAGGAAGAATTTTTTCATATAAATTTAGACAATAATTATTATTATTAATCATTTGATTATTGTTTGGATAATCAAAAAATTTAATTTTATTTTCTTCAATCCATGGATGCAAAAAAATATTTTTATTTTCTTTTTTAAATGTTTCTTTTAAAGGTGTGGTGATTAAGTATATTTTTTCTTTCATTTATTTAAATTTACTTTATCAATTTTTGAATCAATAATATAAATAGTTATGCAAAATCATAATATTCTCTTTTACTTAATTTCATTGGTAGTCTTATACAGTATAATTTTTTTTGCAAACCATTTAAAAATAAGTCAATTAATTGATTTATATGACAAACCTAACAAGAGAAAAAAGCATCTATATTCAGTTCCAATAACAGGAGGTTTGGGTTTGATGATCTTGATAATATTTTCATTTATATTTTTTGAAATACAAAATTTTTTTTTTATTAGTAAAGAAAAATATTTTGAAATAATAATTTTTTCTTTTTCAATTTTTTTTATTGGAATAATTGATGATAAATATGAACTTAATCCCAAAAAAAAACTCTTATTTTCATCTTTGGTTTATCTTATTTTCTTAAATTACAACCAACAATTCTTAGTTAAAGAAATTAGCTTTTCGTGGACAAACCACACTATAACTCTAGGAAGTTTTTCTTTTTTATTTACATTACTTTGCTTTGTAGCTTATTTACAAATTGCAAATATGTTTGATGGAGCAAATCTTCAATGCAGCTTATACTCAATTGCTTTATTTTTAATTTTTTATAGTATTTTAAAAAATATTTTTTTTTTAATTTTAGTTTTGTATTTAATTGTATTTTCTTACTGGAATTTTAAAAATAAATCATTTTTAGGTGATGGTGGAAATTATCTTATATCTTTTTTTGTCTCTCTTTCTTTTGTTCAAATACACAATAATTATTATTTGAATGCAGATCATATATTCTACCTTATACTTTTTCCCACATTAGATTTAATCAGACTATTTTTTTTGAGAATTAAATCAAAAAAATCACCTTTTAGTCCTGATAGAAATCATATTCATCATTATTTATTAAAAAAATATAATTATAAAAATGTTTTATCAGGGTATATATTATTTTTATTTCTTCTATATATTTTTATTTATTTTAGAAATTTATATTTTTTTCAATGGATTATAATTATATTTATAATGTTTTATTTCTTTTTATTAATTCTAAGTAATAATTATGTAAAAAAATAATATAAATTTTAAATTATAAAAAACTAAAAATTTTTTAGAAATGAAATATTTTAAAAATCTAATAATAAACTAAATAAAGGCTTAATAATGCCAATTAAAAGATTTATTTATTTTAAATAGATTAAGAATTAAAAGAATCTTTTAAAATAACAAAAAAGTTTCAAGAAAATCATATTTTAAAAATAATAAATTTGTTGAAAGAAAAAAAATGTAAATTATAAAGGGTATTTTATTAACAATAAATCATTAACTAGCGTATAAAATTATTAAGTAAAAATTAAATAAATGACCTTAATAAAATATATTTTAAAAAATGACTCTATAAATTTCAAATTTTTATTTAAAAGTCTCAAAAAAAATTCATTAACTATAGTTATTATAACATCTACATTATTTGTTTTATCTTCACTTTATTCCTATAAAACAATATCACAGCAAATAAATTTAAAAATTTATTTTGTAGTAAAGAATGACATCAACATTTTAAATGAGAAATATCGAACAGCTATGTCTAATAATAGTAAATTCAGACAGTTTATTGGAAATTTTGTAAATGATTTCTATGAATCTTATTATATAATTTTATCAGAAAATAATCTTAAAGATTATAATTTTATTGAAAGTGCTCATAATGTGGGTTCAAATTATTTTTCGTTTAAATTAAATTTAAACTCATGGAATGTTATTACAATGGAGCAAATAAACATAATCAGAAATGAAATCGAATTAAGTTTTTATGAAACATTATATGAAGAAGCAAAAAAATATTCATCAGCTGTAGATATAAATTATAAAACTTTAAGTGATTCAATTTCATTAAAAAAAATAGAAATATTACAATTTAATAAAATAAATTTTATTTTAACTTTAATCTCCAACTTAATAATAAGTCTAATAATTTCATTTTTATATATTTTGTTTAAAAAAGTTAGGTAATTTTGTTTTACATTTGAATAATGTTTAAATTAATACTAGAACTTTTTAAATTTATAAGAACTGACAAAAAAATAAAACTTATATTTCTATTTTTTTTAACTATTTTTGCTTCTTTTGCTGAAGTTGTGAGTCTAGGTTCGTTGCTACCTTTTGTTAGTTTTATTTCAAATCCTGAAAAAACAAATGAAATTGAAATTTTAAATACGATATTGAATTATTTTCAAATTTTAGGTTACAAGGATACAGTTAAATTTTTAGCTTATTTTTTTATATTAGCCGCTATCGTTGCTGGTTTATCAAGAATATTTTTACTTAAATTAAGCATAGATTTATCGAGGTTAATTGGAACAGAATTGAGTTCCGATATTTTTAAAAAAATTTTAACACAAAATTATCTAAAACACATTTCCGTACATTCTAGTGAAATGATTAGTGGATTAACTCAAAAAGTAAGTCAAGCATCTGGAATATTAGTATCGGTTATTACGTTGTTAACAAGTACAGTTTTATTTGTATCGATATTAATAACATTAATTATTATTGATCCAGTAATCTCTCTTCTATCCGCTCTAACATTTGGATCTATGTATTTAATTATAGGATTTATTAATAGAAAAAAATTAATTGGTAATAGTAAATTTATCTCAAATGAACAAGATAATGTTGTTAAAATATTACAAGAAAGTCTAGGAAGCATTAGAGATATAATTTTATCCAGAACATACAAAGTATATTTTTCAATTTACAATAAATCTATTTTTACACTCAACAGTGCATTATCCCAGAATGCATTTGTAAACCAATCACCTAGATTTTTTATGGAAACAGTCGGAATGGTCTTGATATCTGGAATTATAATTTCCTATACAAGAGAAGATTTTGATTTAAAAAATATTATTCCTATTTTAGCAGTTTTAGCGTTAGGTGCACAAAGATTGCTACCTTTGATGCAAATGATTTATGGTAATTTGACTGTAATTTTGGGCAGTACAGCAGGTTTAGAAGATGTGTTAAAATTACTTCGAAAGAAAGAAAAAACAAATTTTATTATTGATAACGACAAAAGTTTTAAATTTAATAAGGATATTACAATCAAAAATATTTTTTTTAGTTACAAAAAAAATTCACAATATGCACTTAAAAATATTAATTTAAAAATAAAATCTGGTTCTAGAGTTGGTATAATTGGAGAAACTGGGAGTGGCAAAAGCACTTTACTAGATGTTATTGCTGGACTCGTAAAAGCTGATAAAGGAGCAATTTATATTGATAATGTTAAATTAGATCAAAAAAATTTAAAATATTGGTATAATAAAATATCATATGTTCCACAGAATATTTTTTTGTTAGATACTTCTATTAAGCAAAATATAGCTCTCGGTGTAAATAAAGAAGAAATTGATATTAAGAGAATAAAGTTTGCTTTAAAAGTATCTAAACTAGATAAATTTATATCTAAACACAAAAATGGTTATGACTTAGTAGTAGGTGAGAAAGGTGTGCGATTATCAGGTGGTCAAAGACAAAGAATTGGTTTGGCAAGAGCGATTTATAGAAAATCTAGTATAATTTTGTTTGATGAGGCTACTGCAGCACTGGACAGTGAAACTGAAAAAACAGTTATAGAGTCTATTAACAATATCTCAAAAAATATAACTACAATTATGATTGCTCATAGAATATCTTCTTTACGCTATTGTGATAAAATAATTAAAATTAAAGCAGGCCAAATTGAAGGGATCTATAAATACAAAGATATTAAAAAATTATAGATATTATTAATGAAAAAAACTCTTAAGAAACTTGTAAAATTTTTATTTAATAAAAAATTAAAAAAAATCCATAAACTTAAAGATTTAGAAAAAGGAAAGACATGTTATATAATTGGAGATGGTTTTTCGCTTAGATCTTATGATTTAAAATTTTTTAAAAAATATGACTCTATTTCTTTAAGCTTTCTACCGTTTCATAAAGAATTTGATTACATTAATTGTAAATATTGTTTATTGATACAGCCTTATTTTTTTTATGGTCCAACATGGAGTGCTGCTTCAACGAATCCACCAAAAAAACACTTTTGGAACAATAAGATAGGAAAATATTTTAAAGAAAAAATAATTAATCGATATAAAGACAAAATATTTATAACTCATCTTTCAAATTATTTTTTGTTAAAAAATAATAAAAACAATTATTTTATATTAAATAAGTTTAATGATGAGGGTTTTGATGAATTTTTAAAAGTGAAAAATCTTAATCCGTGGGAAGGTTCTTTGAAAGCTGGAATTCTATTTGCAATCTATTTGGGATATAAAAAAATTTATTTAGTTGGTTGTGATTATGCAGATAATCCAATTACAGTAGGACATTGGTATGAAAAATCAATTGAAAAACAATTAAGTGAAAATGAGAGTCTTAAACAATTTGATGAGAATCTTAAACACTTTTTTGACTCTTTAAATGATATTATTGATATTAAAATTATTACAAGTCACAATAATCAAAATGATAAAAGATTTGTAAGTTATGAAAAACATTCAGGACTATCTCTAAAAAATAATGAGAGAAATCAACTTATAGGAGAGGAAACTTTAAGTATTTTAAAATGTTATGCTGGTTATTATTTATAATATTTAAGATTGATGAAAAAAAAATATCTTATTACTGGAGGAGCTGGATTTATAGGATCTGCTTTAGTACGAAACTTAGTAAAGAGTGGTCATAAAGTTTTGAACTGTGACAAGCTTACTTATTCCGGTGATTTGTCAACATTAAAAGAGATTAGCAATAAAATTAATTATAAATTTTTTAAAGGTAGATATAGTTGATAAAAAAAAAATTAGAAAAGCATTAAATAGTTTTAAGCCAGATATAATAATAAACTTAGCTGCCGAAACACACGTTGATAGATCTATTGATAATCCTAATATATTTATAAATACGAATATAAATGGAACATTAAATCTTTTAAATGAAAGCTATAAATATTTTTTAGGATTACCCAAAAATAAAAAATTTTTATATATTCAAGTTTCTACAGACGAGGTTTATGGGTCTTTAGGAAAAAGAGGATTTTTTGAAGAAACCAGTCCTTATAGACCAAATTCTCCATATTCAGCTAGTAAAGCTAGTGCAGATCATTTAGTAAGAGCATGGTATAAAACTTATAATTTTCCAGCAATAGTTACCAATTGTTCAAACAATTATGGTCCATTTCAGTTCCCAGAAAAATTAATTCCATTGATAATTCAAAATGCAATTTTAAAAAAAAAATTACCAATTTATGGAAATGGTAGACAGGTTAGGGATTGGATATATGTTGAGGATCATGTTAAAGCATTAAAAACTATTTCTATGAAAGGAAAAATAGGAGAAAATTATAACATCGGTGGTTCTACTGAATTAAAAAATATTGATGTAGTTAAAAAGATTTGTTTTTATCTAGATAAAATAAGGCCAATTAAAAATTTTACATATACCTCATTAATCACGCATGTCAAAGATAGACCAGCTCATGATTTTAGATACTCAATAAACAATAAAAAAATTTTCAAAAATTTAAATTGGAAACCTTTAATTAAATTTGATGATGGATTAAAAAATACTATATCTTGGTATTTGAAAAATCAAAACTGGTGTAAAATGATATTACAAAAAAAATATAGGTTACAAAGACTAGGTATTTTAAATAATGAGAAAAAATAAGGCTTTTCAAATACCATTTAATAAACCATTAAAAACTAAAAAATCAAATATTAATTTAAATGATAAACATTTATCAAACAAAACATCAGGAAGAGGATTTTACACAAGTAAAGTTGAAAATTTTTTAGAGAAACTTTATAAAAAAAAAAAATCAAAGGTATTACTAACAACTTCTTGCACTCATGCTTTAGAAGCTTCAGCTATTTTATTAGATTTAAAAAAAAATGATGAAATCATTATTCCATCTTATACTTTTGTAAGTACGGCACTTGCTTTTTTTATGCATGGTGCAAAAATAAGGTTTTGCGATGTTGGTTTAGATTTAAATATTAATCCTGATTTAATTGAAAAACTTATTAATAAAAATACTAAAGCAATTGTAGTAGTTCATTACGGTGGATTTGCATGTGATATGGATGCAATTATGAAAATTGCAAAAAAAAATAAATTATTTGTAATTGAGGATAATGCGCATGGTTTATGTGGAAAATATAAAGGTAAAGAATTAGGTACATTTGTAGATTTAAGCACCTTAAGTTTTCATGAAACAAAAAATATTACTTGTGGCGAGGGAGGAGCTTTAGTTATCAATAATAAAAGTTTTTATAAAAGAGCGAAGCTAATTATAGAAAAAGGAACTAACCGTATAGATTTTCACAATGGGAATGTTAGTAAGTATTCATGGGTAGATAAAGGATCTAGCTATGTAATGTCAGAAATTTTAGCATATAATCTTTATAACAATATTAAATGTTTTAAAAAAATTCAAATAAAGAGATCTAAAATATGGAATTTATATTTTCATGAATTAGCAGAATGGGCAAATCAGAATAATGTTAAAATGCCCAATTTTAATAAACAAAATTTACATCCTAACCATTTATTTTATTTAATTTTTCCATCAAAAAAAAAATTAGAGTATTTTATTTCTTATATGAAACAAAAAAAAATTCAGGTTGCAACACATTATTTACCTTTAAATAAATCTAGATTTTATAAAAGAAGCTATAAAAAAAAAATCACACTTAAAAACTCAGAAAATTTTAGTAAAAGACTAGTTAGACTACCCTTATATTATAACTTAAATATGATACATCAAAAAAAAATAATAAATGAAATAAATAAATATGATGTTTGATAACGAAATTAAAAATAAAATCTTTTTAATTACTGGGGTAAATGGTCAAATTGGTAGTTTACTATGTGAAACTATTATTGATAGAGGTGGCTCTGTAATAGGATTGGATTTAGAAATTAGTAAAATTCAATCTTTAAGTAAAAAAAAAAAATGGAGCTCAGATTCATTTTTATTTCTTAAGACTAATATTTCTAACGAAAAAAATACTAAGATAAATTTTAATTTAGGATTAAAAAAATTTAAAAAAATTAATTTCCTAGTTAATAATGCTGGTGCAAGTATTTTTACTAATTGGAAAAAAAGAACAGAAAAAGATATAGATTTTGTTACAAATGTTAATTTAAAAGGAACTATAAATTTAATTAAAATTTTTTCTTTATATCTAAAAAGCAAGAAAAAATTTGGTGCAATTGTAAATGTTGCATCACATTATG
>MDTB01200654.1_pt1 | contig 13988 bp, 16 predicted proteins | sample 811161 | NCBI WGS metagenome assembly MDTB01 (sample SAMN05326650, study PRJNA326480) | marine metagenome | isolation source: seawater | place: Mediterranean Sea | collected 2009
AAACATTTTGAAATATGATTGTAGAATTTTCGATAAGTCAATATTTCAGGTCCAGCCAATTCATAAATATTTTGATTTTTAGTTTCTTCATTAACAATTTTTTCAACAGCTAGAGAAATATCATCAATAAAAACTGGTTGAAATTTAATTGAACCATCACCAAAAAGAGGGACAAAAAAAGAAGATTTAAAAATAGGTAATAATCTTTTTAAAAAAATGTCACCTCCGCCAATTATAACTCCAGGCCTAATAATATTTACGTTTTTTAAATATTTAAATGCTTCCTTTTCAGTTTTGTGTATGGAAATGCTTCTTTGAGAATTTTTATCTATATCTGCACCTAATCCGGAAAAATATATATAATTTCTTAACTCTAAGTTAGACTTTAAAATTTTTATAAGTTTTTTATTAAACTTGAAGATCATATCATCAAATAAACCTTTTTTTTGATCATATGTAGTCTTTAAATTTATACAAATATCAGTTTTAATAAGAAGAGAATTTAACCTTTTATCGTTTAGATTTGAAAATCTAAATGGAATTATTTGGCCTGTAATTCCTAAAAGTCTAAGTTTTGCCTCTTGTACTGATCTTTGATAAGGTACTATTATTTTATACCCTTTTTTAGCAAGTCTTCTTATTAGATGTCTCCCTATAAATCCTGCACCACCAAAAATTACTATAGATTTCATGATTTTTAAAAGAATAAATGATATAAATTTAGAATATACATAGTATATGAAATAATATCAAAATGAAAATTAATCTTTATTTAAATGACCTACCTGAAGATCTGGAATTAGGCAATAGTCTAGCAATCGATACTGAAACAATGGGTTTAAATCCTAAAAGAGACAAATTATGCCTTGTACAAATTTCTAATGGTGATGAAATATGCCATCTAATTAAAATTGATTATCCAAAAATTAAACCGAGAAATCTTATAAAAATTTTAAAAAATAAAAAAATTCAAAAAATATTTCACTTTGCAAGATTTGATGTTGCAGTATTTAAACATAATTTCAAAATTAATTTAAAAAATGTTTATTGCACTAAAATAGCTTCTAAACTTGTTAGAACTTATACAGATAAACATGGATATAAAGATCTATGTAATGAACTCCTAAACAAAAATATTTCAAAATTAGAACAAACCTCTGACTGGGGTGGAGAATTAACAATGGATCAACAAAATTATGCTGCAACAGATGTATTGTACCTTCACAAAATAAAAGAAAAACTTGATAAAATGCTTGTTAGGGAAAAAAGGGAGAGTCTTGCAAAAGCTTGTTTTGATTTTATTGAACATAGAACAAATCTAGACCTAATTGGTTGGTCTGAAGAAGATATATTTAAGCACTAATGAATAAAAAAAATGAGATAATAGATAGCGCAAGAAGAACACTATCTAAAGAAATACAAAGTATTAAAACTTTGAGTCATTCTTTCAATGAAAATTTTTATAAAGCAATAGAAACTATTCATAAAATTAAAGGAAGAGTAATTGTAACTGGCATTGGTAAAAGTGCTCACATAGGTAATAAAATTTCAGCAACTCTTACTTCTACTGGTACCACTTCCTACTTTATACACTCAACAGAAGCAAGTCATGGTGATCTAGGGGGTATTAAAAAGGGAGATTGTGTAATTGCTATTTCAAATTCAGGAGATTCAACAGAACTAAACAATATAATTCAATATACAAAAAGACATGGCATTCCTCTAATTGGTGTTACTAGCAATCAAAAAAGTGTACTTTACAAAAACTCAACTAATAGTATCCTTTTTAAAAAACCTAAAGAAGCATGTCCATTAAATTTAGCACCTACTTCATCTACAACAATGATGTTAGTAATAGGTGATTGTATTGCAATATCACTTTTAGAACTTAAGGGATTTAAAAGTGAACATTTTAAAAATTTTCACCCAGGTGGAAATCTTGGAAAAAATTTAAGAAATATAGGTGAATTAATGCATACTAAATCTGCAATACCTATTGCAAGAAAAAATGACAAGATGTCCAAAGCTCTTTTAACAATGACTAAAAAAAGTTTTGGTTGTGTTGGTGTTGTAGATAAAAAAGATATATTAATAGGTTTAATAACAGATGGTGATTTGAGAAGAAAATTAAATTCCGATTTATTTGAAAGAAAAGCTTTTGAAATTATGACAAAAAAACCATTACTAGCAAATAGTAAAATGTTGGTAGGTGAAGCAATTAATCTAATGAATAAAAATAAAATAACTAGCTTATTTGTTTGTGAGAAAAAAAAACCAGTTGGGATAGTTCATATTCATGATTTATTAAGGTTAGCAGATTAAATTGAATTACTTATTATCAGTAAATAAAATATATCTTTTAATTATTTCTTTATTGTTTTTTTTTATATTTTTATTTTTTATTTTTTTTAAATACTTTATGAAATCTGAAGAAGAAATATTTATTAAGGGTCAAATTTTTTCTAATGCTGATATAACAGAGCCTAAATTTGCAATAAATGGATCTAATCAAAAAATATTAGTTACAGCAAAAGAGGGAAATTTTGTTGAAAACAATAAAGTTTTATTAAAAAGAGATGTGGAATTTAAATCTAATAAATTTATTATAAAAACAAGTAATGTAATGTTTGATAGAAAGAATCAAACTGCAATTAGCCACGCAAAATCGAAGTTTAATTCAGAAAATGCTGAAATATTAGCTGAGGGATTTGATATCTATGATAATGGCAGTAAAATAAAATTTTTTGGAAAAGCTAAAATAATTTTAGAATGAAATACATATCAATATTTATATTATTTTTCTTTTATTATATTGAAATAGGTGCAAGAGAAATTGGCCAAACAGAAATTACTGCAGAAGATGGAGTGGAGGTATTTCAAAATGAAAAATACTATCTTTTAAAAAAAAATGTAAAAATAGAATCAGACAATTTTTTATTATCAGGTGATTTAATTAAAATTTATTTTGAAAAAGATTTATATGATATTAAAATAATTGACGCAAAAGGTAGTGTTAATTTAACATCAAATACTCATAATATTAATGCTATTGGTGAAGAGGTATATTTTATAATTGATGAAGAAGAAATAATTATTACCGGTAAAAAATCCAAGTTAATTACTGATAACATTAAAATGCTTTCAGATGAAAGGGTACAAGTAAATAATTTAAAGGGGAATTTTTCATTGTTTGGAAATAAATCCTCACTTGAGACTCAAGATATAATTGTTAAGGGAAAAGAAATCTATGGAATTTTTTTACCTAACTCAAATACAAATGAAATAATGTTTCTTAATGTTGAAGATAAAAATATAGCTTATGTTAATTCAGATAATACAGAAATGTTTGCAAATAAAATTAAATACAATAAAGAAACGTCGATTATTGAATTAGAGCAAAATGTTAAAATTATTGACGAGGGTGAGACAGTAACTGGTGACTTTGGAACTATCAATACAGAAACAAATTCATATAAAATTAAATCTAGTGACTCAAAAAGAGTTAAGGTTATAATTTCTGATAATAATGAGTAAATTTAAGGTAATTGATGATGGTCTTATAATAAATAAAATTTCTAAATCTTATGGAAATAAAGTAGTTATAAGAGATATTAGCTTATCTATTAAAAGAGGTGAAATTGTTGGATTACTTGGACCTAATGGAGCTGGCAAAACAACAACATTTTATATAATTGTTGGGCTTGTAAAACCCGATATAGGTTCAATTTATTTAGATAAATTGGAAGTATCAAGCTTGCCTATTTATAAAAGAGGAGTAATGGGTATTAGCTATTTGCCTCAAGAAGCTTCTATTTTTAGAGGTATGAATGTTGAAGATAATCTACTCTCAATTATTGAAATAAATGAAAAGAACAAAAACAAACAAGAGATCATCTTAAATAATCTTCTTAATGAATTTGATATTGATCACGTTCGAAAATCAAAATCTATTGTTTTATCAGGTGGAGAAAGAAGAAGATTAGAAATTGCACGAACATTAGCCTCAAATCCAAAATATTTGCTTTTAGATGAACCTCTGACTGGCATTGACCCTGTATCAATAGAAGAAATTAAGGTGATAATTCAAAAACTAAAAAAGAAAAATATAGGAGTCTTGATCACTGATCACAATGTAAGAGAGACTCTTAAAATAGTTGATAAAGTATATATAGTTAATGAAGGTGCAATATTCTTTCAAGGTAATCCCAAAGATGCAATAGAAGATAATAAAATTAAAAAATTTTATCTTGGATCTGAATTTAAGCTTTAATGATAAGTCATCAAATTAACAAAGGGATAAAAGGGAGCCCAATTATTCCCGGAGATAAATCAATCTCTCATCGTTCAATAATAATACCATCAATCTCAAATGGTGTTTGCGAAGTAAATAACTATTTAAAATCAGATGATGTGATTAATACTTTAAATGCATTCACTGATATGGGAGTAAAGATAGAGGAGAAGAATAGTAAAATAATAATATATGGGAATGGACTAAATTCTCTTAAAAAACCAAATAAAGAAATATATTTAGGTAATTCAGGAACGAGTGCCAGGCTATTGACGGGATTACTATCTTCACAAAATTTTAATACTGTTTTAACAGGAGACTCATCACTATCCTCAAGACCTATGAATAGAATAGCGGAACCACTGTCTAAAATGAGTGCGGAGATTTTAACAAATAAAGGCAAAATGCCCATAAATATTATAGGTAAGGATTTATTAAATAGTGAAATTAATATTTTAATTCCTTCAGCACAAATAAAATCAGGGTTAATATTAGCAGCATTGAATACAAATGGGGTAACAAAAATTTTAGAACATAATATAACAAGAGATCATACAGAAATAATGCTCGAAAGCTTTGAAGCAGATATTTCAATTAAAAAAGAAGACAAAAAGAAAATAATCAAAATTAATGGGAAAAAAGAATTAAAATCAAAGAATATTGATGTGCCTTGTGATTTATCAAGTAGTGCTTTTTTTATTGTTGCTTCCCTAATTAATTATAATTCTCATATTATTATGAGAAATATAAATATTAACCCTACAAGAAACGGTATTTTAATTGCATTAAAAAAAATGGGAGCTAAATTAAGATTTTTGAATAAAAGATTATCTAATAATGAGGAAATCTGTGACATAGAAGTTATAAGTTCAGAGCTAAATGGTTGTGATTTGGACTCTGATATTTCTAAATTAATGATTGATGAGTATCCTATTTTATCTATTGCGGCATCTTTTGCAAACTCACCTAGTATTTTTAGAGGATTGAGTGAACTGCGAGTTAAAGAAAGTGATAGATTAAATTTAATAAATCTAAATTTATTGAAGTGTGGCGTTGATAGTAAGATTGTAAATGATGATCTTCATATAAATCCAAATAAAAAATATAAAGTTAAAAATAATAAAATACAAACAGACTTTGATCATAGAATTGCGATGGCATTCGCAATTATGGGAACAAAAATAGGTCCTCTTGAGATATCTGACTCAACTTCAATTAACACAAGCTTTCCAACATTTGTGAGTGAATTAAATAGAGTTGGTGGATTAATTTCTTGAAAAAAATAATTATTTCTATTGATGGACCTGCAGGATCAGGGAAAGGTAAAATTGCAAAATATATAAGTAATAAATGGAAATTTAAACATTTAGATTCAGGTATTTTATATAGAAAATTAGCACATATTTTATTGAAAGAAAAAATCGACATAACCTCAAAAGAACAGGTCAAAAAAATTATTGATGAGAATGAAACATTAACTTTTAGAAATTCACAAATACTTAGAAATGAAAAAATAAGTAAAATAGCGTCAAAAATAGCTGTTCATCAATTTATAAGAGATTATGTTAATAAAATTCAAAGAAATTTTGTTAATTATAGTCAAAATAATAAATGTTTTGTTATTGATGGGAGAGATATTGGTTCAGTCGTTTTTAAAAATGCTAATTTAAAACTATATATAGAGGTAAGTGAACAAATTAGAGCAAAAAGAAGATATAAACAGTTGATTGATACAGGTGAAAAGTCTATATACCCTCAAATTTTGAAAGATATAAAGTTGAGAGATAAAAAAGATAAACAGAGAAAAAATTCACCTCTTTTAATTCCTTATGGGGGTATTATTATTAATAACAATGGCGCATTCAAAAATACAATAAGCCAAATAAACTCCTTAATTAGAAATTTATAAAATGGTTGAGCATATAACAAATAAAATATCTAACTCAGAATATGATGATTTAATAACAAATTCTCTAAAGAATAATAATATAAGGGAAAAGAGTATAGTTTCAGGTAAAATAATATCTATTGAAAATGATGTTGTTACAATTGATGTAGGTTTGAAAAGTGAAGGTAGAGTCCCTCTTAATGAATTTAGTAGACCTGGTCAAAAACCAGAAATAAATATTGGTGATGAAACTGAAGTATTTATTGATAACGTTGACAACGCAAATGGAGAAACATCGCTATCAAGAGAAAAAGCTGTAAAACAAAAAGCGTGGCATGATCTCCAAGATAGTTTTTCAAACAATACTATGGTGACAGGGGTGCCATTTAATAGAGTAAAAGGAGGTATGAGCGTAGATTTAAACGGTGTCACAGCATTTCTTCCGGGAAGTCAAATTGATACTAGACAGGTAAACAAAGATACAAAAGAGTTACTCAATAAACCTCTAGAACTTATGATATTAAAAATGGATAAATTTAGAGGAAATATTGTTGTGTCCAGAAAAGCAATAACTGAGAATGAATTAAAAGAGCAAAGAAAAGAGTTATTAGATACAATTGAAGAGGGTTCAATAATTGAAGGTAAGGTAAAAAACCTAACCGACTATGGTGCTTTTATTGATCTTGGTGGGATAGATGGTTTGGTTCACGTAACAGATATTTCTTGGACTAAAATTAATAATCCGTCTGACATCCTTGAATTAAATCAAAATATTAAAGTAAAAGTTCTAAAATTTGATGAAGAATTATCTAGACTTAGTTTAGGTATTAAACAACTCTCTCCTAATCCGTGGGATAAAGTTAGAGATAATGTAAAAAAAGATGATATAATTAATTCAAAAGTTTCTAATATTGGCGACAATCAGGTTAATTTGATTATTGATGAAGTTTATGATGGTTCTATTTCTATTAGCGAATTAACTTGGTTGAAAAAACCCCCACACCCATCTAAAATTGTAAATTTGGGTGATGTGGTGGAGGTAAAAGTAATAGAAATTGATGACGAGAGAAAAAAAATTAATTGTAGCTTAAAACAAATGAGAGACAATCCATGGATTAAGCTTAAAGAAAATTATAACATCAATGACTCCTTTGAAACAGAAATTGTTAACATAGTTGACTTTGGAATATTTGTTAAAGTTCAAGATGAAATTGATGGAATGGTGCATGTTTCAGATTTAAGTTATGATGAAAAAGAATGTGCAACTATGTTGGAAAGCTTTAAAAAGAATGATCCTGTAAAAGTAAAAATACTTGATATCAACGTAGAAAAAGAAAGAATAAGTTTAGGAATTAAACAGTTAACAAACGACCCAGTCCAAGTTTTTTTAGAAAATCATCCCTTAAACTCAAAAATTACAGGTAAAATAATTGAGGTTGATGAAAATTATCTAAAGATCGAGCTAGACAGCGCAAAAGAAATACATGGTTACATTAAAAAGATCAATTTATCAAAAGATAAGAATGAACAAAAAACAGATAGATACGCTGTGGGAGAAAATGTAGATTCTGTAATTATATCACTCGATAGTAAGCTTAGAACACTTAATTTATCAATTAAAAAATTAGAAATACAAGATGAGAAAGAAGCATTATCTAAATATGGATCAAGTGCTTCTGGAGCTTCACTAGGTGACATATTAGGATCAGTTCTAAAGAAATAGAACTAATGTTAAAATCAGAAATTTTAGATCAATTAAATAAAAAATATTCAAACTTTAATCCCTCTGATATTGAAAATCTTTTTGATATTTTTATAAAAAAAATTATTAATTCTCTTAAAGAAGGTAAAAATATTGAAATTAGAGGTTTTGGAACATTGACTAGAAAACTTAATAAAGAAAAAATTGTTAGAAATCCTAAAACCAATGAAAAAATATTAAAGAAAGAAACTTATAAATTACATTTCAAAATTGGTAAAACACTTCATAAGAGAATAAACTTAAAAAATTATAATGATTTCTAGGAAAATTATTGTTGCCCTTGATGGTAACAATATAAAAAATATAAAAAAAATTGTAAGCACGCTTAAAACTGAAGTACATTCTTTTAAAATTGGATACGAATTTTTTTTTAATTATGGACTGTCTGGTTACAGAGAAATAAAAAAAATAAGCTCTAAAATTTTTTTAGATTTAAAATTACACGATATACCTAATACAGTACAAAAAGGAATATTGGCGATTGATAAATTAAGACCTTTGCTTACAACTATTCATATATCTGGGGGCGATGAAATGATGCGAGCAAGTCTAATAAATAGAAAATATACTAAAATACTGGGTGTTTCTATTCTCACTAGTCTAAATAGCCACCAAACATTTAAATTTTATAATGAAAAAAAAATTGAAATTCTAATAAAAAAATTCGCAAAAGAAGCAAAAAAACAAAAACTTGATGGTGTTGTTTGTAGTCCAAAAGAAATAAAAATTGTTAGAGAAGAAGTTGGAAACAAATTTCTTATTGTTACCCCAGGTATAAGGCTACAAAAATTAACAACTATTAAAGATGATCAAAAAAGAGTGCTCACTCCATCAAAAGCTATTAATATGGGTGCAGATTTACTTGTTATAGGTAGGCCAATTACTCTCTCAAAAAATCCTTTAAAAATTCTAAAGGATATAAATAATTCTTTAAACTAATGATTATTAAAATTTGTGGAATTAAAAGTATAAAGACACTTTTAATTTGTGAAAAAAATAATGTAAATTTTTTTGGGATGATTTTTTACCCTAATAGTCCGAGAAACATTAGCTATCAAATTGCTAGAAAGCTTCAGATAAAGTCAGAAAAATTAAAAATAAATGGAGTAGGAGTTTTTGTTAATAAAGAAATAACAGAAATATTAAATTATATAGAAGATTTAAAATTAAAATTTGTTCAACTTCATGGAGAAGAAGATTATAAGTATATTGATAAATTAAAAAAATTAAATGTTAAAGTAATAAAAAAAATTTCTATTGGAAGTAAAAATGATTTAAAAAAAATTGAGAATTATAAGAACTCTGATTATTTCCTATTTGATTATAAGCCTAAAATAAATGAATTACCTGGGGGAAATGCTAAAAGCTTTGACTGGAATATTATTAAAAATATACAAATTAATAAACCTTGGTTTCTATCTGGTGGAATTAATATAAAAAATATTCAAATGATTAAATCAGAAATTCAACCTTTCGGTGTTGATTTATCATCAGGTCTTGAAAAAGATCTTGGCATTAAGGATAATCGGATTATAGATAATTTTATGGAAAAATACAAAAATGCTTAAAAATACTTATAAAAATTATCCTAATGAAAAAGGTTATTTTGGTCAATTTGGTGGTAGATATGTATCAGAAACATTAATGCCTTTAATCTTAGAAGTAGAAAAAGAATATAAGAAGATAAAGAACGATAAAGTTTTTTTAGAAGAATTTCATTACTACCTTAAGACATACGTAGGTAGACCAAGTCCTCTATTTTTTGCAAAAAGAATCACAGAAGATTTAAAAGGTCCAAAGATTTACTTCAAAAGAGACGAACTAAACCATACAGGTGCACACAAAATAAATAATTGTATGGGGCAAATTCTTTTAGCGAAAAGAATGGGCAAAAAAAGGATAATTGCTGAAACAGGGGCAGGTCAACATGGAGTAGCAACAGCTACTGTATGTGCTTTATTTGGCTTACCTTGTATAGTTTATATGGGAGAAAAAGATATTGAGAGACAATCCCCAAATGTTTTTAGAATGAAACTACTTGGTGCTGAAATTAGAAGTGTTTCTACTGGTTCAAAGTCGCTTAAAGATGCAATGAACGAGGCTCTTCGTGATTGGGTAACAAATGTTAATGATACTTTTTATATAATTGGAACAGCCGCAGGACCACATCCTTATCCAGCTATGGTGAGAGATTTTCAATCAATAATTGGTAAAGAAGTAAGAGAGCAAATTAAAGAATTTGAAAACAAGTCACCTGACTTACTCATGGCATGTATAGGTGGTGGGTCAAATGCATTAGGTTTATTTCATGAATTTCTAGATGATAGTGATGTTGAGATGATTGCAGTTGAAGCTGCAGGACACGGGATAGATACACAAAAACATGCTGCTAGTTTAACTGGGGGTAAGCCGGGTGTTTTGCATGGAAATAAGACTTATTTATTGCAATCGAATAGTGGACAAATTCAAGAAGCTCATTCTATATCAGCTGGATTAGATTATCCAGGTATTGGTCCTGAACACTCTTTTTTATTTGAAGAAAAAAGAGTTAAATATATGTCTGCTACAGATAAAGAAGCTTTAGAAGCGTTCCAATATTGTTGTAAACTTGAAGGTATTATTCCAGCTTTAGAACCAGCTCATGCTTTGTCAGTTTTAAGGAAAATAGCAAAAAACTATAGTAAAGAACAAGTAGTAGTCATGAATATGTGCGGTAGAGGAGATAAAGATATATTTACAATTGCCGATGAACTAAACATTAAAATATAATGAACAATTTAATTAGTCAATGTTTTGAAAATCAAAATAAGAAATTGGTTACTTTTGTAACTGGTGGTGATCCAGATTTTGATACTAGTAATAAAATAATTAAAAATATTGTAAAAAATAATGTTGATATTATTGAAATTGGAATGCCATTTTCTGACCCTATGGCTGATGGACCTACAATCCAATTGTCTAGTAATAGAGCTCTAGAAAAAAAAATTACTTTAGAAGAAGTGTTTGAACTAGCTATAAATGCAAAAAAAATAAATAATAAATTACCTATAATTTTGATGGGTTATTATAATGTCATTTTACATTATGGGATTGAAAAATTTGTAAAAAAATGTGTTTTAAGTGGTGTTGATGGTTTGATAGTTGTTGATCTTCAACCTGAAGAGGATAATGATTTAATAAATGTTTTAAATAATAATGATATTAAATTAATAAGATTAATTACACCAACAACTGATGAAGCTAGACTTAAACTAATACTCAAAAATGCAAGTGGTTTTTTATATTATGTAAGTGTTATGGGTGTAACTGGTCAAAAATCAGCGGATATTAGTAAACTTGAAAGGTCAGTAAAATTTATAAAAAAACATACTAATTTGCCAATTATCCCAGGCTTTGGTGTTAAGAACTCATCAGATGTAAAAAATATATGTAAAATTTCAGATGGTGCAGTTGTTGGATCAAGTATAATAAAAATTATTGAAAAAAATTTAGATAATAAAGATAAAATGCTTAAAGAAATTAATATTTTTGTTGGAGAATTAAAGTCTGGAACAAAAAAATGAATTGGCTTACTAATTTTGTAAAACCAAAATTATCTTCTTTAGTTAAGAGAAGAGAAGTACCTGAAAAATTGTGGAATAATTGTGTCTCATGTGGAAATATGATTCATCACAAAGATCTTAATGAAAACTTAAGGGTTTGTATGAATTGTGAATATCATTTTCGTATGTCAGCAGAAGATAGAATTAAATTATTATTTGTAGATAATAATTATAAAGAAATTAAATTGGATAAAACGACTGATGATCCCTTGGGTTTTTCTGATAAAAAAAAATATAAAGATAGGCTTAGAGAATATAGAAACAAAACTAAAAGAGATGATGCTTATATCTTAATTGAGGGAAGTATAAAAGATAAAGAGATTATTGTTGGTTTAATGAATTTTGAATTTATGGGTGGTTCTATGGGTCGTGCTGTAGGAGGTGCTATTGTTAAAGGAGCAAAAATTGCTGTTGAAAAAAAACTTCCTTATGTTGTCGTAACTTCTTCAGGTGGAGCAAGAATGCAGGAAGGTATAGTGAGTTTAATGCAAATGCCTAGAACAATTGCTGCTGTAGATTTATTAAACTCAAATAAGATTCCCTACATTGTTATTTTAACAGAGCCAACAACTGGAGGGGTGACAGCATCTTTTGCTATGTTAGGAGATATTACAATTGCTGAAAAGGGCGCCACTATTGGCTTTGCAGGAAAAAGGGTTATACAAGATACAATTAGAGAAGAATTACCAATTGACTTTCAAAAAGCTGAGTATTTAAAAGAACATGGAATGGTTGATATAGTTTCACACAGAAAAGATCTTAAAGATACTTTATACAACGTGCTTAAACACATAAGCTAATAAGTGAAATCAAAAACTGAAAAGTTATTAGATGAACTATTAAAATTACATCCAAAATACATTGATTTATCTTTAGAAAGATTGGAGCAATTACTTTTTAAATTAGGAAGTCCACACCTTAATTTGCCTAAAACTATTCATATAGCTGGAACTAATGGCAAAGGATCTACTCAAAGTTTTATAAGAAATATACTCACTTCTAATGGTTATTCATGTGATGCATATATTTCTCCCCACTTAACAAAATTTAATGAGAGAATTATACTTAATAATAAAGAAGTTAGCACAAATAAATTACTGCGTACCTTAGAATTTGTTAAAAAAATCAATAACAATAATACAATTACATTTTTTGAAATAACAACAGCAGCAGCCTTTATTTTATTTGAAAGATCTGGTTCTGATTTTCTTATTTTAGAAACAGGGTTAGGTGGTAGACTAGACGCAACAAATATAATTCCAAAAAAAATTTTTAGTATAATCACTTCAATTAGTTTGGATCACCAAGAATTTTTAGGAAATACAATTAATAAAATTGTGAGTGAAAAACTAGGTATTGTTAAAAATAATCAATTTACAATAATTAGTAAACAAACAGATGAAGTTAATAAAATTTTAAATAAAAAAATATCAAAATCGAAAAATAATTATTTTTATGGTAAGAATTATAGAATCATAAAAATTAATAAAAATAATTTTGAACTTAAATTTAATAAAAAAATTAGGTTAGTTAGTAAACCTTCTTTAAATGGTGATTTTCAGATTGAAAACTCTTCAACAGCTATTGCTTTTACAGAAATTATGAAAAATAATGGCTTTAAACTAAATGATAAATTAACTAATAAAGCTATTAAAAATACATCTTGGCCAGGTAGATTAGAAATACTTAATTTTAGAAATAAAACAATAATTTTAGATGGTTCTCATAATATAGATGGAGCTAAAAAATTAAATCAGTTTTTAGAAACGCAAAATATTAAGCCTGTGGTAATTTTTGGTATGTTAAACAATAAGAAAATTGAATTATTTTTAAAGAAAATAAAAAAAAATATTAAGAAATTATTGGCTATAAATATACCAGATGAAAAAAATGCGTTTAAAGTAAATGAAATAAATAAATCTTGTAAATCTCTTTCAATTTACTGTGAAAAAATAAAAAATATTCCTGATGTTTTAAAGTATATTAGAAAAGAAAAAAATGAAATCTATCTTATTACAGGATCTTTGTATTTAGTTGGAAAAGTTAGAGGGTTTTTAATCTAAATTAGATTTTATCCACGCCTCTAAAGCTGATTTTGGCAGGCTACCAACTTTAGTATCAACTAACTCGCCCTTATTAAATAGCATAATAGTTGGAATGCCTCTGACACCAAATTTTTGAGGTGTCATTGGGTTGTCATCAATGTTCATTTTAAATATTTTAAGTTTATCTTTATTTTCAATTGCAATTTCCTCCAGAATTGGATCTAATTGTTTACATGGTCCACACCATTCTGCACCAAAATCTACAATTACAGGTGTATCTTGACTAGCGATATCCTTATCGAAAGTCTGATCGTTTGTTACTTGAGTTGACATAATAATTAGTTAATAATTATAAATTTATATTCAAGATAATTATACATTTAGTTTTCTTCAAATGATT
>MDTB01117399.1_pt1 | contig 13987 bp, 13 predicted proteins | sample 811161 | NCBI WGS metagenome assembly MDTB01 (sample SAMN05326650, study PRJNA326480) | marine metagenome | isolation source: seawater | place: Mediterranean Sea | collected 2009
CTGTGGGTCCACACGGACCGCGCTGACATTACTGATCTCGACAGCTACGTCGCTGCCGTGAAAGCCAAAGGTCTCGACTGGAAAGTCGGCGGCACGGGCTCGGGCCAGGAAGATAGCGTCTTGACCGCGATGATGGAAGCGCAGTTTGGCTACGAGGTCACCTACATTCCGTTCCCCGGTGGCGGTACCGTGGCGAAGAACCTGATCGGAAAGCAGATCGATTCGACGGTCAACAACCCGTCAGAGCAGATGGCCTTCTATCAGGCCGGCAGCTCCAAGCCGCTGGTTCAGTTCACGGGTGACCGTATGCCTGCCTTCCCGGATGTCCCGACGGCGAAAGAACTTGGTGTCAACATCGAGTACTACATGCAGCGTTCTGTGAACGGCCCTCCAGGAATGTCTGCCGATGCAATCGCGTTCTATACCGATCTCTTCCAGCAGCTGTTTGACAGCAAAGAGTGGCAGGATTTTTGCACCAGTGACGGCCTGACCTGTGACGAGATGATTAAAAACGAAGCGCTCGGAACCTTCCATGCCAACCAGTACGTTGCGCATCAGAAGTTGATCGAGCAGGTTGGTGCTTCCGCCATCACTGGCGAATAAGCTGATCTGTACTCCGGGCCAGCACAAGTTGGCCCGGCTGTTTCGTAGATAAAAGCTGTCGCAAGCACCGCGCTGGTCGTCCATCCGTGACGATCCGCGCGGTCGCTTGTGCGATCAAACGATAGGGTGGGGGGCGCATGTCGACGCGTACAGCGGAACTGCTGGCGGGCATTGGATTGCTCGTTTTTTCTTTGGTTCTAATGTGGACCGTTTACACCGACGGACTCACTATCGGCTGGGTGGACGGACGCGGGCCCGGGGCCGGTGTCTGGCCTTTCTGGCTAAGTCTGGGTATGGCGTTGACGTCAGTCTGGACCGTGGTGCGTTGGTTTCGCAGGACCACAGCGGAAAGCCGCAACGAAGCTCCCTACATCGACTCCGATCCTTTTGCCCTTGTGGCGATTTCATTTGTCTCGCTGACGGTGATGATCTTTCTCGTCGCTATCGTCGGGACTTACATCTCGATCGCTTTGTTTCTGGGCTTTTACATGAAGTTCATCGGCAAGCATTCATGGCGGATGACCGTTGTCACGGTCATCGGTGCGGTTATCTTCATCTACTTTCTTTTCGAGTGGCAGCTGACGAAATATCTGCCCAAGGGCTTACCGATTTTTGAAGACGGATTCCTGTGGATTGATAATTTCCGCTGGGAATACCTGATGTAGGCGACGGCAAGGATAAGAGAAAAAAATGGGGGAGATTTTTAGCCTACTGGGCGCGGGATTGCTGCAGGCCTTTGAGCCGTTGAATCTCGGCATGATCATCGCAGGGTGCATGGCGGGGCTCTTTATCGGTGCGATGCCGGGCCTGGGTTCCGTAAACGGCGTCGCGATCCTGCTGCCGGTGACATTCCTTGTGCCGCCGACCGCTGCGATCATATTTCTCGCAGCACTTTATTACGGCGCCATGTATGGGGGCGCCATCAGTTCCATCACCCTGGGAATTCCCGGCGCCTCGACAGCGGTGGCCACCGTCTTCGATGGTCGGCCGATGGCACAAAAGGGACAGGCAAATCAGGCATTGATGGCCGCGGCCGTTGCCTCGTTCATCGGTGGGACTATTTCGATTGTCCTGTTTACCCTGTTTGCACCACCGCTCGCGGAACTCGCATTGAAGTTCGGACCGCAGGAAGAGTTTGCTTTAATGGTGCTCGCTTTTGCGACCTTTATCGGGTTGGGCGGTGACGATATTCCGAAGACCATCTTTTCAATTCTTCTGGGCCTCGTGATGGCGGCGGTCGGGTTCGACATTATCTCCGGCCAGCCGCGCCTTATTTTCTTTGACATGGTGGAGTTTCAGCGCGGTATCGGTTTTCTGGTGCTGGCGATCGGTATCTACGGTATTGGAGAAATGTTGTGGACGCTCGAACAGACCGGCGGCAAGGTTAAGATAGAAAACGTCAAGACCAACTTCGACGCGTTCAAGAAGCATCTCGGACAAATTAAGAGCTATCTGCCCACCACCTCGCTGGGTTCCGTACTAGGGTTTTTTGTGGGCACCCTGCCGGCAGCGGGGGCCACGCCTGCATCCCTCATGGCCTACGGACTCGCCAAGACCTTCTCTAAAGACCCTGACAGTTTTGGTAAGGGCAACATTTCCGGTGTTGCTGCGCCTGAGGCGGCAAACAACGCCGCGTCAACGGGCTCGATGTTGCCAATGATCACGCTCGGTATTCCAGGTTCACCCACTACGGCAATTTTGCTGGGCGGCATGATTATCTGGGGGCTGCGTCCCGGACCGCTGCTTTTTGCCAACAACCCTGATTTTGTCTGGGGGTTGATCGGCTCGATGTACGTTGCCAACTTCGTCACGGTGGCGCTCAATCTTGCACTGATCCCGCTCTTTGTTCGTGTTCTGGCGATGCCGTTCACAATTCTGACCCCGGTGATCTTTATTCTTTGTTTCGTCGGGGTCTTCGCAACAACAGACCGGATGTTTGATGTCTGGCTGATGTTAGTGTTGGGTTTGGGAGGATACCTGCTGCGAAAACTCAACTACCCGGTTGCGCCCGCGGTCCTTGCAATCGTGCTGGGTCCGTTGGCAGAGCGCTCCATGCGTCAGTCATTGATCTCAAGCCGGGGGGACGTGACGACTTTCGTCAATCCTGTGGAGCATCCGATTGCGCTGATCTGCATTATTCTGGCCATCGCTCTGATGCTCTATCCGGTCTTTCTGAATTACCGTCGCAAAAGAGCGGCGAAAGGCGCAGAATCGACATAACAAGAGAGCCGGGACTGCAAACACACTTCCACGTAGACAGTACAAGCACCGCAGACCAACGTCATCATCCCTAGGTTCTCGTTTTGACTAGAAGGGAGAAAAGCATGAGCGCTGAACTGAAAGGAACCGATACGGCAACGGATACACTGGCACAGAAAACCAAAGATGGTTCAGTCATATCCGGTGGCCACCTTGTGGCCAAGGCGCTGAAGCAGGAAGGCGTTGATACGATTTTTACCCTTTGTGGCGGCCACATCATCGACATCTACGACGGCTGCCTTGACGAAGGTATTCGAATTGTAGACGTGCGTCACGAACAGACGGCGGCACATGCGGCTGATGGTTATGCACGCCAAACCGGCAAGCTTGGCTGCGTGGTCACGACTGCTGGACCCGGTTGCACCAACGCTGCGACGGGAGTGGCCACTGCGTTTCGATCAGAAAGTCCCATTTTGCATATCGGTGGCCAGAGTTCACTGACGCAGCACAAGATGGGTTCACTGCAGGATCTCCCGCACGTCGACATGATGACCCCGATCACCAAGTTTGCGTCAGGTGTGTTTTCTACCGAACGCGTCGCCGACATGATCACGATGGCCGCACGTGAGTGTTTTTCTGGCGCTTATGGCCCCTCTTATCTGGAGATCCCCCGGGATATTCTGGATGCCGAAGTGCCTGTCGAGAGAGCGGTCGTGCCACAGCCAGGATCCTACCGTGCTTCAGTGAAATCCATAGGGGATCCGGCTGATATTGAAAAGCTTGCTGATATTCTTGTCAAAGCCGAGCGTCCAGCAGTGCTGCTGGGGCAACAGGTCTGGTCTTCAGGGGGGCATGAGGAGGCTATCGAATTTGTGCGTGCGCTGGATATTCCGGCATATATGAATGGCGCCAGCCGCGGCCTGTTGCCGCAAAGCGATCCGCATCACTTCGATCGCACTCGCAGTGATGCTTTTAAGAATGCTGATGTAATTCTGATTGTGGGAACGCCGTTCGATTTCCGTATGGGCTACGGCAAACGCATTTCCAAGGAAGCAACTCTGGTGCAGATTGACCAGAGTTATACGACGGTTGGCAAGAATCGGGATATCAGTCTTGGCTTGGTCGGCGACCCTGGTGCAATCCTTGCAGCCGTGACGCAGGCCGTATCTGGACGTATCGATAAAGGGGCGCGTCAGCAACGCCAGAAGTGGATGGTCGAGTTGCGTGAGATTGAGGCGACCAAACTCGACAAGTTGATGCCGATGTTTACCACCGATCAGAACCCGATTCATCCTTACCGGTTGGCCTATGAAATAAATGAGTTTCTCGGCGAGGACACAATCTATATCGGTGATGGCGGTGATATCGTGACCATTTCTGCCCAGGCAGTTCGCCCACGCAACCCGGGCCAATGGATGGATCCTGGAGCGCTTGGCTCGCTTGGCGTGGGTACTGGGTTTTCGATGGCGGCCAAGCTTGCGCACCCCAATAAAGAGGTGGTCTGCCTCTATGGTGACGGTGCCTTTGGCATGACCGCCTTTGATATGGAAACCGCGCAACGCTTCGGTGCGCCGTATCTCGCGGTGATTGGGAACAATTCGGCTATGAATCAGATCCGCTATGGACAACTCGCCAAGTACGGTGAGGACCGTGGTGATATCGGAAACAAACTCGGCGACGTGCCGTTTTCCAAGTTTGGCGAGATGATTGGTGGATATGGTGAAGAAGTTACCGAGGCGAGCCAGATTCAACCAGCGATGCAGCGTGCACGGGAAGCGATTGCCAAGACGGGAAAGTGTGCGGTGGTCAATGTCTGGGTCGACCCTAATGAGTACGCGCCAGGTACCAAAGCCCAGACGATGTACAAATAAGTAGCCGGCAGTTTGCTCCGGGTGTCTTTCCCGGGCATGCAACGGAGAGCAAAGAGAGATGAAACTGATCATTCATGGCCAGCAGGCTTTCGGCAAGGCCGTTCTTGAATCCCTGCTGGAGCGCGGCGAGGATGTCTGTGCGGTCTACTGTGCGCCGGATAAAGGCAGTCGGACCGATCCCTTGAAAGAGCTTGCCGAGGAGCAGGGGCTGCCGCTCTTTCAGCCAGCGAGTTTCAAGGACGCTGCTGTGCTCGAACAGATGCGTTCTCTGAACGCCGATCTATGCGTGATGGCGTACGTCACACTGTTGGTGCCGGAGCCGGTCCTGAACGCGCCGAGGCTTGGATCGATTCAGTACCACCCGTCGCTACTGCCGCTGCACAAGGGTCCAAGCTCTATCAACTGGCCGATTATTTTCGGCAAGACCCAAACTGGGCTCTCAATTTTCTGGCCCGACGAAGGTCTGGATACTGGTCCGATCCTGTTGCAAAAAGAGGTGGAGATCGGGCCCGACGATACCCTCGGTTCACTCTACTTCAATCACCTTTTCCCGATGGGCGTTGCTGCCATGACTGAGGCGGTCGACCTGGTACGTGCGGAAACGGCACCGCGGATCGAGCAGGATCCGTCCGGCGGCAGTTATGAAGGTTGGTGTACGCCCGACGACGTTCGTATTGACTGGCATCAGGACGTAGACCAGATTTATAACATGATCCGCGGGGCCAATCCCCAACCTGGAGCCTGGACGACCGTTGCCGGTAAACGACTCACGGTGCTCGACAGCAGCAAGTCGGATAACACTGATGGCGATCCCGGTACGGTTATCGCTGCAGATGCCTCGGGTATCACCGTTGCTGCCAACGGTGGATCGATATGCATCAGCAGGTTTAAGCCCCAAGGGGGTTCAAAACTCTCTGCTGCCGAGATGATGGAGCAATCCCCCTTGAATGCGGGCGATGTACTGGGAGTAGACTGAGACTCAGTCCTTCCGCTCCCGGAGTTCCCGGGCGCTCCCAGAGCCAGCCATGATCCGCAACGGTATGCTTCCCGACGACGCTCCCGCCCGCCGCGTGCTGCAGTCTGGGGTGGACCCGGAAGCCTCTGCACGGATTCTGTCGGACTGGATCCAGCAGGTTTTTGATGACTTCTACCGCGATTTTTGTGCGATTCCCGCCAAGGCAAAGGCGGCGTTTGAGGCGGGCGCTTTTCAGCAGTCACTCCAGAACAGCCGTGACCGTCTGACTCTATATGGCGAGCGGATGCACGCGTTGGCTCACACGCTGGCTGAAGAGTATTCCGGAAACACAGTGGCGCCTGAATTGTGGGACCGCCTTGAGCAACACTACACCGCGTCCGTTGCCGGGCGCTATGAAGCCGACCTGGCACTCGCCTTTTTGCATTCGGTGCGCCGCGCCGTGTTCATGGACAACTGGACCCCGGTGGACTACGCGGTCGATATCAAGACGCAATCCAGCAGTGACAGCGATGTGATGTTGAGCCGGGCAGTGGATGAGATCGATGCGGCACTGATCCAGGAGATGCTTGCCATCCCATCGTTCGGTATTCCCTTTCGCGACGCCGTCGGGGATTCGGAGCGCGCTGCCGACAAAGTTGACCGCGCGCTCCGAAAACGAGGTCTGGCGGACAGTATTACGGCCGTCGATGTTATCCGCGGCGGTTTTTTCCGCAACCGCGGGGTCTATGTGGTGGGCCGGATCCGACTACACGGCGGGTCAGTGACCCCGCTGATCCTGGCGTTGCTGCATGATGAAGTCGGTATCTATATCGACGCTGTGCTTGCCGACGAGCCCGAGGCACATAACCTTTTCAGCACCACCCGCGCGAACTTCATTGTCACCAACGATCATTATCACGAACTGGCCGAGTTCCTGTACGGAATCATGCCGAAGCGACCGTTGGGACTGCACTACTCGTCCCTCGGCTTCAATCACTTTGGCAAGGTTGCGGTGATGGATGAGTTGACGGTCGAACTCACGGAAGACGACGCAGTTTTGGATACTGCCGTTGGTTTTCCCGGAACCGTCGCCATCGGCTTTCAGGCGCCCGGATCGGTTTATAACCTGAAGGTTATCCGGGACCACCCGACCGATAACTATAAGTGGGGAGATTTCGCCGGTGTGGAATCGGTGTTGGAGAAATACCGGCAGGTGCATGACATCAATCGGACAGGCAGCATGCTGGATAACGCGATCTACTACAACGTGACATTGCCCAAGTCCCACTTCGCGATGGAGTTGTTATCCGAAATGCTGGAAGATGCCAGCAACGCTGTATCACTGCGCGGAACAACGGTTTTTTTCCAGCATCTCATCGTGCAGCGCAAGATGATTCCTATGCCCGTATTTCTGGAACAGGCACCCCGGGAGGATTGCGAGCGAGCTGTGATCAGCTTGGGTCAATGCATTAAGAACAATATGGCGGCAAACATCTTCAACCGGGATCTGGATGGCCGCAACTATGGTGTCGGCAGTCATATCCGGGTATATCTTTTCGATTACGACGCGTTGGAGACATTCACCGATGTGAAGATCCGCAGTAATCAGGGCCGTTTCGATGGGGAAGAGGATATCCCCGGGTGGTTCTTCGAGGATGGCGTGGTGTTTCTGCCCGAGGAGATCGAATCGGGACTTCGGATTGTTGATCGGGATCTGCGCCGGCTTTTCCGCAGTGTGCATGGTGATCTGCTTAAGGTCGAATACTGGCAGCGCATCCAGGACGAGCTCAGGTGTGGCAATGTGCCCCAGATTCAGGTCTATCCTGAAAGCAGTTGCCTGGGGGTCTAGCCAGCTTCCCGAGAAGGATGCGCCTGGTAACGGCCTGGTCGTTCATAATCGGGCCCAGTTATAGGTGAAGTCTTTAAGTCGAGAGGTATGCAATGAGTGATGAACTCTGGCGGTTGAGTGCCTGCGAGGCAGCGCAGGGTATCCGGGATAAAAGATTCAGCGCGGAGGAGCTTGTGATCTCCGTGACACAGCGTATCGCTGAGCACAATCCGCGGCTGAATGCGATCGTTCTCGATCTGGGTGAAGAGGCGTTGGCCGACGCACGCGCGGCGGATGCGCAGTTGGCGGCGGGTGAGGCCACGGGACCCCTCCACGGAGTGCCGGTGACGATCAAGTCCAACATTGATGTCAAAGGTCAACCGACACCTAATGGCCTGCCAGCTTTTGAAAACCTGATTGCGCCCGATGACTCACCGGTAACCGCCAATCTCAAAAAGGCTGGGGCCATCATTGTCGGGCGCACCAATACACCCGAGTTGTCGATGCGGTTGACTACTGATAACCCACTGTACGGCAGGACGCGCAATCCCTGGGATGATGATGCCAGTCCCGGCGGATCTTCCGGTGGTGCGTCCTCTGCCGGTGCCGCAGGCTTTGGCCCGATTCATCATGGCAATGACATCGGTGGATCGCTACGCTTTCCGGCGTTCAACTGTGGCCTCTCCACCGTCAAGCCAACTTTTGGCCGGGTGCCGGCGTTTGTGCCCTCTGCGACGGAAGAACGAGGCATCCTGGCGCAGCTGATCTCGGTGCAGGGTGCGATCTGCCGTGAGGTGCGCGATGTGCGTCTTGCTCTGGGTGTAATGTCCGGTGCCGATGCGCGGGATCCTTTTTGGATACCGGCGCCCTTTCTCGGTTGGCCCGCTGAACCCGGACCGATCAGGGTGGGCGTCACGACCGAATCTTACGGTCATTCCGTGCATCCCGAAATTGCGCAGGCAATAGACCGTGCGGCAGGTTATCTATCGGATGCAGGCTATGCGGTAGAGGAGACGACGACACCGTCGGTGGATGATTGCGCGAAGGCCTGGTTCAGGTATCTTGGTGCGGAACTTGAGGCCTTTTTGATGCCGCTGGCCCGCGAACACGGCAGCGAGACTATTCAGAAGATTTTCGAGTGGTACTTTGAGATGGGCGAGACCGCAGATCCCGTGGATTATCGCTTGGGCGTCAAGAACCGCTCGGCAATGACGCGACAATGGAACGAGTTTCTGCAGGATATCCCACTGGTGCTTGCGCCTTATTTTCTGCAGCCGGCGCCGGACTGGGACTGTGACCAGAAAAGCCTCGTCGGGACCCGGGATCTATTCAATTCGGCGATTTACAGCACCGGTATCAACTGGGTCAGTCTGCCAGCCGGGGTGACCCCCATCGGGATGATCGAAGGTCGTCCGGCGGGTGTGCAGATTATCGGCCGTCGCTACCGGGAAGACATGGTGCTCGATGCGATGGAAGTGATCGAATCGCGCGTTGGGGTGCTGACGCAGGAGTTGTGGAAAAGAGAAGGCTAGGTCTAAGCGCACTCAGTCTGTCGCATCGACTGGAGCGTCGATGCGGTGGGTGTTGAAGTTTGCGGGCGCAGTGAACTCGATCAGTTCGAGATCGTCTGAGCAGGCGAGTTCATCGTGGACGATCCCCGCCGGCTGAAGACAGCTGTCTCCTTCGCGGAAAGTGAACTCCCCCTGGTCTTCATAGGTAAAGCGGATCCAGCCCTTGAGGACGTAGATCATCTGGAACTCAAGGTCGTGCACGTGGAGTCCGGTGTGCGGAAACTCAGTAACCGGTTTTTTTACCCGGATCACGTGGGCGTTGTAGGCGCCACCAGTGGCTTCACTGATCCCAAGATCCCGGTACTCAAAAAATTTGCGTAGGCCCTGGGTCCACTTGGTACCCGCAGCGCTTGTGGTGCAGAACTTCTGCTCAGGTGCTTTCATAAATTCCTCCGCTGGGTAGTGGCTCTAACCGGGATCTGACCATGTCCAAACCGGTGCTGATCCTTAAGCATATCTTCACGGCCCTGATCGGTCGACTGCAGCGGTTGGTGCCATAACCTTCTGAATTTAATGGAATTAAAATCCACGGGTGGGGTTGAAAAGACCCGTCTCCGACCGTATTTTAGAGTTATGGAAAAAAATCAGAATCTCTCAAGCTCGCAGCGGGGTACGCCCTCGGTTCCTCCTCAGGCCATGCTTCTTCGCGAGGCCGTTATGACGGCGTACTCAATTACCGGGAACCTTTCTGCGGCCACCGCTCTTTGTTCAAGCCTGGTTGATGAAGATCTGCCGGGAGAGCAGCAGGCTTCGGCCGTGTTGAACCGGCTGCATCAGATTGCCATGAGCCGGCCCAAACACTGAACTGCTGTCAGCGGATCATGTAGACCTTTTTCAAGGTCTTATTGACCCGACAGCTGCCGGACCATCCGGCGGGGAAGAAGACTGCGGTATCGGGCCCGATGCAGGTGACTTCGCCGTTATCGTGCTCATACTGCGCTTCACCTTCGAGAAAGTGGCAGAATTCATCGCGCGTGACTTCACAGCGCCAGAGGCCTGGGGTGCATTCCCAATAGCCGCACTCTGAACTCCCCCCCTCACCTTTGTGCAACAGTGCGCCCTGGGTGTGTGAGTCACCCTCGAGCATCTTTTCGGGAGCGCCCCAGTCTGTGAGACCAGTTTTCTCAAGCGGGTTTCGCAATACGGCAATCTTCATTTTTATTCCTGTGGCTTCTTCGAGATAATGGTGTGCTGCATGCCTTCGTCCAGATGAAGCTTTGGGCACGGACGCAAGGTTACCTTATCGGGAATCGCGGGAGCTGTTTGAATGAGCCGGAAAGAAGCCGATTTTTACGTATTGACGCACGAGCCGGGGCACGACCAGGAAGCCCTGCCACTCTGGGCGAGCGCGCGCGAGGGGCTCATCCGCTTCGATGATGCGCCACCGCCAGTGGAGCGCGTGGATCTGCCCGATCTGCCCGGGGTCTTTCAACTGCACAATGTGCTTTCACCTGGTGAGTGTAAGCAGTTCAGACTGATTACCGATACCCTGGGGTTTCACGAGGATGCGCCGGTCTCACTGCCGCACAGCGTGCGTCATATGAACAATCTTAACTGGTTGGTTGATGAGAGTATCTGCGCCACTTTGTTCGGCCGGTGTCAGCCCCAGTTGACCGAACTCATTGGTGGTGCGCCGAGTCTTGGCCTTAACGCCCGCTTTCGTTTCTATCGCTACCAGCCCGGCGATTTCTTCAAAACGCATACAGACGGGTCCTGGCCCGGTAGCGCTGTGGTCAACGGCAAACTGCAGGCAGATGCCTTCGGTGACCGATGGAGCCAGCTGACCATTCTTTTATTGCTGAGCGGGGATTATGAGGGTGGCCATACCCGGTTCTACCCTGAAGGTGAAAGCGGCGAGGCGATTCCGGTTCATACGCCACTTGGCAGCGCGCTGTGTTTTCCACACGGCGGCCATCCCCAGCATTATCCGCATGCGGGAGAAAAGGTTCGTCAGGGTATCAAGTACATCATCCGCACCGATGTACTCTATGGACGCACTCCCGAATCTGAAAAAATCCAGCGCCGCTGGATGTATTGAGTTCAGATACCGTAGTCGCGGATAACCTCTGTGACACGGATACGGTAATTGCGGAAGATGCCCCGATCTTTGGCCTCGTTTTGTGCTGCCGCGTGTTCAAGATGTTCGTGCCATCGTTTGACGGCGTCAAGATCCTGCCAGGTAGAGACCGAAATAAATCGGCCACTGTCAGAGATGCTTTGGAACCGCTCAACACTGATGAAGCCTTCGATTTGTTCCACGTTCTCGCGCAGTATCCCGGCGAGTTCAAAGTAGCGATCCTCGAACGCGGGGTCGGGCTCGAATTCAAACAGTACAACGATCATGATCGGGGTCTTGGGATGCGCGCGCCCTGGGTTTTCCGCTACAGTGCGATCTCGGGTGGTGAGAGTTTAACGCCAACAGGATACGACAATGCAGCGACGACGGCGCAGTACCAACTTCCTGCGACCCATGTATCGTCTGGGCTGGTTGCTGATCTGGAGTCTGTGGGGGATAAGCCTGTTGTTCGGGATTCCGGCGGTGATGCCCCATGACGATGTTGTCGGTTGGGGTTTCATGACACTCGCGGTTACTGCTGTTGCCTATCTCGCGCACCGGCTCTGGGACTGGTGGGTGGTAGGCCGGCCTTTGCCAAGCCGCCGGTAACTTTCACCCAGGGGTGTTTTTAAAATAAGGGAGACAGAGGATGAATCAGGACCCGGTTTTTCATAATTTTGACGCGGCGCCGACACACGTCGCGCCGTTCAGTCATGCGGTGGAGGTGGACGGCTGGATTCAGTTGACCGGACAGATGCCAACCGACCCCGATGATGACAGCGCACCGTTGCCACCAGGCGTTGAAGCCCAAACCCGCCGTGTGATGGACAATCTCATCATTGTGCTGAATGGTCTCGGGCTGGATCTTGCCCACGTGCTTTCGTGCCGTGTTTATCTGACCGAGTTTGCACGGGATTACGAAGTCATGAACCAGACTTACCGTTCTTACTTCCCCCCGGGTCGCCTGCCCGCACGTACCTGTATCGGCGTCACCGGTCTCGCTCGCGAAGCGCTGGTCGAGATCGATATGGTGGCAAGGCGGTCTTAATCGTTTTGCAAAAAGTTACCGAGCGATTCCGTGTGGCATAAAAAGACGACTTGCACCGTTCTCGCTAGCCTTGGCGTTGTTTGTCTCATCTCGATATTGCCCACACTCGATGCCTCGGCATCAACACAACCTGCAGCCGTAAAACATCAGCGCGCACTCACTTTGATGCGTCTATTGTGTGAGGACTCTAACGACTCCGTTTACCTTAGCGAATTCCCGGGAGCGGTCCTTGAGCCGAGACAGGACCTCGCCCGGAGTGGGCAGGTCTTCGGCTGGCGGCAGAATCTGGTATTTGCGGATCAACATCGAGCAGTCCTGGAGCGGATTGCACCGCAGGGACACCTGCGCCGGGTCACTGTCGAGCTTCGTGACACGGAGTCTTTGCCCCGATTACTGGTACTGGCTGATCAGGATTGTGCGCTCAGGGAGGCGCGCTCAATCCGCTATCAGGATGGCCACGCGGTGTCGCTTCAGGTATTAGACAGACAACTTCAGCCCACGGGCTCCGCCAGTCCGATGAATCCGCCCATCCCAAAGGGCGAGAACAATGGCTTGGTGGGGGTGGCCTTGGTTGATTCGGGCGTAAATTATCTGCTACCAGCGATTGCCCAGCATCTTGCTCGGGATGCTCAAGGCATACCATTGGGTTTTGATTTCTGGGACATGGATGCGCGTCCGTTTGATTCTCATCCTGTGCGCTCCGTCTTTTTTCCACAGCGCCACGGTACCCGCACGGCAAGCATCATCATTCGGGAGGCGCCGCAAATCCGGTTGGTGCCGTATCGCTATCCAAGGCCTGACATGCAGAGGATGAAAGATCTCATTGGCCACGCGGCGGCTGCAGGTGTTCGGGTGGTGAATATGTCTCTGGGGAGTAACCGCGAGTCACAGTGGGTCGCTTTTGAATATGCCGCCCTTATGCACCCCGAGATCCTATTCGTCGTGTCCGCTGGCAACAATGGCAGAAACATTGATCTTGATCCGGTGTATCCCGCATCGTTGCCGCTGGAGAACATGCTGGTGGTGAGTTCGGTGGCGCCTGATGGCTATCCGGCCGATGGCGCCAACTGGGGCAGGGACAGTGTCGATCTTCTGGCGCCCGGAGAACGGATCGCGGCTCTCGATTTTTCCGGCGAGGCGGTCGATGTCTCTGGTTCGAGTTATGCCGCGGCCCGAGTCAGCGCGTTGGCCTCACGTATCCTGATGAGCGCACCGGAACTGACCGCCATCGAACTGCGAGAGAGCATTCTGTCTTTGGTGCAGCCCGCACCGGGTAACTTTGTCAGATACGGCCTGATCGCCGAGCCCAGTGATCTGGTACGGGAGGGTGATCTACAGAGTCTGGTGGTCCGTTCCCTACCGTCCTGGCAGGATCAATATTCGGATGGCAGCGAATGGTTTATGCCAACCTTTGTAGTCATACGCGATAGTGGCTGGGAGGCGAAACGGGTTCAGGATATTGTTCAAAAAGGCGCGGCCCTGATCGCACCCTGCGGTATCACATTAAAACCTGCTGTCGTCCTTGAAGTGGAGGCCAACACGAGCCTCAGAGATTTTTCACGCAGCAACGCAAAATTGCTCTCAGGCAAAGTGGCCCCGGGCGTTCCCCGGGTGTTTTTTGTCCGAGATACCCTAGACCGACCCGCGTACGATGCCGTGACTTTCGGCACAGCTAACAGCCGACGCAACCCCGAACTGCGTTTTACTGTGTGGATGACTGCAGTCACCCGGGACCCTCACATTGCATTGGCGCATGAACTGGCCCATGTGCTTCTGGATGATGGCGCTCATTCGACATTGCCGCGCAACCTGATGCGAGCCGATACATCGCCTGATAACCTCAAACTGACAGCAGA
>MDTB01122860.1_pt1 | contig 13983 bp, 10 predicted proteins | sample 811161 | NCBI WGS metagenome assembly MDTB01 (sample SAMN05326650, study PRJNA326480) | marine metagenome | isolation source: seawater | place: Mediterranean Sea | collected 2009
AGATCAATTTCACCTGTAATAAGACGACTATCAACAGGCGCATACATCTCAGTTGTGGAATCCGTTCCTGAATATGATGCATATGCAGAAAAATCATCATCTCCACCATCCTGACATGGATACATTCCCGAGCCACAATCATTGGCAGTACCATCAGAATATCTAAACCATCCACCAGAGCATGCACCGCACGAGCTGTCAACATGCACTACGGTCATTGACTGAGAAGCCAGAGAGCATGAAACAAAACACTCCTCAAATAAAAGGTCCCCCCATGCTGTAGTCTGATCCCAAGAAAGTTCAATTTTCTCATCATAAAATAATGCATCCACCAAAGCAGGAGGACAGAGTTCCTGAGCAAACGTAATTGAAAAAATAGCGAACCCAAGAAAAAAAGTTTTTATCAATTTTATCATCTAATTCTCCGAAATATTATGAATATAAGGTTCTAAAGATAATTCGATAAGGCATTATATCAAAATATCTGTCAACTATTTATATTTCAATTCAAATTTTGAATTAAAATACTTTATCGTAAAATCAACGAGTGGAATATTATAAATATATGGTTAAGATAGTTGGAGCTCTTTCAATCATCATAGGAAATAGTAATAGACCACTTCCTACAATTATCCCTGATCCATTTAAAAACCTAAACACTGCTAAGATAGGAGATAATCCATTCCCTACAAATCCTATGTCAGATCGAGCCAGAGGATATCTTCTTAAAGGTAAAGCACAAACAGCTATTCTCAACTATGGTAATTACATTGATATTGAAGTAAGTCCAAATGGAGCGTGGGGTGAATATGCATACCTTTATGAAGTGTCTTTTTTAGCAGGGATACCTGGGCAGTCCTATTCATCAAACTATTCATGGAGTAATATTGAAACTATTACAAATGAAGATGGACTAGTAGTATATAGCATTTGGCAGTCACAAGATGCCTTTGATGCTTGGTTTAAAAATGGGGACACCAATTTTGTAGGAATTTTATTTGATGCCGAAGAGGACAATGGTAGGTGGGAGCCTGACAGTATAGCAAAAAAATTATCATTAGATGAAATAAATGATAGCTACCAATGGGTTATCAATAGTGAATCAAATTATATAATTATTAGTACACCAGGTGAATTAAATCCAAATAAACCATCATCACGTATAGGTCTAATATACCCCTGGGCTTTGAGACCAAAATTAATAAGCCGTGAAGAACAATTTGACTATTATGACTATGGAAATGATCAAGAAGAATGGTCCAAAGATGATCACTATACTTACTATGGAGCAAACACAGCTGAATCCTGTCTAAGTTACTATTCACCAACATACAATACAGACTGGCATGCCTCAACAAATTCCAGAACCTATACCCACAATACCGAAGTGTCTTCTGGAGATCTTTTTGGAGATACTTATGTTACAGATCCATCTGATGAGTATCCACTACTTGCGCACTCAGGATACGCCTCTACATGGCCAAAACAAATAAATCCAATGACAAATAAACTAGAATCTTTCTGGCCAGGATGGTGGGCACAGGACTATAATATAAATCTACCTGGATGTTCACAATCTCGAAAAGACCCAGACTGTTGGGAAGATGTACCAGGTAGATTTATATCTGATATGGATATTTATTTAGAATTTGATGACCGATGGGCTCACAGAGGGAACCAAGTAAATACCAATAATGAATATCAACAAACTGGCTATCCAATGGGTCTAAGAGTGATGAGTGAAGCACACTCATATGGTGTCTCTTACGCAGAAGACATTTTATTTGTGACAGTAAAAGTAAGAAATGAAAGTGGAGACTGGTGTGCAGAAGACGAGAATGGTATTCCAATCCTAGATAAAAATGGGAACCAAATCTGTGGTGAAGGCATGATTATGCCAGATGGAACCAAATTAAATCGAGGAAAAGGTTTTAACTACTCTGGAGTTAGTTTAGGATTTTGGAATGATGGAGTCATACTAACAAGCGACAAATACGGTAACTCAAATTATTGGTCAAGCGCAGATGATTATATGGAATACTATTGGGAAGTTTTTGAGGTTAATAATGAAAGAATGCTAATCAGTATGGCTATGATTGGTGATTATGATGGATACTCAAATGTAGCAGGATTTGCAATGAACCCTAACGCAACAAGCCCAGGCACTGATTTTGGACTTGTGGCAACACAATTACTTGACTCGCCCAAGGCAACTAACTCTATAGACTTAGACGGAGATGGAGTGATTGATATTTTTCCTGGAGAACCATTAAAAATGACTGACTGGCATTGGCTAGATTGGTATCTCCGCCCAGGCGTTACACATCCCGAAAGCTTATCAGGAGACTGTTACGCAGGTACTCCAGGATGTCCTCAAGCAAGAAATAAAGAAGAAATTTTTTATAAAATTATGATAGGAGATACGACAAACTTAAATCAGAATGAAAACAATTGGCATTTTCACACCAAAAATCCAGGCACAGACTCGCCAGAAGATCTTAATCCACATTTTGATTCACTAGAAGGGATTGAAGAAGAAATGGTTTTTCAAAGGCCCCCAGAAGGTGTTGACCCTTTGGTCTTAATGACATGTGGACCTTTTGATTTACCAGTTGGTAGAGAGGTCCCCTTTTCTTTTTGTATTATTTTTGGACAAGATAAGGAAGATCTAATCAATAATGCACGATTTGCACAAGTAATGTACAATTCGAGATATCAGGGGTTTACTCCACCAAAATCACCTAATGTCCATGCTGTAGGTGAATTAAATACAGTGAAAATATATTGGGATAATAAAGCAGAATTATCCAAAGATGTCTTAACAGGGTATTCTGATTTTGAAGGATATAAAATATATAAAAGCAGTGATGGAGGAAAAACATGGGGAGATGTCCAAAATATGATTTTTGACAGAGATGGAATTTTCGTTGGATGGCGACCTTTTCAACAGTTTGACCTTTCAGCTGAGATGGACTCATTACATTGCGTATACGAAGCCAGGTATGATTGTGAACCAAATTTATCTAGGGGACATTCAATAAGTGGACAAGACCATTATTTTCCTTGGTTTAGCCTTGGCAATGATACTGGATTAGAAATAATAAGACTTCCAGAGCCATACATTGCTAATGGTGATACATTTAATTATATGTTTGAAGATATAAACATCTTTAATGGAATTGAATATACCTACTCTGTTGTGGCCTATGATATGGGAGTTGAGCCACCATACGATACAAGATATATAAATATTGGTAATGGACAATTTCAAACGGTAGTAGATACAAATTATTCCAATCCAAATAAGTGGGCTGACCCAGATGGTTATGCATATATCGAGAATGCAAAAGGCACAACGACACTTGATAATAATTTTGTCAAAGTCTATGCGGGAGATAAACCTCAAAAAAACCTAGGCAATGTTAAAGTCGTACCAAATCCATATTTAGTTAGTTCAAGATTTAATGAATCCGAGCATACACGAAAAATTCGCTTTACAAATCTTACTGCAGACTGCACAGTAAGTATTTTTACTCTGGCGGGTGAGCTAGTATCTACGTTTCAACATAGAAGCCATACCTCGGGAAATGCATTCTGGGATATGAGGACTATAAATAATCAAGAAGCAAGTCCTGGTCTATATATTTACCATATTAAAACAAATGGGGTCAAAAATAGCAAACCTTTTATTGGTAAGTTTGCAGTAGTTAGGTAATTATTATACGGATTAAGCTTGAGAGCGTGCAAAAACAGGTTGATTTGGTGTTGATATAGATGCATCATAGTTATAACCGCCAAGATTAAAAGCAAGAATATCTCTTGGATCTTCAATATGATTACGAATGATATACCGTGCCATCATTCCACGAGCTTTTTTTGCAAAAAAGGAAATCATTTTAAGTTTGCCATTTTTCATTTCCTTGAACTGGGGTGTTACAACATCTGCATTCAACAAGGGACGATCAATCGCTTTAAAATATTCTACCGATGCACAATTAACCACAATATTATTTTTATGACTCTCAAGCTCTTTATTAATATTCTCCGCGAGTGAATCATTCCAATAATCGTATAAATTACTTCCTCTTGCATTAACGAACTTTGTTCCCATTTCCAGCCTATAAGGTTTCATCAAATCTAGAGGTCGTAGTAAACCGTAAAGTCCTGATAATATCCGAGTATTATTTTGAGCAAATTCTAGATTTTTTTTTGTAAGACTATCGGCATCCAATCCAGTATAGGTGTCTCCCATAAAAGAGTATATCGCTTCTCTAGAATTATCAGAATCAAAGGAGTTATTCCATTCTTGCATCCTCTCCCAATTAAGTTCTGCAAGATTCTCACTAATACCCATTAGTGACATAAAGTCAGACGGTGTCATTTTTTTTAACTGTCTTACAAGACTAGTAGAATCATTAAGGAATTGAGGTAAACAATCGCTGTTTTTCTTAACAAAACAATCCTTAGAAAGTTTTTTAGCTGGAGATAGTACTGTTATCATATTCTAAATATATAATAATAATTTATTCATCTAAAATACCTCTTTACAAAGTGTCAACAATGACGCTATTTAAACGTTCAACAAAGCCCGAGGGATCATCTAGCTTCACTCCTTCCTGAATAAGTGCCTGCTCGTAAAGAAGAAGCGCAATACTATCAAATGATTTTTGTTTTGTTTTTTCTTTAAGCTTCATCACAATATCATGCGTTGGATTGATCTCAAGAATCGGTTTAATTTCAGGCATATCCATTTGTCCCATTGACCTCATCATCTCCTGCATCTGAGCAGTGGGATCATTCTCATCTGCAACTATACAAGATGGTGAATCACTTAACCTATTAGAAAGTTTTACATCTTTAACTTTATCACCTAATATTTTTTTTATCTTTTTCATAACAGGCTTTAAAGACTTTTCTACATCCTTATCCGATTCTTCCGAAAAATCATCTGCCGCACCACTCTTGTTAACAGATTTTAAGTCCTTTTCATCATATTTTGGAACTGATGATATAATAATTTCATCTATTTCATCATCTAATAACAAAACCTCTACATCTTTTTTCCTATACATCTCAAGCAAAGGTGAGTGCTTCAGAGAGACCTGATTCTGACCGGTAATATAATAAATAGATTTTTGGTCTTCCCTCATTCTTTCTACATATTCTCTTAAGGATACTAAGCCTTCGTCTTTTGTTGATTTAAATCTCAGTAACTCTGTCAATGCTTCTTTATGTTCAAAGTCCTGATACACACCCTCTTTAATAAGGCGACCATATTGTTCATAAAAAACACCATAATTCTCTTTATTTCCTGCTATGGTCTTCAATCTATCTAAAACCTTTTTAACAGAATTAGAACGTATTTTGGCCATCACTCTATTTTGCTGAAGTATTTCCCGACTAACATTTAACGGTAAATCAGAAGAATCAATAACACCTTTAACAAATCTAAGCCATGGCGGTAACAATTCCTTATCATCATCAGTTATAAATACTCGATTTACATATAATTTGACACCAGATTGATAATCTGCACGAAAAATATCAGGAGAAGCCTTTTTAGGAATAAAAAACAAAATTACAAACTCTAGATTTCCTTCTGCTCTGAAATGTACCCAATCAAATGGATCATCTATATCACTAGAGAAAGATTTATAAAACTCTTTGTATTCCTTCTTCTTAATATCAGTTTTAGATCTAGTCCAAAAGGCTTTAGCATCATTTATTTGTTCTGTTTTTAGGCCCTTACTTTTTTCTTTTCCATCTTTATCATATTCTGTATCGGTATAAGTAAGAAAAATAGGAGAGTCTATATGATCAGAATATTTTTTCACAAGACTATCAATTCTCCATCTACTGGCAAATTCTTTTCCTTCTTCATTTAAATGTATAGTTATAGAGGTGCCGATATCTTTTTTAATATCTTTTTTTATTTCGAAACCTGATTGGCCATCACTAATCCACCTCCAAGCCTCTTTATTTCCTGCCTTTTTTGATGCAACTTCAACCTTATCGGCAACCATAAAACTCGAATAAAACCCAACACCAAATTGTCCAATTAATTGAGAATCTTTCTTTGCATCACCAGAAAGTTTTGACAAGAAATTTTTCGTTCCAGACCGTGCAATAGTACCTAAATTATCCTCAAGCTCTTTTTTACTCATCCCAATACCATTATCGGTAATAGTAAGAGTTGGCTGATCTCCTTCAAGAAATTCTATACTAATTTTAGGCTCAAATGACATTGACTTATAGTCATCCTTTGTTAGTGTTAAATATCTCAACTTATCAAGTGCATCTGAAGCATTCGAAATAAGCTCTCTTAAAAATATTTCTTTATGTGAATAGAGGGAATGTATAATCAGTTTTAGTAACTGACTTACCTCGGTCTGGAATGGCTTTTGACTCAACGTTTACTCCTACAATACAAGTTTAATAATAAAATCTTATGATATTTCCGGACGAGAAAATAAAAAAATAACTAGTAATAAACCTACATAGATTAAAAAAACTTATTAAAAAAATAAATTAACTTAAAGAACTAGATCTACGCACATTTTCCAAAAGCTTCTTCGTAAGATGCACGCCTTGCATCTCATCGACCTCGCTTCCTTCATATTCTATTCCTATATATCCTTTATATCCTGAAGCTAATACAATATTAATCATCTTATGATAATCTGTATTAATTTCATTTCCCTTCGAATCAAAACTATGGCTCTTAGCACTTACTGCTTTAGCAAAGGGCATTAATTCTTCCACACCAAGATATCGATCATACCAATTATCATTTTCAATTCTAAAATTTCCAAAATCTGGTAAAGTTCCACACATTGGATGATTCACTTTTTTCATCACAGACATAAGCCATTTAGCATTTGAGGATAGACCACCGTGATTTTCAACAATAGTATTGATTCCCAAAGTTTCGCCAAATTCTGCTAACATTCTTAGTCCATCAGATGCAAAATCTATCTGTTCTTCATAACTACCTTTGCTCTGTGCATTAACTCTAATAGAGTGACAACCAAGCAGCTTCGCTGCTTCCATCCACTTGTAGTGATTTTCTACGGCTTTTTTTCTTCCGTTACGATCAGGGTCTCCTAGGTAACCTTCATTATCACACATAATTAATAAGCTTGATACTCCATGATCTTGGGCTCTTTTTTTCATTTCTTTTAAATAATTAATATCTCTCGCTTTATCAAAGAAAAATGAATTAACATATTCTACTGCATCAAGCCCAAATTCATTTCTTGCGATTACACAAAAATCTAAATGATCAATCTTACCTGAATAAAGCATCCTATGCAAAGACCATTCAGCAAGGGAAATTTTAAATTTCATATTTTTTTTCCCACAAGATAAGCCAGTTGGTAGTGTTAACCCTGCCAATAAAAATGCAGTAGATTTTATAAAATATCTTCTATCCAACTGTAAAGACTACAATTTGCGTATTCGAATATTCCGGTACCACACTTCACCATGATCACCTTGTAGTCCAATATGTCCTGAAAACGATTTAAAGAAAATTGGCATATCTTTAAATTTACTTTTTGATATTAAATTCTGAATAGCTTCACTAGCAACTTTGTATTCAACAATTTTTTCACCATTCAGCCAGTGCTCAATTTGCTTATTTTTTGAAATAATCCTCACACTGTTAAATTCACCAATCGGCTTTACCATTTCCTGCGAAGGAGCTATCAAATCATAAAGCGCACCAGCAGATGTAACTTTTCTGAGCCTGTCTTGGTGTGCTAAGTTATCAAGTACCTGCATCTCAGGAGCAGACTGCCAAATATAATCTCCTTTTTCCGAAGCGAAATAGAAGATACCGCTATTCCCTCCAGACTGAAGCTTCCACTCTAACTCTAGTTCAAAATCTTCAAAAGTATCTTGAGATATTAAATCCACACCATGTTTTCCAGGAACAGTTTTGAGGGTTCCATCTTTAATCACCCAAGATTCCCTAGGAAAGGAATCCATCTTATAACCTCGAAGACCATTGACTTTTTTTCCATCAAATAACATTACCCACTCTGTTTTATTACTACAAGAAACAAAAAATAAAATTAAAAATAGACAAAGTGACCTTAACATACTTTTCTCCTTAATTGTTCGGATTCCATTCACCTTTGGCAACTGCTGGAATAAAATCATCAAGACCTGGAGGCGGAAATTGAATAGTTTTATCCTGTTCAGCACTCATATATGCGGCCATAAGCAGCTCCGTCACGGCCAATCCATCACTAAAGTTTTCTTTCGGCCTTTTTCCTGCTAAAAAACTTTCAACCATGTGTCTATTTTCTGCAGTATATCCATAGGTATCCGCTTCATTACTAACAACTGGCATTTCTCCAGAATCAGCATTTTGTTTTTCTACAAGATCCTCCCCTTCAGCTCCTGCAACTCTCCTACTAAAAAAGACTTTCAAATCTGAATCAAGAGTATTAACAAACATAGAATACTCAGGACCGAAAAGTTCCATACTTAATCGTAATCCAGCACCAACAAAGCACCAAGATGTAGTGGTTTCAACAACTAGTTTTTGTCCATTATCATCTTCATATTCTATTAATGATCTGGCAAAATCCTCTGAAGGTCGCTTTAGGTAATCGGTCTTTCCTCCACTATTTTCACTCAAAATTTTAGCGTACTCAGGGCGCTGCCATTTTAAGCAAGACGCATAAGCATTTATGCTTATCGGAGTTAGTGATTCTCGCATTTTATCAGGATCTGTCAACATAAAACGGGCCTCTTCAACAGAGTGACACATCATATCATTTAGCACGCCGCCTCCCTGCAATTCACCTTCCCAGAACCATGGCATATGTGGGCCACTATGTTCCTCAGCCGCTCTTGCTAAATAGGGTCTTCCAGTGGCTTTGGCTCCACGCGACCATATGATTTCCTTTCCTCTAGTAACAGATGGAGCAAAAACCTGATTCTCTAAATAACCATCTAAAAGGCCCACACGCTGTGTAAGATCCAATACCTTCTTTGCCTCTTTAACATTTCTGCCCAATGGTTTTTCACATGTGATTCCGATTAATGCGCCTTTCCCACTCTCGATTGCTTCAACGATCTCTTCCATAATTTCTATTCTCGTAAAATTTGGAGCGCATATCCAAAGAGCATCAATATCTGGATGGGCGACCATATCAGTTACCGTTTCAAAAACTTTAGCTTCACCAACTCCAATAGTTCGAGCAAGGGAAGCTGATTCCTCCGCGGATGATTTAGTACGAGACATTACCCCAAGAACTTCACAGTCTCTTACTCCAATAAGAGACTGAATATGAAATCGTGTAATAAATCCACCTCCGACAAAACCGATACCAATAGACTTTTTCATCATAATTATTCTCTCTTCCCTAATTCTTCTTTAAAAAACATAAAAAATAAGATAGTTGTTATCAAACCTATTAGTGATAATGTGTACCAGAATGTAGAAAAATCAAAAACACTATTGATTGTATTAGCAGACTGTAAATAACCAGATAACCATCCACCAATTACGGGACCACCACCAAGTATTATGATACCAAACACAGTCTGCGCGGAATGCCTTACATCCTCATCTGCTAACTTATCAACATAAATATATGCAGCAGCAAAAAAGAAGGCATAACAGAACCCATGGAATGCTTGACTAAGAACTATTATCCAGACTGGGAATGCTTCTGTACCAAAAATAGCATATCGCAAACAATAAGCAGCAACACCAATAGTTATCACTTTTTTAAATCCAAGGTTTTTCAGAAAATAACCTAAATAAGCCATAGTCAATATCTCTGCAAATTGTCCAATTGTCATTGCAGGACCAATTTGGCTGTCTAAAATTCCTATGGAGGAAAGAAAAGGTCCTGTCTGCAAAAAATAGATTTGATGAATAATACTAATAGCAAGACTAGCTAAAACTAAAATAGTAAATGAAGAATAACGAAATAATCCAAATGCTTTCTTAAATGCAAGCTGATCTGAAGAATCTTTTTTGGGTGGGGTATGGGGCAATAAAAAACAGAAAAGACCATAACAGATAGAAATTAAACCAGAAAATTTTAGAGCATCTGCTAGCCTGCTTGTTACCTGGGAGACTTCAGTACCTACAAAAAATGGAGGCATCATCTGCAACTGCAAATCTGTCTGCAACCAAATCATAGGGAATGCCCAACTAGCCGCAATCCATCCAATTGTTCCCCATACACGAATTTTTGGAAAATCATTTTCCTGATCACTAATGTGAGCAAAAGTAATAGAATTAGATAAAGCAAGCGTAGGCATGTATAATACGCTATAGATAATAGAGAGAAATAACCACGACTGATAGTCTGTTTGAGTAGCAGTATACCATTTCACTAATCCACCAGTAATAACCAAAAATGAGAGAATTCGTTCTGTACTAAAATATCGATCTGCAATTTGACCTGCAATAAAGGGAGCTGCAATTGCCCCAATAGATCCAGCAAGACCTAGAATCATACCTATTTGTGAGCCTGCAAATCCTAATCCTCCTTCAGAAATACTGGCCGACAAATATCTAGCAGTTACGGGTAGCCATGCTCCCCAAAGAGCATACTGAAGAAACATCATTGCGCCCAATCGCGAATTTTTATTCATGATAATTTAAACTATACCAATGTTCGATTGATTGGATCCCACTCTACTCTACGACCTGTTAGGTAAGATTCTGTGGCCATGGCACATGTCACAGCCTCTTCAAATGCTACATCTACATTACACTTAGGCTGACTTCCTTCTCTAATAGAATCTAGCCAATCTTTAATGTGTAAATGTGTTGGGTCAACTCTCTTTCCATCCCGATATGCATATAATAATCCTTTATTAGCAAAATATTGTGAAGTAGCTGAGGTAACTCCATCAATTTGCTTGGATCCTGGTGAATAATTATAAATAGGATACTTTGTATTGATAATACCTTTTTCTATTCTTTCTCTATATTGGGTTGACTCACGATCTGCCACAACTCTAAATCCTCCTACACCTCCAGCATTAGATTGTCCTCCTAATATCATAGTAGCGTCATGACCCATTATACTATTACCTCTAGAATTATTGCTAGAAAGGGTAGCACTATATAGCACTGTCATATCTCTATCTGGGTATTCCAGAGTCACGTGCCATACATCTGGAACATCGCGCCCGTCTTTGTAAAAATAAATCCCACCTGAAGCTGATGCATACTTAGGTATTCCCATCCCCATAATTTGATTTAACTGGTCATAGTCATGAGAGAATAAATCTCCAGAAAGACCCGTTCCATAGTCGTACCAGCACCTCCATCTAAAGTAACGCTTTAAGGCTTCAGAGCCAAAAGGTATTTTATTCGGTGAAGGATCTTGAAATGTTTCCCAGTCTATTGTTTTTAAATTCGCATCTTTGTGAATATTCCAGACCCAGGCACCCCACTGTGAATTCCTATTGGTAGTCAATTCTACAAGATTAACGGGACCCAGAAGACCCTGATCAATAATCGCTTTAGCTTTGTCATTCGCCTCAACCTGTCTATTTTGATGCCCAAGCTGAAGAATCATACCTGTTTCCTTAACTGCATCATAAATATCAATAGATTCTTGGAAAGTTCTGGTTAAACCTTTCTCACAATAAACATGTTTTCCAGCTTTTACTGCATCAACAACTATCCTTGAGTGCCAGTGATCTGGTGTCGCTACAATAACCGCATCAATATCATCATCTTGAAGCATTTCAGTATGATGTTTATATCTCTTTGCAGGATATTTGGGTTTTCCTCCAGGACCGACATCATTTTTAGAGGCATCAATTCCAAGGTCAGCATTCACATCAAAAAGGTCACAGACACCTACTAAAGAACAATTAAGATCATCCTGGCTCATAAAAGTTGCATAAGCTTTATGAAGATTGTTTTCTTGATTTGCTTTGTATGCGTAATCTGTCCAACCTTTTGTTGCAAACCCCACACCACGGACTAGGTGAGATCCTCTTCCTCCATATCCAATAATACCAATATTTAGATGCTTTCCATTCGAGCGATTTTTAATAACTGTTGGTGGTTTTTTTTCTTGAACTAAATCTACTAATAAATTCTTTCGTTTTAGTGCGTCTTTTTTAAGTTTTAGCCATAGATTTGCAAGAAAGAATCCAAAGATGGGAACCGTTGCAAGAGCCTTGATAAAATCTCTTCTTTTCACATTTTGGTCTCTGGAAGAATCGTTACTCATTTATAATGTTCCTTTAAGTTTTAATTTAGTTTGCAATAATCTATCTAAACCAATTTTGTGACTTGTTGGAAATAAATACAAGATATACAAAGCAAATATTTCAATAAGATTTTTATTTACAATAAGATAACTACCTTCTCCAGGCCTTCCATACTCTAGACCTAATAACGGTGGAGAAAATAAATAATAAAGAGATATTAGAATCATACCACCAATACAGGCATAACGACTAAAAATGCCAAGCATCAAACACAAACCTATTATAGTAAGACCCCAAACGTTTACATAATCTGAAATTGTTAGAAGCGTAGGATTTGAAACTATTGCTTTGGCAACACCTGAAAAAATCCATTTTGAGTCAAGAAGAAACGCAGCTGAAGACCAGTATGGATTAACAAGTTTGGCTACTCCTTCATACAAAATATGCCATCCTATAATTACCCTAAGGATGACAAGACCATAAAGCTGAGCATTGTTAATCTTTGTTAATGAATTAATATTATGTCTTGGTTCCATTATAATTTTATCTCCAAATGATAAATATGATGTTTAAGGAAGCAATTAAGAATAAGCTTTTCGTTTTTTATAATCAATACCGTCTTTACCAAAATAGATATGAAAAACAAAAATTTTAATTCCTATAAATAGTTTTTCCAAAATTCTAATACAGCGTGACTTGTTGGCCCTTCATGTGCAGGAACATCGCTCTCGTAGATCCAAACTGTTTGATAAAATGCTGGATCTCTTTCCCAAGGTTTGAGGACCCTATAATTAAAATCATATCCATGCATATCAGCTAAAACAATTTGCCAATCAACTTTTTGATGGACTAGCCATTTGGCTGTATCAATGTTTTCAAGACGTTTTTTTAGTGATTTAAATATACTATAGGATTTGTCAAAATGAGACCGTGTATAGTTCGGTGCTCCATTGAAAAGAGGCGGATTTTCAAAATTCCGCCAATCAATAATTTTTTTAATGTATTATAATTATTTGATTAGCTACCTTTATCTTTAATATTCAAAGTGCATGAAGATAATAAAATCAAACATATAATTACAATCCTTGAATATATCATAGATTAATTTTGCAAAATCTTTTCTACTTTTTTCATAACATCATCATTAATTAAAGCCATGTAATCCAACGTATTTAAATTTTGAATTAATTGTTCTGTTCTAGAAGCTCCCAATATAACAGTACTCACATTTTGATTTTTCAAACACCACCCCAGCGCAAGGTTTACGAGAGGAACATTCAACTCATTAGATAGCTCTGCTAATTTCTCAACTCTATGATGTCGAATTTTATATTCTTCAGACTCAAAGCTATCTTTGATGAATTTATAGTTTTTTAAACTTGTTCTAGTATTAGACGGCATGCCTTTAATATATTTTCCAGAAAGTAAGCCTGAAGCTAATGGAGACCAAATTGTTGTTCCCATTTTTTCGGTTTTAAATAATTCAATGTACTCTTTTTCCATTTTTTCTCTCTCAAACATATTATACTGAGGTTGTTCCATGGATGGTGGTGTTAAATGTAAATCTTTTGAAATTTTATATGCTTTTTTTATTTGTTCTGCAGACCACTCAGAGGTACCCCAATAACAAACCTTACCCTGCATAATCAGTGTGTGCATCGCTCTAACTGTTTCCTCAATAGGAGTATCAGGATCGGGACGATGACAAAAATATAGATCTAAATATTCTAGTTGCAATCTTTTTAAAGCAGCATGACAAGCATCAATAATATGCTTGTG
>MDTB01010686.1_pt1 | contig 13982 bp, 12 predicted proteins | sample 811161 | NCBI WGS metagenome assembly MDTB01 (sample SAMN05326650, study PRJNA326480) | marine metagenome | isolation source: seawater | place: Mediterranean Sea | collected 2009
ATAAATGAAAGACAGAAAAGAGCTAAAATCTATAAAAAATTGTTTAATAATTATTTTGAATTCTTTAACTATACAAAAGTAAATACTAAAATACATCCATCATATTATAGATTTTATGTTTTTATAAATAAGAATATGAAAAATAGAAAAAAGGTCAGAGATAGCCTTGTATTAAATATGAGAGAGAAAGAAATCGAGTGTGATGTGGGATCATGTCCAGAAATATATAAGGAAAAAATTTTTAAAAGATATAAAAAATATTCAAACCTAAATTTGCAGAATGCTAAAATTTTAGGTGAGACAAGCATCTCCTTTAAAGTAGACCACACAATTCCTATAAGCAAAATATATAAAAATCTAAAAATGATGAAAATAATTTTTAATAAATGTTTAAAATAGTAATAGACAAATTAATATCATTAATTTTACTTTTATTATTATTTCCATTTTTCTTTTTTTTATCTTTATTAATCTTAATTATTTTAAAAAGGCCAATTTTTTTTTTACATGAAAGATTAGGAAAGAATGAAAAAAAATTTTTAGTTATTAAATTTAAAACTTTATATAATCATACAGACTCTAAAAATAGTATAAAAAAAAGAGAAAATAAATTTGGAAACATTTTACGAAGATATAGTATTGATGAATTACCTCAATTAATCAATATTCTAAAAGGGGACATGGTTTTTATTGGTCCAAGACCAGCCCTATATAATCAGTACGATTTGATTAAGCTTCGTAAAAAAGCACGCGTTCATAAGCTTGTGCCTGGAATTACTGGGTGGGCACAAGTGAATGGAAGGGATGAACTTAGTATTCCAGATAAAGTAAAAATGGATCAATATTATTTGAATAATCAATCGGTCTGGCTTGATATAAAAATTGTATTTCTTACTAGCTTAAATGTTATAAAATCTGAAGGTGTTTCTACTTAAACATTATTAACTTTTAATATCATGACAATTTGACATTTGATGAATCTTCGCTCAGTAAATTAATTTGATTTAAATAGATACAATGACTAATAGAACTATAAAATTAATATTTCTGGATGTAATTGCATCCATTTTAACCTTGTATTTGGCTTTCCTCCTACGGTTTGAATTTGATATTCCAAAAGATTTTTTAAATATTTATTATGATTGGGTACCATGGTTTGTATTAATTCAAATTTCTATATTTTATTTAGCAAATTTGTATGCTCGAATTTGGCGATACACTAGTTTATTTGATCTCTATGCAATTTTAAGTGCCGTAACAATTGTTTCTGCTATATCTGTTATTTTTGTCTTTATTTATATGGGTGCTTCAAGCTACCCTAGGTCAGTTTTATTACTTTATTATATTTTGAATGTAATCATAACAGTCGGGCTAAGGTTAGTTGTAAGAGTTTACTACAGTCATTATCACAAAGATGGTTTATTAAGCAACAAAAAACCCAGAAAGATGTTGTTGCTTATTGGTGCTGGAAAGTTAGGTGAAAAGATTGCTAGAGAGATAATGAGTACATCACGGCATCAATATTCTATTGCTGGTTTTGTAGATGATGATGTGGAAAAGCATGGTGCTCTGCTTCATGGGAAAAAAGTTTTCTGCAGTATTAGAGAATTAGTAAATCTAAAGATACAATATGATGAACTGCTAATTGTAGCTCCATCTTCTTCAGGAGATCAAATGCGCCGTATTGTAGAGGTTTGTAAAAAAACTGGTAAGCGATATAAAATTATTCCTGCAATTGATGAAATCATTGATGGCGAATTTTCAATGGATGCAGCTCGAGATGTTTCCTATTCAGACCTCCTAGGGAGAGAAGAGATTAGACTCGACCTTAATTCTATTGAAGATATTCTCCAAGGTAAAAGAGTACTTATCACTGGTGCTGGTGGCTCTATTGGTAATGAACTTGTAAGACAATGCTTAAATTTTAATCCAGCTGAGATTATATGTTTAGAAACAAGTGAAGAGAAAGTTTATTACCTTAATCAATTTTTTAAAAAAAACTTATCAAAAACAATTTTAAAAACGGTTCTTGCATCTATAAATAATCGTAATGAATGTAATAAAGTTTTCTCTGAAAATCGCCCCCATATCGTTTTTCATGCAGCGGCCTACAAACATGTCCCAATTCAAGAGACTCATCCTTGGACTGCTGTTAATACGAATATTGGAGGCACCTTGAATATGGTAGAACTTTCAAATAAGTATTCAGTCGAAAAATTTGTTTTAGTATCAACCGATAAAGCTGTAAACCCTGTTAATATAATGGGAGCTACTAAGAGGACCGCAGAAAAATTAATTCAATCATATAATAAAATATCTAAGACAACTTTTATAGCAGTCCGTTTTGGTAATGTACTTGGAAGTTCCGGTAGTGCTATTCCTACCTTTCAGGAACAGATTAATAATGGTGGTCCAATAACAATAACACACCCCGAAATGACCAGATACTTTATGTCTATTCGAGAAGCTTCTCAATTAATTATTCAATGTGGAGCACTTGAACGGGATGGTGAAATATTTTTACTTGAAATGGGGAAACCAATACGTATTCTCCAAATGGCTAAAGATTTAATTAGGTTATCAGGTTTTGAACCAGATATTGATATTCCAATTGTATTTACTGGATTAAGACCTGGAGAAAAACTTTATGAAGAACTTCAACTAATGAATGAACAAAAAGTAAGCACCTCACATAATAAAATAATGATACTTAAAGATAGTAAATCTCATATACCTTGGTCTGTATTTAAAACAGAAATTAAGGGGCTCTTGGAATCAGCAAAAAAATTAGAAAGTGAAAAAATTCTTATGTTACTTGAGCAAATCATCCCCACATATAGGCCAAGACCTTTTGTCCAAAATTTTAAAAAGGAAAGTGATTTGTCTATTTCAGCAATTAAGGCTGAAGCATAATAAAAAAAAATAATTACAGCCAAAAAAAGTGTTCCTTATCTTGGTTAAATAAAAGATTAATCAACATTTTTGAGATTAATGATCAATAGTAATGAAGCTGATATGTTTTATTCTAGCAATCTTTTGTAAGTTATCTTCATTATTATCACAGCCTATACCTAATCATTACTTTTTACATAAAACAAAAAAGTTATTATTTGATGCCGGTTCAAACTGGGAAAAAATAACTAATTTTGGGCCAATTAGGTATAAAATAGAAAAAGAAGGTCAAACATTAAGCCATAAATCATCATATAGCGTTAAAGGAAGTGTTGGCTTTTCAAAAGAGCCTGATACTTTTTCATTATATGGATTCAGTATCCTTGATTATAAGGATATCTATATTTATATGGATCCAAAATACATAAATAAAACAAAAGATCATAACTTAAACAATCAAATAACAAAGTTAAAAAATATACCAGAAAATATTTCTGGGTTAGGATATGAAAATAGTTGGGCTATTTTACAAGTAGGGCGAGGAACTGAAAGTTGGGGTGCCGGTAATGATATTCAATTAGCATTAGGAAATAATAATATTTCATATGACTATTTTCTTTTAGCGTCAGATTATGGGAAAATTAGAGTTAGATATATACATGGTTTTTTAGAGAATATTAATGAAAATATAAACCGATACATTACTGCTCGAGGATTAGAATGGACAAATCAAAAATATTTGATAATTGGTTTTTCTGAAACTATTATATATTCCGGAAAAAATAGATCAATGGATGTGGGCTACATGAATCCTATGGCGTCACATTTAGAGGTTGAATTAAATAATCGATTAAATATTAAAGGTGCAGAAAATTCAAATGCTGTATGGCAAATACATTTAGATTTTATTTTTGGAAAGCGTATAAGGATTTCTGGCAATTATCTATTTGATGAATTTGTACTTGACCCAAAAATTCAATTGGAAAAAGAACATGGAAAAGCTTATTCTCTTAGATTAGCATATACTCCAATTTTTTTAAACAGATGTCTACTAACTTTATATAGTTCAATTATCCATGTTGGGACACCAACATTTCGTCATGGTATGGGAACAAATAACTTTGTTCATCAAGGAAGTCCTCTAGGCTGGGATAAAGGAAGTGATGGGCAGGAAGTTCGCATTGGATTAAACTATTTTAATAGATATAATCTAATAGCATCAATCTCCTCTGGATATTTTGAAAGTGGAGAAGAAAGTATAACATATAGGGCCTATGAACCATATAAGGATTACTTAAAAGGCGCCTTCCCGAGTGGAAAAATTAATGAAACCATTTTTATTGATGCCAATTTTAGTTATAAGTGTAAAAAATATTTGTTTTTTTCTACAGGATTATATTGGCACAATAGAAATGAAAATAATTCAAGATTTGATTTAAGGTATAGTGTAAATCTCTTTCACACATTTTCATATAAATAATGAATGAATTAAGGGGATTTATATAAAATGAAAAACTTAAGAAATTAGTAGAAGTATAATTAATTTAAGTTAAAGCACTATTTATACTTTATTATTTTAATTATTCTAGCCAGGATTAGCCACCCATCTGATATTTCTAGTTTTTTACCCTCTTTTCTGCTTCTTCTTTTATAATTAAGTAAAACCTGAGGGATTATTTTTTCTTTATTATTTAAAGTTAATATTGATGATAATTCCACATCTATATCAAATCCATCAGATAAAAGATTGTGCATATTTATTTTATCTAAATAGAACGACTTTGCGCAACATAATATATCTTTATGGTTAGATTGAAATACAATATTAAAAAAACTTGTAAATATAAAATTCCCCCAGTCAAACGAAGACTTAATTGGGTTTAAAGTATTGAATCTATACCCCATCACTGAATATATACCATTTCTCCTGTTAAGAATCATTAGCTTTGATATTTCTAGTGGATTGAGTTCTAAATCTCCATCAAAAATAATGATTCTTTCATTTGATACATTATATAAGCCTTTCTTTATTGCTCCACCTTTACCAATATTAATTTCAATACGAATATTCTTAACATAATTACAACGGCTGATAATTTGAGCTGAATTATCTGTGCTTCCATCATCAATAATCAATATTTCATGACCTGCTTTTGAAAATACCCTCAGTTTATCTAGAAGCTCAGGAATCGCCTTTGCTTCATTGTGGACGGGGATGATTATAGAATATAGAGGGGTCAAGTCAAAAAAAAAGCGGTCCATAGAGACCGCTTTTTTCTAAGGTAAAATTTAAATTAGAGGCTATAATCCAGACGGATTCCCAAACTTGCCCAGCCAGATGAGTTGCCTGCACCGGACATATCTGAACTATAAAATATTTCACTGCCAACTAGTAAATTAACTGGTAAAGAAAAGCTTCCTTTGAGTAACTTTTCTAGAGTTACACCAGCAAAGCCTCTAAGACCAGTCCCTTCACCTACATTGCCAAGATGTCCTTCTACAAAAACTAAATTTGCTAAAGTTAAATTACCCCCTAAACCGATAAATGCTGGATCGAATGTAACTTTGGCTCCTACATCTGGTTCATAATTTCCTGAATATCCCCCAAAACCAAACGAAACCGTATAATCGAATGGTCCTAATTTGAAACCAAAAGGGGTAGTAATAACAACTGTTCCACCAGTAGGAACATCTGTAAACGTTTCTCCAGATAAAACTCCTACGCTAGCAGCAGCACCAATATTCCAACCTGAATCCTCTTTGGCTACTACATCTTCTGCTTGTGCAAGAGTAGTAGTTTCATCATCCGTAACTGTTACCTCATCTGGAGCTAGTTCAAGTCCTAATTCGGCAGCCATCTTTCTTTTTGCTTCATCGGCAGCAGCACTAGCTGCGGCATCTAATTCTGCTTCTTCTGCGGCTTGAGCTTCCGCTAATTTTCTAGCCTCTTCATCTTGTTTCTTTTGTTTTGCATCTGCACGAGCTTCCTTGGCTGCCTTTGTAGCAGCAGCCTCTATTGCAGCTTCTGTTGCAGCAGCAGCTTCTGCGGCTGCTTTATCAGCTGCTTCTTTAGCTTGACGTGCTTTTTCTATAGCATCTACACCATCCTGTGCATTAATAGCGACAATTAATAATGGTAGGGATATGAATATTCTTAAGAATATGTTTTTTATCATTATAATACCTCTGTTTTCTTTTTGCTTGAAATATAAATTTGAGACAGAAATTATTGTCATAAAACTACTGATACAAGTCTTAACTGAATATGTTTAATAGATACTTTTATGATGATGATTAGATTTCAAAAAAATAATAAATGAAATATATAAAAGAAATAACCAATTCATCAGAGGTTGTTTTTCAAGGAAAGCTTTTAGATGTACGAAGAGATACAGTAGTCTTACCTAATGGAAAAACTGGAATATGAGAGTGGATTAATCATCCGGGTGCTGGCTGTTGTGTACCTCTTTTACCCAATGGTAAAATTGCACTTATACGACAATATCGTTATGCATTAAGGAAAGAAATGATAGAGCTACCAGCAGGTAAGCTAAACCCGGGGGAAGATCCTGAAAAATGTGCTAAAAGGGAATTAGAAGAGGGAATAGGCTATAAGGCAAATAAAATTAAATTTATAATTAATATTCACCCAGGGATTGGATTTGCAAATGAAAAAATGTGGCTTTTTAAAGCAGATGACCTCCTGAAGACTAAGACAGATCTGGACAATGATGAATTTCTTTAGATAATGCCAACCAGTTTGGAAGCTGCATTGAATTTTATTTGGACAGGGAAAATAACTGATGTGAAAACTATTATCGTATTATTATTGTTTTATAGAAATAATAATAAATAATATTATAAAAATATAATTTAAATTGACCTTATTAATTAGGGTTTATGAAAAATCTTTGGACAGAAAAAGAAGCAAAACTATTTTCTAAAAGTGAACTACTTATGCGTGTTTATACGTCTCGCTTATTGGGTCGTAATCCAGAACTGGTATTGCATGGGGGTGGTAATACATCAGTTAAGGGATTTTTTAAAAATATTTTTAGTGATAAGATTGAAACACTTTTTATTAAAGGTTCTGGTTGGGATTTAATTTCAATTGAGGAGGATGGCTTTGCTCCGGTTGATTTAAATCACCTGTTATCTTTAGCTGGACTTAAGTCCCTTTCTGATTCAGAAATGGTTGTGCAACAACGATTAGCTACTTTAAAACCTTCTGCGCCCAACCCATCTGTTGAGGCAATACTCCATGCGCTAATCCCTTATACTTTTGTCGATCATACTCATGCAGACGCTGTTTTGGCTGTAACTAATTCTTTAGATGGAAGAAAAAAAATCAATGATATATATGGTCCAGATATTTTAGTTGTGCCGTATGTCATGCCCGGTTTCATACTCGCAAAAAAAATTAAAAATATGACAAGAAATATAGATTGGACATCTCTAAATGGGATGATTTTAATGAATCATGGAGTTTTCAGTTTTGGTGACAATGCAAAAGAAAGCTATGATAGGATGATTAAAATTGTATCAAAATCAGAAAGATACTTAAAAAAGAAAAAAGTGTTTAGAAAATATAAAAAAGCAAGGTCCAGAGCTGACTTATTATTATACGCAAAAATAAGACGAAGAGCCTCCCAATTAGCTGGGAAACCATATATTGCGCTTTTGAATGATTCAAGTGAAGCAGTGGGCTTCTCAAAACTTAAAGAAGCAAAAACTCTAAGTTTGAAAGGTACGTTAACACCAGATCATGTCATTAGGACTAAACCATTCGCTTGGGTTATTGAGGATAAAATTAACAAATCCGCAGAAGAATTTGAGAACAGATACAACAAATACTTTCAAAAATATAAAACCAAGGGTCTAAAGCAACTTAATAATGGACCAAAATGGGCGTTATGGCCTGGTTTTGGTACCATTTGTTTTGGCTCAACTATTAAAGAAGCAGGTATAGTGTATGATATTAACAAGCACACTATACGATCAATGCAAACTTCATTCAACCTGGATAAATGGCAACCAATATCATTTCGAAATCTCTTCAATGTGGAATACTGGGAGCTTGAACAGGCAAAACTAAAAAAAGATAACCTATTACCTGAATTTCATGGAAAAATAGCATTAATAACCGGTGCTGCAAATGGGATTGGTTATGCCTGCTCCAAAAAACTTTTAGATAATGGCTGTGCTGTAGTTGGATTAGATAAAAATGGTAAGGTTACGGAGATATTTGATGAGTTTGATAATTTTAAAGGCATTTACTGTGATTTAACCCAACCTGATGATATAAAAAAAGCGGTATCATTTTGTGTTAAAGAATTTGGGGGTATTGATATTCTAGTTAGTAATGCTGGTATTTTTTCATTATCGGCAAACCTCGAAATGATTGATGATGAAAAATGGCGAAAAGATTTAGATGTAAATCTAGCGACTCATCATAGGGTATTAAGGGAATGTATACCTTATCTTAAATTAGGTATTGATCCGTCAGTTATTTTTATGGGCTCAAGAAATGTAGGTGCTCCCGGTCCTGGGGCAGGTACCTATACAATTGCAAAATCGGGTTTGACACAGATGTCCAGGCTTGCTGCAATTGAACTGTCAAAATACAATATTCGAGTAAATACACTTCACCCAGATTGTGTCTATGATACGGATGTCTGGTCTTCTGAGATTTTAAAAGCCCGCGCAGAACAATATGGGTTATCGGTAAATGAATACAAGCGTCGAAATCTATTAAAAACCGATGTATTATCTCTAGATGTTGCAGAACTTGTGGCATTTTTTGTCAGTAAAAAGAGCAGTAAAACTACTGGCGCACAAATACCAATCGATGGTGGTAACGATAGGATAATATGAAAACTTTAATTACACCTACACCCACTATAGAATGGAAAAATGGGCAGACCAGGTTAATTGATCAAACCAAACTACCCCTAGAAGAAATCTACATTGAAACTGATAACTATAAGGTGGTATGTGATGCTATCTATCGTCTAGCCATTCGCGGTGCTCCCGCTATTGGTGTTGCAGGTGCGTATGCCTGCGTACTGGCAGCAAATAAGATTGCAAATGATAGCGGTTTTCTTAGGGAATTCATAATGAAAGCAGATGAGATTGGTGCTACCCGACCCACCGCAGTTAATCTTATGTGGGCAGTAAAACAGATGAAAGAAAATGCAACTAGTTTTTCCGGAAATATAGCTGACTTAAAAGTAGCTCTATTGAATTTAGCTAATCATATTAGAGATGATGATATGAACCGCTGCCATAATTTGGGTTTACATGGGGCAGAACTAATTCCAGACCATTCCAATGTAATGACAATCTGCAATACAGGAGGACTGGCTACTAGTGGGATTGGTACAGCTTTAGGGGTGATCCAATATGCCCATGCTCAAGGTAAAAAATTACGAGTTCATGTTTGTGAAACCCGACCTTTACTCCAGGGTGCCAGATTGAACACCTGGGAATTAAAGCGAACAAAAACACCTTTCACACTCATAACGGATAGCATGGCAGCCCAGACCATGAAAAAAGTTAAAATTGATGGCATATTTGTTGGGGCAGACCGCATTGCCTCTAATGGGGATACAGCCAATAAAATTGGTACCTATAGCCTAGCTGTATTGGCCAAGCATCACGGTATTCCTTTTTATGTGGCTGCGCCATTATCAACCGTTGATTATGAAATCGAATCAGGCTCAGATATACCAGTGGAGGAACGATCTCCCAATGAAGTAACACGTATAAAAGGTGTACAGTTCACTATTGAAGATATTGATGTTACCACAACTGCATTTGATGTGACCCCTTCACAGCTAATTCATGGAATAATTACAGAAGCAGGCGTGGCGAAATATCCCTTCAAAGAATCCCTCGAAGAACACCGAAATGCAAGCTGAATTAAAAATAGGGATTATTGGTGGCTCAGGAATGGAAGACCCGGGTTTTATTTCTGATTATAATGCAAAAGATGTTTCTACACCCTATGGTGATCCTAGCTCTCAATTAATTCTGGGGTCTATAGAAAATGTACCAGTTGCTATCCTTTCCCGGCATGGGCTTGGTCATTCTATCAACCCTACAAATGTTAATTATCGTGCTAATATTTCAGCATTAAAAGAAGAAGGCTGTACCCATATCCTTGCTGCTACTGCCTGCGGGTCTCTTAGGGAGCGAATTGCTCCTGGAGATTTTGTTTTTCCAGACCAATTTATTGATCGTACGACTAAAAGGACCAATACATTTTTTGATGGTCCAAATGTAAAACATGTTCCCATGGGGGAGCCATTCAGCTCAATTATAAGAAAATGTCTAGTCAAAGCCTGCAAAAAGCTAGACTTTAAATATCATGATGGTGGAACGGTTGTAACCATTGAAGGTCCTCGATTTAGTACTAAGGCTGAAAGTATGATGTTTCGTTCTTGGAACTGTGATATAATAAATATGTCCACTGTCCCAGAAATTATTCTAGCTCGGGAACTCAAAATTAAATATCAAAGTATTGCCATGAGCACCGATTATGATTGTTGGCGTGAAGATGAAGAAGAAGTCACCATGGAAATGATTTATGCAATAATGAAAAAAAATGTGAATAATGTAAAAAGATTGATTGAAAATGCTATAGTGCAATTAAAAACCGTAGATAATAAAGAAGATTAAATGAATATAAATAAAATAAAAAATAGCATCCGTAATATCCCCGATTTTCCTAAACCAGGTATTCAGTTTAAAGATATAACTACTTTATTAAGTGATGCTGATGCTTTCAAAGAATCAATAGATGTTTTTTTTAATAGATTTAAAGATGAACATATTGACGTAGTGGTTGGTATTGAAAGTAGAGGATTTATTTTTGCTGCACCTTTAGCCTTAAGGCTAGGCGTTCGATTTGTCCTAGCTCGTAAACCAGGGAAATTACCAAGTGAGGTGGTAAAGCAGGAGTACCAGCTTGAATATGGAAGCGATGCTATAGAATTACATAAAGATGCAATAGCTCATAGTGATAAAGTATTAATTATTGATGACCTCCTTGCTACTGGAGGTACTGCTCGAGCTACAGGTGATATTGTTAAAAAATTGGGTGGAGAGATCATTAGCTATGCTTTTTTAATTTCTTTAAACTTTTTGGATGGACATGAAATGTTAACTCCTGATTCAGTATTTAGTATTATAGAGTACTAATTTATTCTTTATGTCTTAATAGTTGTTATGCTAACTATGACATATAAATAATGAAACAGAATAATATTATCATCATCATTGGTTTCATTTTTTCATTTTCATTTCTATCGGCAGAGGTTTATGATGGCATGACGTTATTCTCAGCTTATAGTGATGATCCTGATGAGGATGATCACTATACCAGGCTCATTGATAATGATGAGAACATCATTCATTCATGGACCCATGATAGAGGTGCTGCCAGTATGCCTTACCTTTTAAAGGATAGTACCCTGATCTATCCCTATCGTATTGAAAGCCCCACCATGTGTAATGGTGGAGTAGGAGGAGGAATATCCCTTTACAACTGGAATGGCGATGTCTTATGGAACTATGAGTTCTCTGATGACCGATATCAACATCATCATGATATCCAGCCTATGCCAAATGGTAATATCTTAGTATTACTCTGGGAAAGGCATACTGCTATACAAGGGGATGATACTGAGTTCTATGGTGGCGCAGGTAGAGGTTGGTCTGAGATGGGAAGAGAGGAGGTCCAGAACCCCTTAAATCAAATGTGGAGCGAAGCTATTTTTGAGATAGAGATGGTGGGGAGTGATGAGATCAATATTATCTGGGAATGGCATCTATGGGATCATGTATTACAGGATGTAGACCCCGACCTACCTAATTATGGAGTTATCTCTGAGCATCCTGAACTCATGGATATCAATTGGGGCGAAGTAGGAGACTTTGATGGTATGTGTGGTCCTCAAGGGGACTGGATCCACTTTAATGCGATCGATTACAATGAATCATTGGATCAGATCGTTCTATCCAGTCGTCATAATAGTGAGATCTATATCATAGACCATAGTACCACGACAGAAGAAGCGGCTACACATGAAGGTGGAAACTCTCATATGGGAGGTGACCTGTTGTATCGTTGGGGTAATCCACAGGTATATGGACAAGGAACTAGTGATGACCAGCAGTTGGATGCCCAGCATGGTGTGAACTGGATACCCGTGGGGTCACCTGGACAAGGAAACCTTATCCTGTTTAATAATTTTGTTAATGGTGAGTGGCAGTCTGCAGTTTATGAGTTATCCATTCCATTAAACGAAAGTAATACCTATGACCTTAATGCAAATAGCACATATGGACCACAAGAACCTATTTGGATGTATATAGGAGATTTTTTTGCATGGATACAGTCTGGTGCTTTCAGACTACCCAACGGAAATACAATTATTACAGTTGCCACTGCTGCACGAATCTTTGAAGTAAGCGGCGATCCTCCCGGTATTATCTGGGACTATGATTTTGATGGTGGACAAATGATTGCACGTAGCCAGAAATATCCTAGTGATTACCTTTTCCCATACTATTCCTTGGGAGATGTTAACTTCGATCAGATGATAACTGTTGCTGATGTATTAATGATAGCTGATATGATTTATGGTTATGGTTACAATACTACTCCCCCGGCAGATGTGAATCATGATGGATTTGTTAATATATCTGATGTAGCATCACTGGTTCAAATATTATTGGGGCTATAAAATATTTTATATATGAAAATATTATATTTTTCAACAATAGGGTTTCTTCTTACTCTATTCCTTTCTTGCAAAAGTCAAGAACAAGAGGTCTGGAATGTGTATTATTTTGGAGGCCAATCAAATATGGATGGATATGGCTATAATTCTGAACTACCGGATAGTTTAGATGGAATTATTGCAAATGCTATGATATTTGATGGGAATCGTGATAATGAAGGTAACCGAACTGGAGGAATTGGTATTTGGAACCCAGTACAACCTGGCCATGGGTATGGATTCAAAACCAATGGTAAGACCAATGACCTCTCAAAACGTTTTGGCCCTGAGCTTTCATTCGCTAATTCTTTGGTTGAGCAAGGTAAAAAAGTAGCAATAGTAAAATACAGTTTTGGTGGCACTGCACTTTTTCAAGGAGCGGGTTATGGAAACTGGGATCCTGATCAGGAGGGTATCAATCATTATGATAATGCACTTGCTACCATGAAAAATGCTTTTGCTTTCAATGATATTAATAATGATGGGAAGGAAGATAAACTTATACCGTCTGGTATCATATGGATGCAGGGTGAATCTGATGCTGGGCATTCTCAAGAGTCAGCAGATGCATATTTAATAAATCTTAGTCGATTAATGGATCTGTTTCGTGCCGCAATGAGAAAAAATGACTTACCAGTAATCACAGGGAAGATAAATGATAGTCATATGTACCCCGATGGAGCTCCAACTCAGCCTTATATCTCAACCGTACATCTGGCTCAGGATGTGTTTTTTAAATTATATAGGCATCTTAAAAAATTTAGATTTGAGTCGTCATTCTCGACCTATTAATGAAGATAGCTAATATTTATAGCATAATTATTTTTTCTTCTTTTATGTTCTCGCAGAATATATCCAGTATAAATGGTTTTGTTAGAGATGACCGCAGTGGTGAGCCTATCTCCTATGCAAATGTATTTTTAAGTAATACAACTCTGGGTGCAGCGACGAACAGGGATGGGTATTTTATCATATCAAATATACCAAATGGTGAATATGAGATAAATGCGACAATGATTGGATATGGTTTATTCAAACAGGGTATAAATATAATTGAAGATAAACCAATACGATTAGATATTCGATTAATAGAAGAGGTCATTCAAACTTCAGAGGTGTTGGTAACTGCAGAGCGTCAAAAATTTGAAAGGTCGATGGAGAGTAGCCAAATATCTTTGGATATTAGGGAGATCAATTCTGCACCAGCGTTTATTGAGCCAGATGTATTTAGGACCCTCCAAATGTTACCTGGTGTTCAAACAACTAGTGATTTTTCTAGCGCACTATATGTTCGAGGCAGCACCC
>MDTB01030686.1_pt1 | contig 13982 bp, 5 predicted proteins | sample 811161 | NCBI WGS metagenome assembly MDTB01 (sample SAMN05326650, study PRJNA326480) | marine metagenome | isolation source: seawater | place: Mediterranean Sea | collected 2009
AAGACCTTCTAATTTAACTGGATCTTCAATTTTAAGATTATGAGGTGCTAAAGTACTAACTTCCATCATACCACTAACATTATTGTAAGTAGCTGTACTAATGGAAACACTATTACCTGCAGTAGGAATACCAACTATACTAGTAATTTTGCCATAAGCATCAATTATTGGTTTTACCTTTGCACCTACAAATGGTGCATAACCTCTACCTGGAGTAGATCCAACAGAAATAATTACACCACCCCTAGGTAATTGATTTTCATTAATATCACCTTCATCTATTATTGGAGTATCATATCCAAAGGAACTAATACCAGTAAATACAACACTACTAATTCCTGCTTGTTCTGAAATCTTGAAATTAGCATTAGAATTATTTTCACTGTATGGTGCTTGGAAGATATTATTAATGAATAGTACACCATTACCACCAGTTGTACCAATACCAGTAACAGCAACACCAATAGAAGTTAATGGATAAGCAGTTTCTAATCCATCAAAACTAGATGACATATCATCAAAGATTTGATTCTTTTCATAATCCTGTCTAAGGAAAGTTCTTCCACCAAATGTTGCTCTAGCATATGGTAAGTTATTTGGGTTAATAATACCAGTATCACCACCTAAAGGTGCTTGAGTAAAGTGTATTTTACTATCTACTATCTGGAAAGACCCTCTAAACAATCTTACTGTTTCACCAGCAGCATGTGGAGTAGCAGAAGTACCAACTGCGCCTCTTTCTACTTCAACCAAACTCCAAGTACCAATTCCAACAGGGGGACCAAAGGTTGTTGTACCAATTCCAACATTTCTTACAATTGTAAATTCATCTTCAACCTTTAAAAGATCTCCAGATTTAATGGAAGATATACCACTTAACACAAATGCAGTTACAAAACCAGCAACAGGAACATCAAGATCATATGAAATGGATGTATATGATATTGGTTTTTGTACTAAACCACTAATAGAAATCATGGACTTAGAGTCCCTCTTTCTCATACTAAATCTGTGTTGATTACCAGCACCAGTATTTTCAAGGAAAGTTACAGCAGCACCTGTTCTAGCATCATTTTCTGTTAATGCTATTCTAAATTGTTGATTATTATCTTTAATTGAATAAACAGTTTCTGGAAGATATCCAGTTACACCAGCACCAGTTCTGTATATAAGAGCAGATCCAGCAAGACCAACTAGGTTAGAATCTGGTTTATAAGTTAACTGCTCAAATGGCATAAAGAAATGCTCTTGTGCAAATACTCCTGTACCATAATTTAAAGCACTTGGATCTGCAATATTAGTATCACGAGCATAAATCGGAGTTCCTTTATACTTAAGATCAAATGATTTAATATCTCTATTATTAATTCCAAGGTATCTTGTTTGAGCAACTGATTCATAAAGTTGTCCATAATTAATCTCTCCAACCCCTTGAAGTGTTCCATTAGGATCTAAATCCTTATATAATACTTCATTATAAGCAGTGATACTAACAATACCAGCAACTGATGGGTGGAATTCTAATCCAAAACTACCATCAGATCTGTAAGTAGAACCAAATGTACCAACTCCAGTTGTAGAACCAACAGCAGCTACAGGATATTCACTAATAAAGGTTTGACTCTTTTCAGGATCTGATAATAGATAAACTTGATGTAAAGATTGTGTTGCACCATAAGAAACATGAACTGTAGATTTAACAGATAAATCGGTAAGACTTGTTATACCAACAATTGTTGATATACCTGCTTTTGCTTGACTAGTAACTTCTAATCTAGCTGTTCTTTCCGTCCCATCTGGTGTAAATGGAATCTTATATCTATAATTAGTATCTGCTGAATATGTCGAAGGATCAATAATAATTGACTTAAATTTAACACTTACTGTATTTGTACGACCATTTTCAAAATCTAATTTAACTAAACCACCCTCAATTTTAGATGTAACTGTACCAATAAAATTAGGATTAGATAAACCACTTAAATTTGTTCGTGAGTTAAATGATGTTAATTCACTAAGATAAGTGTTTGATCCATCATGCATAACAGCATATTCAAGGTAATCAACCTGTTTAGCACCTTCCTTATCAATTACTAATAATTGAATCAAAGCAGCTTTAGATGATAATGTAGATATTCCAATAACATTAGTTGTTGTACTAGTTCCAAGTGTAGAAGCAGCAGAAACTATTACATTTCCACCTTCTAAACGAATATGTCCAAAAGCAGATGTTCCAACACCAACAGAATCCGCAAAATTGGTTTGAAGTGATTTAACTTCATAATTTGTATCAAACGGTTCATTAGGACGGAAAACTAATTGAGTTTGAGATTGTGTTGGTGAATATACAGTATCAAAAGAAGCATATCCAGAAGAAAGACCAACTTGATCCCAATTCTTCATATCCATCTTTTGTAGGAAATAAGTATCCTCATCAACAGTTACAGATATAAACTCATTCAATTGATATTGATTTTTCTTAGGATCTTCAGCATGATGAACAGTTTGTGTTAAAAATCTTTGGAAAAATCTTCCTGCAGGATAATAACCAATAACTCTATAATCACTTAAATCATTAGACTCATTAGACACAAATTGGGGACTAATATCATCAATATTCAAAACTCTGTTAGTTTTGTTTAAAATAAAGTCTGAAAGACGAGTACTTCTTAGTTCTATAAATTTTGAAACAGTTCCTTGTGCCAAGAAATCTCTACCCAAATCATAAGGGTAAATTGAATCTGCTCTTAATGCATCTCCCGTAAAATCAAGAACAAGTCCACCAGCATCATCTGCTGGTTCAAAAGTATCACCTGGTCTACCTTTTGCAATAACTTCAGTATTAGCAAAGTTTTTCATTCCAGATGGATGAACTACATCATTTACATGAGTAATAAGTTCTTCATATGTCTTAGGACTTTCAATCGCATAAGACATGTTCTGATAATAATCATTATCAGGTAATACCTGATTTGTATCATTCATTATTCCAATATTATCTCTCCATCCAACTAATGTTCTTACAGAAGGAGCAATATTGAAATTACCATTAAATTCAACAATAGAAACTACTCTTGCTTTAGATCCACTTAATTTACCAGTTAAAATATCAGTTGGTTCTAAAGGTTCTGCACCACTAATAACAATTTTAGCAGTATTTTTATTTAAGAAGTCTAATTGGATATCTGCATCTGCAGTATCATTTTTCTTAAATGGTTCGTTTTGAATAAAGGTGGAATTTCCTTTAACTACTTCAAATCTAGCAATATAACTCGCATCTACTAATTGAGCAAATCCAAATTTAACAGTAGCTCCTGTACCAGGATTTGTTGTAATTCCATTTAAATCAAATGTTACCTGTCTTGGGTTAACTGCATCATTATAATCAGAAACTGTAAATGGTTCAAACTTATAATCACCTGAGTTAAATCCATCACCACTACCAGAAGTATATTCAATACCCTCAACTAGAATTTTATCACCAATACTAAAAGGTTCTTTCTTATATCCTAAAACTGGTGTTGTAATTTTGCATGTTAAAAATCCAACATTTTCTTCTACACTTAAAATGCTAATACCATTACTATTTCTAACAGGAGCAACTCCATAATCATTATTTGATAATCCAACTGGAGCAACAGATACAATTGCTTTAGTAACAGCAGAATCGCTTAATTCACATGTAATAAGACCATTATCTAAAACTTCACCTGTCCCTTTATCGTATAAAACCAAAGATGGTGCATTGATATAGAATTTACCTCCATAAGTAACATTTACCGCAGTAATAGTACCATAATCATCAATTTCAACAATTCTAGGAATAAATGCATCAGGTTTAAGAGTATTGTCTGAAGGATATCCATAAACATCCTCAGGAACCGTCATTCTTTCCAATCTATTGATATTTGACGATTCTGGTATCAATGTTGCGTTAATACCACTTCCTTGAATACTTGTAATTCCTGGAATGCTCTGATAGTAATATCCACCATCATTTATAGATACAGTAGCAATACCACCAGTAACATCTAAAGCAGTAGTACTATATTCTATTACTTCACAATCAGAATTCTTATAACTTATAGATTCTGGTTTAAATTGTAAATTAACAGTAAATACTGTAGATCCAACACCAACAACAGAATAATTTCCATTATATCCGCTATCGATATGTTTTATTTCATTTCTATTAACAACAGTATTATCAGCAGTAACAATACCAGTTGGACCAAATAAAGTATAGTAAAGAGTGTCAATATTGTTAGAATGACTTAATTTTACAGTTGGATGATATACAGAATTAGGATTAGTTGAAGCAACACCAACAGTTGCTGAAGTTCCTACCCCAACCACTTCAAATCCAAGACTTGTTCCTGATCCAACAAATTCATTTAAGAATGTATTATCATAATAGAACTTTAAGTCATAATTTAACAAACTAGTGTCACTTAAGTCAAAAACAATATCATTATTGGCATATGGTCTTAATTGTGGATTGATTGGATTAATAACTTGTCCAGATCCACCAGAACTTGTAATATTAACAATATTTGGAGTTCCTTGAGTTTCTTTTAATGTATTTGCCAGTTGAATTGTATTATCATCAATTCTAATAACATAATATTCTCTTTCAACTATTCCATCAGGGAAAGTAGAAGAAGATGTGTAAAGAATCCTATCTCCACTGATTAATCCATGTTTATAGAGAGTAATTCTATTTGTGGATGTATTAATACCAGATGTTGCAACATCTATTGGATCAATAATCAAATAATCCTTTATTTTCTTTACTGTAGCAAAAGTAGTAGTTCCAATACCAGTAGAAAGACCTGGTTTAACAATCAAATTGATAGTATCATCAACTTTTAATCCATGAGACTCTGATGTCTGTATATTTGCTAAAATATTTTGAACAGTTCCAGTAATTTGCTTTTGTTCTACATTTTCAAACAAAAAGTCGTTATAATCCCCACCACCGCTTATAAAGAAGATATCATCAGATGTTTTAGTTGTTTTTAGACCAATACTATCTTTAGTCCTTCTCGTTACATAAACTGATGATGGTAAATTAAATGTTCCTGCATAAATTCCAGATGTAGCGCATGATACATTACTTCCACTAGGAGAAACAGTAAAATTAAGAACATCATTGGTATTTAATCCATGATCTTGTAAATAAATCTCTTTAGTTTTTAAAGATCTTTCTTTAGTAACACCAAGATATTGATAATTCCTAGTTATTGTTTGCCCAACAGTTGTACCAAATCCAACCGATTCTTGAGCATTAAAATAAATCTTTTCATTTGGTTTAGATTCAAATGTATCAATAATTAAAGGAATATCTAATCTATTAGAATAATAACTAACACCAAGACCAGTAAGACCCTGAGATTGTGACTGTGTTAATCCAATACCAGATGTACTAACACCTGATGATCTACGAATTCTAAGAACACTATCTTCTCTATTAATATTAAGAATCTCTGCGGTCTCTGATCCAATTTGAACAGGATCACCACCTATAGTGTAACTAGCACCAGCACCCACTACAAGCAATTCTGGTGTCATTGTACTAAATCCAATAGTAGAACCAACAGAAACTGTTTGTGGAACCCATTGAACTCTAATATCAGTAACTACTCCAACAAATCCAGTATCTAAAAGAGTCGTTGAGAAATTTAAAGAATTTATTTGATGTGATCCTACAAGTTTATCAACACTAGTAGATAATCCAGCAACTTGGATATAATCATGAATATTAAATGAATGATATGGATCAAAATGTGCAATAACTGCTTGTGGTGACCATTCAAATACTACATTATTATAATCAAAGAATTCTGTGTCAATTTTATTAATAGTTTTACCAGTTACTGCATCAACAACTGCTCTAATACCATATCCACCAGTATCATCACTATCAAAGTATATTTGAGATCCTGTTGTATATCCTGTTCCTGGAGAAACAATTCTAATCTCATCAACATGACCTCTAGTTATTTGATCTGGTTTTGCGATCTGATCTACTACTTTATAAGGTTGATATACAAAATCATAAGATGCTCCATCACCAAACATCTTATATGGGAAGGTATTTCGTACCAAATCTGAATTTTCAAAATCAAAATTATTTTGTTTAATTTTTTCACCAGCTACAGTATTTACTCTTATAGGAAATCCTCTATATGTGTCTCCAATATAATATGGGAATAATGGTTTACCATTAGAGTCTATTGTAGCAAAATATGCATAGATACCATTTTCAAACTCAGGTGTTTTTGTAAATCTACCATTATGTTCGTCTAAATCACCACTTGAATTATAAAAATAATCTTCAACAAAAAATCCTTCTGGAAAATCTGATACAGAAGGTCTATTTTCAACCCCAGATGCATCTATAACAAAAGATGACTCCAATCTCTTAGAAGAAGACTGAATATCATCAATATCATTAAATCCATAAGGACCATAAATTGGCATTCCATCATATGCCCATCCAATAATAGGAGAATGTCCTGTTCCATCATCATTGAAAGTATTTCTTACTGTTGCTCCATAAGCAACAGATTCTATTGCTAACCCATCTTCTACTGGAGCAAGATAATCTCCATTTTCAGTAGTACTTGTAAAATACTTATTACCAATAAGTCTTCTAACCTTTGTAGAGAAAGTTGCGGAATCACCTGGTTGTTTAACTGTAACTGTTGATGTTTGAGGATAACCCAGTCCTTCAGAAAGTACTACAACATCAGAAATTTCCTGCCCAACCATAATAGCACGAAGTTTTGCCCCAAAAGCAGTACCTGTACCAACAACTTCTAAATCTGGTGGACCATCATATTTAATTCCACGACTTTGTACAAAAGCATCAATTATTTTACCATTAACAATAATTAAACCAATTTGTCCAAAACTACCAGCATTTATAGAAACATCAGGTGGTTGTTCAAAATTAATAACAGATGATCCATAATCTTTACCTTTATCAAATAAAATTGTATCAATAATTGAACCACGAACTATAGGAGTTGCAGTTAAATTGACAGGGGTATCTGAATCAGTAATAACATTAACATCAGCAGTTATTGGTGGATAATAAAAATCTTGATATTGAGATCCAGTATTACCAAATCTAACATATTCTTTATTTTTATAATTGGTAGTATCTGGAACTCTAGTGGTAGCAATACCAGAATAACATAATCTAAATTTATCTTCATTAACTTTTAATACTTGATATTGTGCATTGGTGCTTAATCCACTAATTACAGTTCCACCAGTACTTGATATTCCATAATGAATCACTTCGCCATTCTTAAATCCATGATTCTCAAATTCAATATGATCCCTATCTGTACTTACCTTAGAAGGTAATACTGAAATTCTTTTATTTGTATAACCAAACCCACCATCAAGAATATTAACTCTAGATATTCTTCTTTTAGTTTCAAAATCTCTAAATTCATGAAGACCATTATTTAAAGCTGCAGCAGTTGATCCAAACCCAACTGTATTAATTCCTAAAACAGCATCATTTTTACTTCTATAAAGTTGGAATATTGTAGCACTACTAACACCAACATAATATGATTGCCCTTTAACCAAACATGTATCTATACCAGCAGCTGCAGTTGTGTGAAGTCCAAGTACATTATTGTTATTAGCACTATAAATTACTCTATCTCCATCATTATAATAATGTGGTTTATCTAATATTATTCTATCACTCATCCAATCGATAGTACCACCATCATAGAATGACTTTGCATTGAATGCAAACTTTCTATAATACAATTCTGTTACAGATTGAGCTTTTGCATTAAGACCATTTCCACCATGAACATCAACAGAAATTACTTTTTTTACTTCAAAATCAACAGGATCAATTAAAATATCTGTAAGTGTTCCACCAACTGCTACTCTACCAACTGCTGTATTGATACCAGTTGCATTATCTTCTATAGTTATTGCTGGTGGATGTAAAACATCATATCCTCTACCAGCATTAACTATATTTAAAGCATCTAATGAACCATAATAAACAAATTTGTCTGATTTATAATTAGTAATTTCAACACCATTAATTAATAATCCAGTATTGCCATCTAAAGTTTTCTCAGAAGTAGTTACTTGTTGAGTTCCTGCTTCTAAATCTTGCGAAAGAATAAATCTCTTAAGAACCCTACTTGGGAAAATTGATTTTCTTGCTTGTTCAACTCTAACAAAATCATGATAACCACTTGTTGTTGGTGGTGTAAATTCTTGTGCTAATCCAGAAGCAATAAATGATCTGGAAGGATATAATTTGATTTTATTATTTGGAGTTAATACTTCAACAAAATAACTATCCTTTTCCAATCCAGCAATAGGATCAGAATTTGCGCCTAGGATATATGAAACTTCATCACCTGTTTTAAAAGGAACTGGTGAAGGAAATGAAATAATAGAATATTTGTTTGTTATAGAATTATAATTTTGGAAATTTCCACTAGAAACTGTAGGATTTGTTAAATCTGCATGAATTTTATCGGTTTCAATATTATATGAGGGAATAGAGTTGGAAGCAACAAATGCTTCTTGTTTTCCACTTTCTGATTTATTAAAATCAAGAACATATGTATTACTAATATCTGATAAAATCTGATTTTGTCCACCAATAATAGGAACTGAAGAACTAGTAGCTTTTTTCTGAACTCTTCTTACATCATACTCTAATGAAGGACTAGTTGTAAAAGTTCCTTGTACACTTATTGAATTATTAGAAACATTGACATAAGTAACAAGTAAATTACTTGCTGCAATGGTTTCAGCCTTTAAATTATCTCTAACAATTAAATCAATTCTATCTCCAACTCTTAAACTTGATTTATCAATATATCCAGATAAAGTAAAGGTTGATCCACTTAAATCCTTAACTTGATATTTTGCACTAGTATTATAAATCCAAGAATTAAAGAAAATTTGCTCATAAGTCTTTAATATTCTTGGATTAGTAACATATCTTCCAAGATTCTTAACTTTAATTCTAGATTCTGGATTTAATCCATATAAATTCTGTGTAGACTCAAAATCTCGTAAAACACCAGTTATTCTCATTTTAACTGGTTTAGTAGTATCGTTATTTTCATAACCATACACTAAAGTTGGAGTAAATAATTCAGTAATAGATGGAATATCATATCCAGTTGTTGATACACCAATAAACTGGTTTACAGTCTTTTCAGTATAAGATAATTCTTGAAAATAAGAATCAGAAGGTACACCAACTTGTATATTTCCCGTTTGCCCAAATCCGATAGTAGAATCAACTGTAAGAACAGTTGCTCCCATTCCAACTTTACCAATTACTTGAGTACGACCTGGAACAATGAATGTACCTTGTATTAAATCCCTATCATCATATCCAATGAATACAGATAAACGATAATAATTGTCTCTGATACTAACAACTTCAGAAATAGGTCCAGATGCTGCTTTAACAAGAGGATTGTTAGGATCAGCATCTTGAAATAATGTTTGCCCAACTAATTTTGCAGCATCTCCAGAAACTAACTCTACTGTAAAAGATTCTCTTCTCAAATAGTTGGCATAAGAGGGTTTTATAAGATATTTTTCAAGATCATTGATTTTTGGTTCTAAACCAAACAGTGCTTTGAATAATATCTTGAAAGATTCGTCAGTACCCTTAGATTCGTATAAACTTCTTGCTTCTTTAATAAAATTATTAACATCTAGATCAGGACTTAATGAAACTCCTTCAAAACCAGGAGAATACATTGATTTCAACTTATCATAAAACTCTTGAAGGAATAATGCACTTAAATTTTGAACACTTGAATTATTATTATGAGATGCAGCAGTAGTTTTTTCCCAATTTAAGTTAGCATTATCTGCAATTTTATGATATGTGGAAATTCCACTAAAACCTCTTATACATCCAGTAAAAGTATTAGTTGTTAATCCAGTATATGAAATAATCTCATTATTAATTTTTAAAAGACCCCATTTACTTGGAAATCCTTTAGTATTAGTAGAAACTGTGATAGTATCATCAGTTGAAGTAATACTTGATGCTAATGATATATTTCCAGATACAACTTCTTTTGTTAAATTATCAATTTTAATATATTTGTCAATATTCTCTGCAATATCTACAGGTCCACCTTGATATTCTTGGGAAATATAATATTGTTCTAAAAATTTCTCAAAATAAGGATTCTCAGTTATTGCAAACTCTGGTGAGTGGTCTGCAACAACTTGATAAGTCTTAACTCTTGTAGATAAGGGGCTATATGTTTCAATCATCCGTTTTTAAGTTCTAGTGATAGTACCATTTGAATAACTAGAAGTGACTTTATATCCAATTCCAGAAATTTGCTGTCCAGAAGATATAGTGTCTTTTACGATATTTATGGAACTATTTGCCATGTCTAATTGAAGGTACAAATCCTTTAATCCTATGATATCATTAGATTCTGGATATGCTTGAATTTCAATCATACCAGATCCAAGAGTAGTTTCAGATATATTGATGGTATTGATGATAATTTCACCTTTAACATAATCAACAGTTCCTGCAGAAGGAATAATAACAGGAGAATTATCACCTGAAACATTAACCAACTGAATTACAGCAATATCACCTGTTTTTAAGTCCTCATGTGGAAGATCTGAGAAATAAAGAGTACTTGGATAACCTTCTATTTTAAATCCAGTACTTTTAATGTTTCTACCACTAGAAACTACATGAAAAGAATTACCAAAACATAATTCATATTGAGAGAATGAATTAAAAATAGGTTTTAAATCTCTTCTCATCGTCAATTTGGTAATATTTGATGTAATTGCATTATTTGTTCCATCTATTACTTTCAAAGCATCAGAATATTTGAATCTACCACCAAATGCATTCAAATTAGTGGATTTACTGTAAGCAGTTAATGAATTTGTTACTTGTGCCTTTAATCCATCTATATCACTAAAAATATTTGCGTTATAATAAGCATTAACATCTAATTCAACATAAAGAATCTTAAGATCAACAATTCTTTGATTGATTCCTGCCATTGAATACTTTTTCAATCCATCTAAAATTTGTACTTTTGAGAAATCAGACAAATATGTCGCATTTTTTGGTTTTATACTTAAAATAACAGTTCCAAATTCAGGTGGATCCAATTCTTCACCACCCATTACAGAAACTGACTCTGCATCAGGGAATACACTTTGTACAATTGCTTCATAATCCTTTGCTGTAACCGCCCTGTACTGCGATGAATAGACTCTAGGAGCAATATACTTAATAGAGCTAATATCTTCGATCTCACCGCCTCCTCTGGCAGGTTGAATCGTTGATATTATTACTGATTCAGATGGAGAAATAGGAGCATCCGAATCATCTAACGCACTTCCACTGAATGAAAATGATTTTCCATCATTTCCATTCTTTCCATCAGTAATAATGTAACTAACTTCAATAAGATCACCACTATCTAACTTTTTACCGAATAAACCATCACCAAATAGCAATTCATATTGCTCATCTTTAACTTCTTGGATGAGATATACATTAGATTTCTCATTAATTGTTGTTATATTGTCAATTCTTGAATATTCTAGTCCAGAACTTGATCCAGACTTCCTTACAAAGACTCTAATAGACTCAGTATCAATAAAAGGATTTTCTAAAATGAATCTTTGATCTAAACTACCACTAACTGTAAAAAATTTCTTTAAAAGTGTACCTTGATAAACATTAATATTTCTAAATTGAGCAGTTCTTGGTGGATTTATTGTAATATTTGATCCAGCATTTATTGGACTATTGACAATTATATCTTCTGGGATAGAAAATGTATAAGAAGTGTTATTTGATGCTCCAACTACAACTAAACCTTTTGCCAATTTAACACTATTACTATTTCCGTTAAATTTAAAATCAAAATTTATAATCGCTTTAGCAGATTTACGAGATCTTGGTACATATCCAATGTTTCTTGCTAAAGAAACTACATTTTCTCTTAAAGTTGCTGAATCCAAGAAGGATTCATTAACAACCATATTACTATTAAACGCCGAAATATAAGTATTATATGCCAAAATATCGATTAAAATCGACATATTTGACCCTTCATAGTCAAAATCAGTAAAATCTGAGTTTGCTCTTAAATAATCTTTAATTTGTTCCTTAATTTGATCGAAATCAAGGTTAGTAAACTTGGTTACGGGCATGTTTTTTACCTAGTTGCCTCTACAATGAACGAATAATCTTGTGTTTGGAAGCCTTCTCCAACAATTTCATAAAAAATAGTCACTTCAAAAGCATTATTATCTGGTCTTGGGTCAACTTCTACATTAACATTATCAATTCTTGGCTCATAAGCATTCAAAACATCTTCAATTTGTCTTGCTATGACACCTGATTGGGCATCATCAACAAATCCAAATAGACTATCAGTCACATCTGACCCCAAATCACTATATGGACGCTCATTTATTCCTGTTTGAACAAGATTTCTTACAGAACGCTGAATAGCTCTTTCATTTTTCAACATACCCAAGTCGCCAGTGACAGGATTTGGTTGAAAACTAAGAGTTATATCCTTATATGTACGAGATTTTGTGATCGCCATCAATATTGGCAGTACTTGTCAGGGTTATTTATACTGCATTTTTGAATGTTATGTTAAATGATAGACTTATTCGAGTATTATCAGTAGAATTTTGTCTCACTCCATGCAATAACCATCCAGGAAATATAATCAATTTACCTTCCATTGGTTCATGTTCAAAATCAGTACCCATATGACTGAAAAGAAAAGTAGTGTCTAAAAAAGGATTGGGTGTATGGAAGTAAATATTGCCATCCTTTCCATTAGTTTGATAATAATAAACACCAGAAAGATCAGCAGCACCATGATTATGTACATGAGCATAATTCCCTTTTTCACATTTGGTAAACCAAGAAACAATATCATATAGCATTGCTGGTTTTCCAATCTCATACAAATATTGATTTACATGTCGTTCCAGTTCTTTATTTAATGAATCAGGTATAATATTTTCATTAAAAGAATCTGGTGCAAGTAAATGTGTTTTACCCCAATGTTCAATATATGAAAATTCAAGGGTATCTAATGTATCACCAATATCTTTTTGAATATTAGAAAAATTATCAACCTTAGCCGCATACATCGGTGTAGGAAATATACTTTCAATCATTGCCAACGAGTAACAGTCAATTCTATACTATTATCATCCATTTCCCACTCTTCTGCAACCTGCCAACCATCTTTTTTTATAGCATTATGTACAGTCATCCTTGCATACTGCTGTGTGACCTTTTCAATAAACCTTTTTGGAGGAATTGGATCTTTCCAAGTTTGTAGGTCAGCTACTAGTTCATACTCTGTTCCGTTCCAACGGAATCCTATATCATTCCCTATAGCAACATCAACCTTTACTTTCTCATGATTGTGATCAATAGGATTAACTAATAAATGATCCTCCTGTACATCGTACTGAAGGATCTGTAATGCTTCGAGTAAAGCAGGTTTTTTTGTTATCTTGGTCTTTATCGTACTGAAGTGTGACATTAACAACCTTCTGAATCGTGTACATATTCTTCAACTGGTTCCGACTCATAAAAAGCAGGACTGAACTCTCTGGTTAATACTGTTCCCAGTTCTTCTTCAACTCCTTTAGTTACCTCTAAACATTGACTACCAGTCATCCCAGATGTCTCTACTGATACCAATCCATCCTGTCTGATGGAATACTTAACCGTTTCCTGTTTTGACATAACTAAAAAAGCGAGTGTGTGTTATTTAGTCTTTCCAACCACCTGCTTTTACCCAATTATTATAGTGTGGGTTATCCCAGTTGTCACTGATCTCATAAGAAGGAATCACAACCTCTTGAATATATCTCCTATTCTCTTCAACAAGTTTTACCTTGGCATCTATTTGAGCACCCCACCA
>MDTB01232373.1_pt1 | contig 13982 bp, 12 predicted proteins | sample 811161 | NCBI WGS metagenome assembly MDTB01 (sample SAMN05326650, study PRJNA326480) | marine metagenome | isolation source: seawater | place: Mediterranean Sea | collected 2009
ATTATTTAGGAGCAAAAAAAATTATATGGCTTAAAAAAGGTATTGTGGGTGATGATACTCACGGTCATATAGATGATCTAGCTAGATTTGTTTCAGAAAATAAAATATTTTTAGCATATGAAAGTAATAAAAAAGATTTAAATTATAAAGCACTTAGAAACAATTTTAAGATTATTAAAAAATTAAATACTTCCAAAAAACTTAAAGTTATTAAGATGCCCATGCCCAAAGCCAAATACATAGAGGGTACCAGAGTTCCAGCTTCTTATCTAAATTTTTACATTGCAAATAAAGTTGTTTTGGTGCCTACATATAATGATGAAAATGATAAATTTGCTCTAAAAATTTTCAAAAAAAACTTTAAAAGTAAAAAAATTATACCAATTGATTGTTCAACTCTTATTTGGGGATTTGGAGCGATACATTGTATGACTCAACAAGAGCCTAGATAGTTAAATCGTTTATACTCCACTTGATTTTTACCTTAGCTCCATTTAATGAGCTACCATTTTCAAAAGAAATAACTGCTGATTGTCTCTCTAATAAAGTTTTACCTAAAAAAGTTCCCAATCCTAGTCCTGCATTAATTTTTGATAATTTAGATCTAGATTTAATATACGGTTCTCCTAGAGCTTTAATTATATCTTCCGGAAATCCTGGCCCATCATCTTCAATTAGAATATTTAAATTAATGTTATCACTTATTATTGATATTAGTATGTTTCGACTTGCAAATTTTACGGCATTACCAATAAAATTCCTTAAACCATAAACAAGTTCTGGGTTTCTCTTTATATCTATTTTATTTGTATCTTTTTCTATATTTAACTCTAAATTTTTTTCTGAAGACTCTTTGAAAGATTTAATTATTTCTTCTAATAAATCTTCAAAACTCATAGAGCTCAGAAAGTCGTCACTAATAATTTTTTTTTGTGAAATTTTTTTTAGAATTTCACTACATCTTTTTGTTTGGCTTATTAGTAAGTCAATATCTTTAGTAAGCTTTGAGTCATCACCAACCTCTTTTCTCATCTCCTTTGAAACTACAGTTATTGTAGCTAGTGGTGTGCCAAGAGAATGAGCTGCTGCTGCTGCTTGACCTCCCAGAGATTCTAGTTCGTATTCTTTAGCCAAAATTTGCTGAAGTTTATTTAAAGCATCAGATCTTTTTTTTGTCTCTCCGGCAAATCTTATACCGAAATAGCTTAAAAATACTAAACCAATAATTAATGAGATCAATATTCCTGTTACATAATAGTTAGGAAAAGAAAGAACGTATTCTTCCATTCCAGGTAAAGGCATATTAAAAAATGTTAAAACAAATAATAAGATAATTGTTGATGACCCAAGTATAATAGTACTACCCATACTTAAAAAAGTCGATGAGAAAATTGTTGGAACAATTAAAAGAATGGCAAATGGATTGAATATCCCCCCTGTTAAAAATAAAAGAATACTTAATTGAATTATATCGTACATTAAAAAAGAACTTGAATATGAATCTTTAAGCAATGTTGCTTTAAGTCCAAATTGTAAATAAACATTAGTTATAAGGCCAATTAAAATAATTATATGACACAATAATACCGGGAAATTTAGATCTAAAAAAAAATAAACTAAATTTACAGAAAAAAGTTGACCAAAAATTGCGATCCATCTTAAAAAAACAAGAGTTTTTTTATCTAAATTTAGGTTTTCGTCTAACCTGAAAATAGTGGCAAAATCCATGAGTTTTAAATATCTAAATTAGCTACGTCCAATGCGTTACTAGTAATAAATTCTCGTCTTGGCGCGACTTCATCACCCATTAAAATGCTTATAATCTTTTGATCTTCTTTTGATTTTTCTTTTGTGCCATTTGAATACTGAACCTTAAGTAAATTTCTATTGTCAGGATTTAAAGTTGTTTGCCATAGTTCCTCGGGATTCATTTCTCCTAATCCTTTAAATCTTTGAATTGAAAGTTTTTGTTTTTCTTGTTCAATAATTTTATTCAATTCCTTTGCATTGAACTTAGATTTTTTTCCTTTTGAATTAGAATTTTGGATAATAAATTTTTCTAAATCTTTCTCATCTTTCATATAATAACTTTTATTATTTTTTGTTATTTTAAATAAAGGTGGTTGAGCTAAATATAAATGCCCATTTTCAATTAATTGATTAAATGGATGATTGTTAAAAAAAGTTAAAAGCAGGGTTCTTATATGTGAACCATCTACGTCAGCATCGGTCATGATAACAATTTTTTCATCCCTTAGACTTTCAATACTAAAATCTTTCGAGCCTGTACCTAAAGCATTAATCAATGTAACTATCTCACTAGACGACATCATTTTGGAAAGAGCCTTAGTTTCGTTTTCAGATGTTTTTCCAGCATTTCTCCCGTTTGTATTTACATAAGTATTTAGTATTTTCCCTCTTAAAGGTAATACCGCCTGAAATTCTCTATTTCTTCCCTGCTTTGCTGAACCACCTGCAGAGTCTCCCTCTACGATGTAAAGCTCAGTTCCTTCTTTTTTTGAAATTTGGCAATCTGCAAGTTTGCCAGGTAAACCTGTAATCTCAAAACTTCCCTTCCTTCGAATATTATCTCTCGCTTTTCTAGCAACGTCCCGCGCAACTGCAGCTTGTGTAATTTTTTCTAGAACATTTCTAATTGTAGATGGATTTTGATCAAACCACATTGAGATTTTATCATTAATTATACTCTCGACAATTAAACGTATTTCTGATGAAACTAATTTATCTTTTGTTTGAGAAGAGAATTTTGGGTCTGGCATTTTAATTGATAAAACTACGGTTAATCCCTCTTTAATATCCTCTCCTGTAAGAGACAATTTATTTTTCTTATTATGCTCATTTGAATATTTGTTAATTACTCTTGTAAGTGCACTTCTAAATCCTAGTAAATGGGTTCCTCCATCTTTTTGATGAATATTATTAGTAAATGCCAATACCTCTTCTGAGTATCCTGCATTCCATTCTAACGAACATTCAACATTAACATCGCCTTTGCTTGAAGAAATATATATAGGTTTTTTGAATATTGCTTTTTCATTTTTGTTTGATAGGATAGGTTTTTTTTGATTAATAAATTGAACAAACTCTAGTATTCCACCATCGAATTTATTCTCATATTTTTTAATTTTTGATATAGTTTTATCAAAAAGAGTTAATCCGATTCCTTTATTTAAAAAGGCCAATTCTCTCATTCTTTTTTGTAAAACTATCGAGCTAAACTTTATTGAGGAAAAAATTTCTTTAGAAGGCAAAAAAGTAATATTCGTTCCTCTTTTTGAAGACTTTCCTATTTTTTTTAATGGTTTTAATGATTTTCCATTTTCAAATTCAATAAAATATTCTACACCATCTCTAAAAATCCTTAATTCGAGTTTTTGTGAAAGCGCATTTACAACGGAAACGCCAACACCGTGCAGTCCACCTGAAACTTTGTAGGAATTATGGTCAAATTTTCCTCCAGCATGTAATTGTGTCATTATTACTTCAGCTGCTGACATCTTTTCACCTTTATGCATATCAATTGGTATGCCCCTACCGTCATCTTCAACGGTAATGGTATTATCTGGATTCATATAAACTGAGATATTTTTACAATATCCTCCAAGAGCTTCGTCTATTGAATTGTCTAGAACTTCAAAGACCATATGATGTAAACCAGTGCCGTCATCTGTATCCCCAATGTACATCCCGGGTCTTTTTCTTACTGCATCTAAGCCTTTTAGAACTTTAATTGATGAAGCGCTATATTCGTTTTTTTTGTTCAATTGTGATTGTTTAGACATTTAATTTCAAATTTTATATCATTTTTTGTAAACAATATACAATCAATGAACTATTTGACCTTCTATTAGTATTAATTATCAACGGTTTTAGATGAATTTTTAAAAAAAAAAGATAAAATTAATCTTTTTAAATTTTCATGGGCATTATAACGTAAAAACTGTTTTTATCTGAGTTATCAAATATTAATACTGGTGATGTAGAGTTTTTGAGTTTAAATGTTAAATTTTTGTCTTCAACTTCAGATGCAATATCAAGCAAATATTTTGAATTAAACCCAATAACTAGATCCTCTCCGTCATACTTTGCGTTAACGACCTCATTTCCATCTCCAGAATTTGTACTATTAACTGATAGTTTTAATTTATCCCGACTTAACTCTAACTTTACCCCTTCTTTTCTATCAATTGAGACGGATGCCACTCTCTCAACTGAGCTTATAAAATCTGAGGAGGCGACGGTCAATGTTTTCGTGTTTTCTTTAGGGACTACTTTTTGATAATCTGGAAATTTACCATCAATTACTTTAGATATTAAATTTATTTTACCAAGTGTAAATTTAATTTTGTTTGAGCTTGCTTGGATTATTAATTTTTCATCTACATTATCTAATAAGGAACATAATTGAAAAACTGTTTTTCTTGGAATTATGATCGAATTGAAACGTTTAATGTTATCAACTATTATACTGTTTGAAGAAAGTCTATGACTATCAGTCGCAACACCAGTTAAGAAAATATTCTTATTTGACTCTGTGGCATGGAGATAAATGCCATTTAAATAATGTCTTGTATCATCATTTGAAATTGATATTTTAGTCTTATTAAGTAAAGATAAAAATTTCTTTTTATCGATTTCTATTTTTTCACCTTCAAATTTATCTTCAAACGTTGGAAAATTGCTGGATGGCAAACATAACAAGTTAAAATCTGAATTTTTTGATTTTAAACTAAGCTTATTTTCACTTTTTAAAGTAAAATTAATTTCTGTCCCTGCTGGAATTTTTCTTAAAATATCGAAAAGCACATTTGCTGAGGTTGTTGTGTTTCCTTCTTCAACAACTTTTAATTCTGATATTTCATCATAAAAAACTATATCTAAATCAGTAGCTATGATCTCTAGTTTGTTATTTTTTAAATTTAGAAGAACATTTGAGAGAATAGGTAGTGTATTTTTTTTTTCAACTACTCCTTGAACAAAATTCAAAGATTTGAGAAGTAAGTCCCTATTAATTTCAAATTGCATTAGTGTTAATTTTCTAATAATAGACTTCTTATTTGAACAAGATTTTTCTTCATTTCTTCATCTTTCTCAGATAATTTTGTTATTGTTTTTACAGCATGTATGACAGTAGTATGATCTCTATTAGCAAATCTTCTACCTATTTCAGGTAAAGATCTTGTGGTTAATCTTTTTGCTAAAAACATTGCGATCTGCCTAGGTCTAGCAAGCGGTCTCGATCTTCTTTGGGATAACATGTCGTTTAAAGAAATATTAAAATAATTTGAAACTGTATTCTGAATTTTATCTACAGTGACTATTTTAGCCTGATTAAAAACGTCTTTTAAGATGTTCTTACAGTCAATAATGTTTAAAACTCTTTTATGTAGTCGACTGAAAGCCACAACTCTGTTTAATACTCCAATTAATTCTCTTATATTTGTTTTAGCTTCTGCAGCGATAAAATTTTTTACTTCCTCTGATATATTCACATGTTCTTTAAACTGGTTTTGAATATAATTTATTCTATTACTGATGATATTTTTCTTTAGCTCTAAATCAGGCACATCAATGTCAATAATTAAACCTCCTGAAAGCCTAGATTTTATTCTCTCTTGCACACGGTCAAGTTTCATAGGAGGTCTATCAGCAGAAATTATAATTTGAGACCCTTTCTCCAATAAACTATTAAATGTATGAAAAAACTCTTCCTGAAGACTTTCCTTACCTCTTATAAATTGAATATCATCTATTATGAATACTGATGACTTTCTGAAAAAATCTTTAAAATTTACCATATCATTTTTTTTAATTGATTTTATGAAATGATACATAAATCTTTCAGCAGAAATGAACATAACTTCTTTGGTTGATTGTAACTCTAAACCTATCGCATTAAGTAAATGAGTTTTTCCAAGTCCCACTCCACCGTAAATGTATAGGGGATTATATCGAGACGTGTCTTCACAAACTTTCTTTGCATAAGATAAAGCTACCTCATTACTTATGCCTTTAATGAAATTATCAAAATTTAAATTAGGATTAAGTCTATTATAGTTTAATATAGAATCTTTTATTTCAGTTACTTTATTAAAATCTTCTATTTTAAATTCATCGCTTTTATTATTTTTATGTTCCTCAATTATTTTAAACTCAATTCTACTCAAACTTAATTTGAAATTCTTAACAAGTTCTAATATTTTGTCCAGGTATCTTGAAACTATCCAATCTCTAAAAAAGCGAGTAGGAACACCCAAAATCAGGTAATCATTATATTCTTTCACCAAAACAATGTTCTTTAACCAACTATTATAGATTTCTTCACCAAAATTTTTTTTAAAGTCAATTTGTAAGTCTGGCCAATTGATAGTATTTTCTTCTTCTGAAATAAAAAGATTTTCATTTTTTGTTGATTTATTTTTCATGATAAAATTTTACTTGAGAGTTTAAAAACCTTATTTTGAAAAAACATTCAAGAAATATTTCTCATTTTAAAAAAAAAAATCAGTTTCGGTTGTAGACTTAGCGTGATGATAGAAAAAAAAATTACAACCCATAACAGAAATAAAAAACTATATTTTGTTTTTTAATCTAAATGAGCTAAAAAATTAACAACTTAAAATTGATTATTTATTTGAAATTTTTTTTGATGCTTTAGAAATTTTTCTTGCGGCTGTTTTTCTATTTACAACCCCTTTTTTAGCAACCTGCATTAGAATTGATTGAAATTTTGGGAAATATTCCTTTATTAGTTTTTTGTCACCTTTTTTCAACAATATTTCCATCTGTTTCACAGCGGACTTATACTTACTTTTTCTTACTCTATTTACAGAGGTTTGTTTTTTTACTCGTCTTACTCGTCTTATTGCTGACTTTGTATTTGGCATGATTGATAGTTTATATATATGTCCAATAAATCCCGGTCAACTTAATATTTTTGACATATATTGCAAAAAAAAGTTGATCTATTGGATATCCTTATTTTGTTGATAGTTCCAATGCAATTTATCCGAGTGCAGGGTTTGCCTTGTCTTCCATATACTTTAAAAAATTGCTGAAAATTTCCCTTTTTACCTTTTGCATTATTAAAGTTTTTAATTGACGATCCGCCTTCTTTGACCGCTTTCTTTAAAATTTTTTTTATATTTGAGACTAAAGCAACAATTTCTTTTTTTTTTATTTTATTTGATTTAACTTTGGGATTTATCTTGCTCATAAAGATCACTTCATTTGCGTAAATATTTCCTAACCCGGCTACAAATTTTTGATTCATTAAAAGATCTTTTAAAAAAATTTTTCTTTTTTTTACGTTTTGTTTAAAGTAATGAAAATTAAATTCTTTAGAAAGAGGTTCGGGTCCTAGATTTTTTAGGTGTGAACTTAAGTATAGCTTCTCAGCTTTTAAAACTTTAATAAAACCAAATTTTCTTACATCGTTGTAAATAAGTACAATATTATTACTAAATTTACATATCAAATGGTCATGGTTTGGTTTGTTATCAATCATATTATAATAGAAACTTGTAGCGTATTCATTTTTTTTAGCATCCATTAAAATAATCTTGCCAGTCATTCCGAGGTGAATCATAAAAGTGTATCCGTTATTTAAATTTATAAATATATATTTTGATCTTCTAGAAACAGATAAAACTTTTGATTTAATCATTTTTTTCATTAGTTTTTCATTTATCTTATATCTTAAAAATTTATTAGGTATTTCTATATTTTTTATTGTTAAATCATGTATAGTCTTCTCAAGTGACTTTTTAACAACTTCAACTTCAGGTAATTCTGGCATATAATTAATTATGAATTTACGTTATGATGATAAATCTAAACTAGTAAAAAAAGTTTTCAATAAAGTTTATGACAAATATGATTTAATGAATGATATTATGTCATTAGGAACACACAGAATATGGAAGAAAAATCTAGTTTCTTGGATTAATCCTTCAAAAGACGATAAAATTATTGATGTCGCATCTGGTACAGGTGATATAGCAAAATTGTGCTCAGAAAATACAAAAAATAATTGCGATATAACATGTGTGGAGCCCAATGAAAAAATGCTTCAAGAAGGTAAAAAAAAGTTAAAGAATTTAAATAATATTAAATGGGTTTTATCTCCTGCAGAAAATTTACCATTTAAAAGTGAAACTTTTGATTTCTATATTATAAGCTTTGGAATAAGAAATGTGGCTGATTTAGATAAATCTTTAAAAGAGGCTTACAGAGTAATTAAAAACGGAGGAAGATTTTTTTGTCTCGAATTTTCTAAAGTAGAGAATGAAATTTTAAAAAATATTTATAAAAAGTATTCTCAACTTATTCCCTCTATTGGAAAGTTAGTTGCAGGTAGTGAGATGCCTTATGAATATTTAGTTCAGAGTATAGATAAATTTTATAATCAAGAAGAATTCTCAAAAATATTGACCCAAACAGGATTTATCAACGTAGATCACAGAAATCTTGCTAGTGGTATTGCTGCAATACATTCTGGCTGGAAAATAGAATAATGATTAAAAGACTTTTACTATTAATAAGAATTGCTAGAAAGTTAGCATCTTCTGGAGCAATTGATACGATTAATAGTCTATATAAACTGCCTACAATTTTAAAAATATTTTTTGATATAATGTCTATTGGTTCCCAAAAAAAGGTTTTAAACCATTCAAAATCATCTGGTGAAAAGTTATGTGATGCTTTGGAGGGTATGGGAACTACATTTATAAAGTTAGGACAATTTCTAGCCACTCGTCCTGATATAATTGGAAATCAGTTGGCTAATGATTTAGAAAAATTGCAAGACAAGCTTCCACCTTTTAGTTTTGAAGAAGCAAAGAGAATACTAAAAGAAGAAGTCGGGCAAAAGCAATATGTTAAAATTACAGATATCTCAAAACCAATAGCTGCAGCATCTATTGCTCAAGTACACTTAGCTAAAATAAATATAGATAATAAAGAACGAGAAGTAGCTATTAAAATTTTGAGACCTAATATAGAAAAAATTTTCAATGAGGAGTTAGATGCGCTAATGTTATTCGCATATTTAATTGAAAATATATTAAAAAAAACCAGAAGACTAAAATTGGTTGAAGTAGTCCACCTTTTAAGAGAAATTACAAATATTGAGATGGATCTGAGATTTGAAGCGGCTGCGGCTAATGAATTATTTGAAAATACAAAGAATGACAAAGGATTTAAAGTTCCTCAAATTTATTGGCAGTACACATCAAAAAAAGTACTTACATTAGACAAAGTTAACGGAGCTTCAATAAGAGACCATCTTTCTTTAAAAGAGAAAAATATAGATTTAAAAATTATTGCCGAAAATTTAATACAACATTTTTTAAGACAAGCGGTAAGAGATGGTTTTTTTCATGCAGATATGCACGAGGGAAATTTGTTTGTAGATAATGAAGGAAACATTGTGCCTGTTGATTTTGGTATTATGGGTAGGCTTGATAAATATAATAAAAAATATTTAGCTGAAATACTTTATGGATTTATTAAAAGAGATTATGTTAAGGTGGCTGAAGTTCATTTTCAAGCAGGATTAGTTCCAGAAACAGCTTCTAAAGAAGAATTTGCCCAAGCACTACGTTCAGTTGGTGAGCCAATTTTCGGACAAAATATTAAAGATATATCAGGAGGTAATTTACTTTCTCAGCTATTCGAGATAACTGAAAAATTTAATATGCCAACTCAAACACAGCTCTTGCTGCTTCAAAAAACAATGGTTGTGGTAGAGGGGGTTGCTAGAAAATTATATCCAGAAACAAATATATGGAATATTTCAAAACCTATTCTTGAAAATTGGTTAGAATCTTTAAAAGGTCCCAAAGCAACCATTACAAGTGCAATAGATACTTCTGGAGAAATTTTAAAAAGAATACCTGATCTTCCTGATTTTATGGACAAGGCAAGTCATGCATTACAATTAATCGCGGAGGGTAAATTAAACCTAGTTAATAGCAATAATTCATCTTTAGAAATTGAGAAATTTAGATTAAAAAGTTTTCGAAATAATATTTTGATTTCTATATTAAGTGTTGTAATTTTATCATTAGTAGTATTTTAATTAAATTTATGAAAATAAAAATTAAAAAATATTAATTATAATTGGTGGTGGAATTTCTGCTTATAAATCTTTAGATCTTATAAGGCTATTAAAAAAAGATAATTTTGAAATTAAAACTGTATTAACAAAAAGCGGGAAACAATTTGTTACTCCTTTATCACTGTTGTCGTTATCAGGAGGTAAGGTCTATGAAAATTTATTTGATAAACAAAATGAAGCAGAGATTGACCACATATCCCTTTCAAGGTGGGCAGACATAATTTTAGTAGTCCCAACAACTGCTAACTTGATAAGTAAATTAAGCCAAGGAAAAGCTGACGATTTAGCTACAACAATTATGTTAGCATCGAATAAAGATATAATTTTAGTGCCAGCAATGAATGTGAGAATGTGGAATCATAAAGCTACCCAAGAAAATTGTAAAAAATTAATAACTTACGGGTATAAATTTTTAGGGCCTACTGAAGGAATGATGGCGTGCGGAGAATTTGGAAAAGGAAAGATGATTAGTACGAAGAAAATATTTAAGGCAGTTAAAGATTACTTTTATAAAAAAGATATATTTAAGAACAAAAGATTTAAGGCTCTGGTAACCACGGGCCCAACAAGAGAATACTTGGATCCTGTGCGTTTTATTTCAAATGAATCAAGCGGAAAACAGGGATATGAGATAGCTTTAGCTCTAAAACGACAAGGCATAAAGACTACACTAATAGCCGGACCGTCAAATCTTCAAATGGAAAAGGGCTTAAAAATTATTAAAGTAAAAACTTCTGATGAAATGTTTAAGGCTGTGAAAAAAAATTTACCAGTTGATGTAGCTGTTTGTACTGCAGCTGTATCGGATTTTAAACCATCAATTTTTCAAAAGAATAAGATCAAAAAAAGCAAAGGAAAAGAAAATATAATTTTAGATAACACAATAGATATTTTAGACTATATAGGAAAAAACAATCAGTATCGTCCAAAACTTGTTGTTGGGTTTTCTGCTGAAACTGAAAGAATTTTATATAACTCAAAAAATAAATTAAAAAATAAAAATGCTGATTGGATAATTGCAAATGATGTTTCAAAAAAAGATATTGGTTTTAATAAAGATTTTAATGAAGTTACTATAATTCGTTCAGATGGTAAGATTTCTCAAATAAAAAAAAATAAAAAAAGTTTTATTGCTTCAGTAATAACAGAAAAAATTATTAATGAATTATTAATTAATGACAAAAGTCTTAATTAAAAAATGAAGATTTCAAGTAATGAATATTTAAAATTTTCTAAACAGATAATTTTAAAGAAATTTGGTATTATTGGCCAAAAAAAGATTAAATCATCTAAAGTGCTAATTTTAGGGATGGGAGGTTTAGGTTGTCCTTTGTCAATTTACCTTGCAAGCCTAGGTATTGGTACTATTGGTATGGTAGATAATGATAAGGTTGAATTATCTAATTTAAATCGTCAAATTATTTATAGTGTGAAAGATATTGGAAAATTTAAAATAGACATTGCAAAAAAAAAAATTAAAGAAATTAACAAAAAAAGTAAAATTAATTCTTACAAGCTTCGAATAAATAAAAATAACATTGATAAATTAATTAAAAATTTTGACATTATTTGTGACGGGACCGATAATTTTAAGACTAGAATTTTGATTAATGATAGTAGTTTAAAACATAAGAAAATTTTAATATCTGCGGCAGTTAATGGATTTGATGGACATATTTTTAAGTTTGATTTTAGAAAAAAAACTCCATGTTATAGATGTTTTATGCCCGAAATTCCTTTGCAAAATAATAGCTGTGATGCTCAGGGAGTAACACCAACTATAACAGGTATAATGGGAACTTTACAAGCAAATGAAGTTTTAAATTCAATACTTGGTTTTAAATCAAATATGGAAAAAAAAATGATTATATTTAACTCTATAAAAATGAATTTTAGAAAAATTAGTTTGAGTATAGATAAAAAATGTAAAAATCGATGCTAAAATTTATTATAGTTTTTTATTTTATATTTCAAAGTGTGTTTGCTAATGAGGAATATTTCTTAACTTTAAGAAATGACAAGGTCAATTTAAGATTAGGTCCTTCTTTTGATTATCCTATAAAAATAATTTATAGAAAAAAATATCTTCCTATTCTCATTAAAGATAAATCTGAAAATTTTAGAAAAATACAAGATCATGAAAATAATTCAGGTTGGATACATATTTCTCAATTATCAAAAAAAAAATCTGGTATTACTATAAAAGATATAATCTTATATAAAAGACCAACTATGTATTCTAAACCTTTAGCAAATATTGAAACGGGTCGTTTAGTTATAGTTTCTAAATGTAAATTTGAGTGGTGTAAGGTAAAAACTGAACAATATTCAGGATGGATAAAAAAGGATAGTGTTTGGGGAAGATTATAAAATTATTTTGAATTTATTTTAGAAGCCCAAAACTTATCTAATAAAAAATACCAAACAGTATTTGCTAATGGTTCAACTATTGCATCTGTAAGTGCAACCGTAAAACTAACATCTGCAACTAACATTAAAACTGTAATGGCTATTAAAAAGTGTCCTATAGTGTAAACTAAAGTTCTTACAAGTGAGCCTTTATTATTTTCGTAAATTTTCTTTGCTGCACCATGAATACCTTGTGTAAATTCAGTCATACTAATTTAATTTTTTTAGATTTGGTCTGTCAGCGTTCATTATCTTCGTCCATACAGCGACGAAATCTTTAATAAATTTCTCTTTATTATCATCTTGGGCATATACCTCGGAATAAGATCGAAGTATTGAGTTAGAGCCAAAAACTAAATCTGCTCTGGATGCAGTAAACTTAACTTTGTTTGTTTTACGATCAATAATATCGTAAGAGTTCTTACCTGTTGGTTTCCAAGTATATTTCATATCAACCAGGTTAATAAAGAAGTCATTCGTTAAAGTTCCAACTTTATCCGTTAATACGCCTTTGTTTTTGGCCGACTCATGGTTTGTTCCTAACACTCTCATGCCTCCAACTAAACAAGTCATTTCTTGAGCAGTTAGTCCCATCAAAGAAGCACGTTCTAACAAAAGCTCCTCTGGCATCACAGAATAATCTGATTTTACATAATTTCTAAATCCGTCGTGGATAGGTTCTAGCCACTTAAAATTCTTGATCTCAGTTTGCTGTTGTGAAGAATCTCCTCTACCTGGATTAAATGGAACTTTTACTTTAGATCCAGCTTTTTTTATTGCTCTCTCTAATCCTACATTTCCTGCAATAATAATTGTATCAGCGACTGTTGCTCCGGTTTTTTTTGCTATATCTTCAAGTACATTTAGTATTTTCGAGAGTTTTTTGGGCTCGTTAGCTTCCCAATCCTTCATGGGAGCTAAGCGAATTCTCGCTCCATTAGCCCCACCTCTTTTATCAGTTACTCTATAAGTCCTAGCACTATCCCAAGCAGCAGTAATTAAATCACTTACGCTTAGTTTACTGGCTCCGATCATTTTTTTAACTTTATTTACATTATATTTTTTTTTGGGAGAAGAAACATTACCTTGCCAAAGAAGATCTTCTTTAGGAGCCCAAGGGCCAATATAATTATCCCTATTCCCCATTGTTCTGTGTGTGAGTTTAAACCAAGCACGGGCAAACATGTCTTCGAAAAACTTAGGATCTTTATAAAATCTTTCTGAAATTTTTCTATATTCTGGATCCATAGCCATAGCCATGTCAGCGTCAGTAAACATTAATCTAGCTTTCTTTTTAGGATCACCTAAATCAACTGGTTTTTTTTCTTCTTCAAGATTTATAGGTTCCCATTGCCATGCACCTGCTGGACTTTTTTTACTTTCCCACTCATAATTTAATAAAAGATCCAAGTACTGATGATCCCATTTATCA
>MDTB01060616.1_pt1 | contig 13979 bp, 18 predicted proteins | sample 811161 | NCBI WGS metagenome assembly MDTB01 (sample SAMN05326650, study PRJNA326480) | marine metagenome | isolation source: seawater | place: Mediterranean Sea | collected 2009
AAAAAAAAGAAGTTAAAGAATATTCAAAAATTTAATGAAAATAAGACCAGTCATTTTATGTGGTGGCTCTGGAACAAGACTTTGGCCATATCAAAAAAATTATCAAGCTAAACAATTTATTAATTTTGGAAATTGGACTTTATTTGGTGAAACGCTAGATAGGATCAAAAATTCATTATTTGATAGCCCTATTATAAGTACTAATGAAAAATATTTAAATGAGATAAAAAAACACTTAAAAGAAAAAAAGATTAAAAAATTTAAGATTATACTTGAGCCAATTAAAAAAAATACGGCTCCAGCTATTTTATCTAGTGCTTTAATTAAAGACATACCTGATAATCAGCCATTGGTCTTTTTATCTTCAGATCATTTTATTGAGAAAACTAATCAATTTAATAAATCAATTAAACTTCATAAAAAGTATTTAACTGATAATAATATTTTTATTTTTGGCATTAAACCTTTTACTCCTTCGAGTGAATTTGGATATTTTTTATCAAATAGAGTAAAAAAAAAAAATTTATAAAGTTACAAAATTCATAGAAAAACCTAACACTTATAAAGCTAAACAAATTATTAATAAAAAAGCTTACTGGAATTCAGGTATGTTTTTTATGAAAAAAACTTCTATTATTAATAATTTTAAAAAATATCAAAATTTTACTTATAAAAGTTGTGTCGAAGCCGTTTATAAATCTAAATATAAGAGTAATATTTATTTTCTTAATAAGAGAGCATTCAATAAAAGTAATGCTATATCTTTTGATTATGCAATCTTAGAAAAATCGAAAAATATAAATGCAATTAAACTAAATATTCCTTGGTCTGATCTGGGTAGTTGGAGTGAAATTTGTAAAATTTTCAACAAACTTAAAAAAAAATATAAGAAGAAAAAAAATATTTTTTTTAGACCTTGGGGGAATTATATCAATTTACATAGGGGTAAAAATTTTTTAATAAAAGAAATTACTGTTAATCCTAGAGGAATATTAAGTCTTCAAAAACATTTTCACCGATCTGAGCATTGGTTAATAACACAGGGTAATCCTAAAATTACGATAGATAAAAAAAAGTTTACACTTAAACCAGGTGAAAATATTTATATCCCTTTAGGTTCGATACACCGTATTGAAAACCCTGGAAAAAGATCTGTTAAAATTATTGAAGCTCAAATTGGCTCAATTTTAAAAGAGACCGATATAGTTCGGTACCAAGATGCATATGGAAGAATTAGTTAATTACTAATTCTATAGGCGTATGATCAGAGGGTTTTGATCTGGATCGAGGAACTTTATTTATATTAATTGACTTTACGTTTTCTATCAAATTATCTGATAATAAAAAATGATCTATTCTCATGCCGTAATTTTTCTGCCACGATCCCGCAAAATAATCCCAAAATGTATACTCTTGCTTTTCTTTATTAATTAATCTGTATATATCCTTAAATCCCAAGTTTAATAACTCCCTATATTTTTTTCTTATCTCTAATCTTCCTAAGGCATCATTTTCGTAACGTTTAAAATCATGAACATCTATTTCTTCAGGTATTATATTAAAATCTCCAGCAATCAATAAGTTTGAATTTTTAATAATTCTTTTTTTTATATTGTTTGTTAACTTTTTAAGCCATTTTTTTTTGTATTCATATTTGTCAGTATCAACTGGATTTCCATTGGGAACATAAATATTTATCAATTCTATTTTTTTCTTATTAAAATTTAATTCACCTGTAATGATACGAGATTGTTTTAAATCATCCTTAACAAAATCAGTGTTTACATTCTCTAATTTGAATTTTGAAATAATTGCCACACCGTTATAACTTTTTTGTCCAAAAATATACGAGGTATATCCTAACTTTTCAAATACATCTGAAGGAAAATTTTCAACTTGAGTCTTAATCTCTTGTAATAAAAGAATATCTGGAGAAGAGTCTTTGATATATTTTTTAATATTTTCTATTCTTGCTCTTACCGAGTTTACATTCCAGGAGATGATTTTCATTAAACAGAAAAAGATAATCCACAACCGCAGGAAGCAGTTGCTTTAGGATTTTTAATAACAAATGACTCTCCAATCATCTCTTTCTTAAAATCTAACTCTGAACCTGAAATTATTTCTAAAGAGGATTTGTCTATAATTGTTTTATCAAAAATAATGTCATCTTCATTCACTTTAGAATCAAAACCAAAATTGTATTTAAAACCTGAGCATCCTCCGCCCTGAACAGTGATTCTAAAAAATTTTTTATCATCACCTACAGCAATTCTATTTATCTGGTTTAAAGCTTCGCTAGTAAAATTTAATTTTTTTTCCATAAACGTTATATATCTAGTATATAATCTTAAACGTAAGCATGCAAAAAAAAACAATAAGTAATTTATCTAATTTAGCAGTACCCATCCAATCAAAAGGTAGATTTTTTAAAGAGATTAAAACTTCTTTGAGAAATGATTTTCAAAGAGATAGAGATAGAATTATTCATTCTACAGCTTTTAGACGACTAAAACATAAAACCCAAGTATTCGTTAATACATCAGGAGATCATTTTAGGACAAGAATTACCCATTCATTAGAAGTATCCCAGATTGCTAGGACATTAGCTAAATTTTTTAACTTAAATGAAGATTTATCTGAAACACTTAGCCTTGCTCATGACTTAGGGCACACTCCATTTGGTCATGCAGGAGAAGAGACATTAAATAATTGTATGAAAAATTATGGAGGATTTGACCACAATATACAAACAATAAGAATAATTACCTTATTAGAGAATAGGTATTACAATTTTAAAGGTCTTAATCTCTCTGTTGAAACACTTGACGGCTTAATCAAGCATAATGGTCCAGTTAAAAATTTAACAAAATTTAATAGGATTCTTGGAAAAAATTTTTTTAAGAAAAAAATAAAGTTTTCATTAAATTCATCACTTGAAGCGCAATTAGCATCAATATCAGATGATATAGCTTATAACAGTCATGATCTTGAAGACGGTTTAAAGTCAAACTTGTTTCAATTAAAAGATCTTAAGAATATACCTGTTCTAGATAAAATAGTTGTCAAACATATTAAAAAAACTAAAAAATATTCTATAGATTTAATTATAAGACAAATTATAAGGGAAATTATTAACGAAATGGTAAGTGATGTAATTTTAACAACAAGTAAAAATATTAAAATTAATAAAATTAAAAATCTAAATGATATTTATAAAACAAAAATACAACTCGTAACTTTCTCAAATAAAATGAAAATATTTGATAACAAGATAAAAAAATTTTTAAAACAAAAAATGTATTTCCATAAAAAAGTAAATTATAAAACTAATTATGGAAAAAAAATAGTCACTAAATTATTTACATCAATTAAACGAAATCCTAGAAAATATATTGATATCAAAAAATATAATAATTCAAATTTAGAACGTATTATTTGTGATTATATTGCTGGTATGACAGACAGATATGCAATAAATTTATATAATCAAATTAAATGAATATTTTTGACTACTATTTAAAAGAAATTCAGAAACTAATTTTAGTTAAAAAAGACATTTTAAAATTAGAGAAAATAGAAAATCTGGACAACATTAATTTAGAAGTACCTCCTGTACAATTTAATTATGATTTATCATGTAATATTGCAATGGTTCTTGGTAAATTAAATAAATCAAACCCAAAAATGTTAGCAGAAAAACTTAGAGAATTATTTCTAGATCAAATTAAAAATTTTTCAAATGTAGAAGTTGCTGGACCTGGTTTTCTTAATATAAAACTATCTAAATCTGCTCTAATAGAAAACATAAATTCCATTTTGAGAAATAATAAAAATTATGGCTCCCATAAAACTAGTGAGACATACAACATTGAATTTGTTTCAGCTAATCCTACAGGTCCAATGCACGTTGGTCATTGTAGAGGGGCAATCTATGGGGATGTCTTAGCTAACCTACTTATTTTTAATGGCAATAAGGTTACCAAAGAATATTACATTAATGATTATGGCAGTCAGATAAAAAACTTTGTAGAGTCTGTTTACTTTCGAATAAAAGAAATTAAATTCAAAAAACCATTTCCTAATAAAGACAATCTTTATCCAGGTCTTTACATTAAGGACATCGCTATTAAAATACTTAGTGAAAATAGCAGTCAAGATTACGAAGATTTTGAAAAAAATTTTAATTATTTAAAAAAAAAATCATTAGAGTCATCGATGGAACTAATTAAAAAAGATCTGAAATTACTTGGAATCAAGCATGATAATTTTTTTTCTGAAACAGAAATAATTGATAAAGACTTAGTTAATAAAGCAATAGAAGTTTTAAAAAAAAAAAGTATGTAAAAAAGGGTTTTCTACAACCACCTAAGGGAGAAAAAGATGATAATTGGAAAAAAACAGAAAGATTAATTTTTAAATCAAGTCTATTTGGTGACGACTCTGATAGAGCGCTTCAAAAAAATGATGGTTCATGGACTTATTTTGCAAATGATGTCGCTTATCATATGGATAAAGTCAACAGAGGTTATCAAAATTTAGTAAATGTGCTTGGCGCAGATCATACTGGTTATATTAAAAGAATTACAGCTGCAGTTTCGGCTTTATCTGAAAAAAAAATAAAACTTAATTGTAAAGTTTGTCAATTGGTAAAACTTTTTAAAAACGGAGAACCATTTAAAATGTCAAAGAGAGCGGGTGATTTTATTTCTGCTCAAGATCTTCTAAATAAAGTAGATAAGGATCCAATCAGATTTATGATGTTATATCGCAGTAATGATGTTGAAATTGATTTTGATTTTGATAAAGTTAAAGAAAAGACAAAAGATAATCCCATTTTTTATGTACAGTATGCTTATGCAAGAATTCATTCTCTTTTCAGGACATTAAACATAAACTTTATTAAAAAAATTGAATTTGACGAAACGAATTTTCACCTTAATGAGATGGAAGCAAAAATTATTAGAAAAGTATTCGAATGGCCAAAAATAATAGAATCAGCATCCAGAAAATTTGATTTACATAAAATTCCTTTTTATTTATATGAACTTTCTACATTATTTCATGCGTATTGGAGCAAAGGCAACGAAGATAAAGCATATAAATTTATAGAAAATGAACAAATAAAAAGAAAAGAAATTTTAGCAATTATCAATCTTGTTGCAATAGTTATTAAAAATGGAATGAATATTTTAGACGTATCCTTACCGAAAAAAATGTAATGAGTAAAATATTAAATATTTTTTTAGGAGTTTTAATTATAATTTTTTTCCTAAATATTTACAGATTTTATTCGTCTAATAAAAACTTAGAGTCAAAAGAGTTTAATAGAAACAATATTGATCAAATTATAAACAAAAAAATTTCAAATTTACCAATTTTAGAAAATGATACCGATAACATAATTGTATTTAATGACGGTTACTCCAATGAAATTAAAAGTGAAAAAACAAGAAGTTTTTGGAATTTATTAAAATTTAAATGAGAAAAAAAGCCATTATAATAAGTATAAAAGGAACAACATTAACCACAAAAGAAAAACTACTTTTATCAGAAAAAAAACCTTGGGGATTAATTTTATTTAAAAGAAATATTAGATCTATTCGACAAATTAAGGATTTAGTTAAAGTCATAAGAAAATTTTCAAAAGATAAAAAATTTCCTATATTAATTGATGAAGAAGGTTCCACTGTATCAAGATTAAAAGATATTATTAATCACCACTTTGAAGCATGTTACTTTGGTAACCTTTATAAATTAGATAAAAAAATTGCTAAAGCGTTATATAAAACTTACTTAAAGTCTTTATGCTGTAATTTAAAAAATATTGGAATCAATACAAACACTATTCCTGTACTTGATGTTTTAAGAAACAATACAAATAACATTATTGACAAAAGAAGCTTCTCCAATGATCCAAATGTTGTAAGAGATTTAGGTAGAATTACTGTTAAAGAGTGTCATTTTAATAAAATTATTACTGTTATTAAACATATTCCTGGTCATGGGTGTTCCTCAGATGATAGTCATCAAAAAATGCCAAAAGTTAATTTGGATATTAAAACACTTAATAAAATTGATTTTTACCCCTTTAAATCGTCTAATTCAAAACTTGCCATGACAGCACATATACTTTACTCAAAAATTGATTCAAAAAATGTTTCAACTCTATCAAAAAAAATAATTAAAAATATAATAAGAAAAAAAATAGGATTTAAAGGTATTTTAATGTCAGATGATATTTCCATGAAAGCTTTGAAGGGCGATTTAATAACAAACGCAAAAAAATCATTGATGGCCGGTTGTAATTTAGTTTTATATTGTTCTGGAAATATTAAAGACAACTTTAAATTGATTAAATCAGTACCATACATTGACAAATTTACCTCAAAAAAAACATCAGAAATTTATAAATTTTTAAGGTAAAATTATTAATGGAATCAAATACTACAAATCAAATATCTATAAATATTCCTAACTATAACGGCCCTCTCGAGGTACTTCTTGATTTAGCAAAATCACAAAAAGTTGACTTAGCAGAGATATCAATAACACTACTTGCAGATCAATTCTTAGAATTTATAAAAAAAAATGATGATTTAAGTTTAGAAACTGCATCAGAATTTTTACTTATGGCGACTTGGTTAGCTTATTTAAAATCAAAATTACTCCTTCCGGCAGACGAAGATGATGATTTTAAAGCTTTAGAAGTCGCTGAAAAATTAAAATTACAACTCAAAAAATTGGAGTTAATTAGAATTTTATCAGATCAAATGTTAAAAAAAAAAAGATTAGGTGTTCATATTTTTACTAGAGGAATGAAAGGAGGCATACGATCGATTAACACACCTATATACGATGTATCCCTTTATGAATTATTGAAAAGCTATTCAAACTTACAAATGCAAAAAACTTTTCAAAATATTACTATCCCAAAACTTCCTGTTTTATCTACTGAGCAGGGGATTAAACAAATAAAAGATAATTTAGAAAATATAAAAGAGTGGAAAAATATCTTTGAATTGATTCCTGATTTTTACCTTAAAAATAAAATGAAAAGAACTGGAATTGCAGGTATTTTTGCGGCAAGTTTAGAACTAACTAGAGAGGGTATAACAAAAGTTTCTCAAAATAAGTTATTTGATAATTTAATGATAAAAAAATCTTAATATGTCAAACAAAGATAAAAATAAAAATAATGTGATAAATTTTCCCTCATCACCATCCAAGTTAGAAAGACAGGTGGAGGCAATTCTATTTGCAGCATCAGAACCCTTAGACATTGAAACAATTGAAAAAAGAGTACGAACAAATTCTAATTTAAAGAAAATACTGGATAATATAAAAAAAAATTACAAAAATCGTGGAATTAATTTAGTATGCATAAAAAATAAGTGGTCATTTAGAACTGCAGATGATTTATCAAAATTAATGTCTTTACAAAAATCTTCTTATAAGAAGCTATCAAAAGCTACAATAGAAACGTTATCTATTATTGTTTACCACCAACCTGTCACAAGATCTGAAATTGAGGAGATAAGAGGAGTATCGTTTGCATCAAATACACTAGAAGCTCTTTTAGAGTTGAATTGGGTTAGACCTAATGGAAGAAAAGACGTTCCGGGAAAGCCAATATTATATGTAACTACGGAAAGTTTTTTGAATCATTTTAACATACAAAAATTGTCTGATCTTCCAAACATTGATGAACTTGGTTCTGCAGGACTTATAGATACTTCTACAATTGATAAATCAATATTTGGAACAGGTAAATTTTTCAAAGAACAGTCAATGAAAGAGAGTCAAAATGATATTTATGAGGATATAGATCAAGCTATTAAAAAAGCACCTGATGAAGAAAAATAAACGTGTTTATTTAGATTAAATTATCGTATATAAATTAAATATGGGAAACATTGGTTGGACAGGAATTATTATAATTGCAATCTTAGTTGTTATTCTTTTCGGCAAAGGAAAGATATCTAGTATTATGGGAGATTTAGCAAAAGGCATAAAAAGTTTCAAAAAAGGTATGTCAGATGAGAAGTCTCCAGGAGATGATAATTCCAACAATAGATCAGATAACTCAAATTCTGAAAATAAGTAATCTAATATGCCTCAAATTGGTTGGTTAGAGATTTTATCAATTGTTATAATTGCAATTTTAGTTTTAGGACCCAAAGAATTTCCTATTGCTTTAAAAAAGATTGGATCTTATTTCGGAAAATTAAAAAATACTCTTAGTAGCTTCCAGAGAGAAGTTACGTCGGTAACAGAAAATATTGATATCGACAAGGATATTAATAATAAAAATTTAAGTAAAGAAAATAATAAAAAAGATAATGAGTGATAAAAATTCTTTTACAAGTCACTTTGTCGAATTACGTTCAAGATTAATTAAATCAATAATTTTTATCATAGTTATATTTGTTATATCCTATACTTTCGCTGATCATATTTATGCTTTTTTAGTCAGTCCTTACGCTGAAGCAGTAAGAGACGACTCAACTTCTAGACGATTAATTTTCACGGCATTACATGAGACTTTTATAACATATCTAAAAGTCGCTTTTTTTGCTGCAATTTTTTTGGGTAGTCCAATTTTGTTAATCCAAATTTATAAGTTTATTGCGCCAGGATTATATAAAAATGAAAAAAAAGCACTTTTACCTTATTTAATTTTAACACCGATTCTTTTTTTGTTTGGTGGAATGTTGGTTTATTATTTAGTTATGCCTTTAGCTATTAAATTTTTTTTATCATTTGAGACAGTGGGAACAAATACAAGTTTGCCAATTCAATTAGAAGCAAAAGTAAATGAATACTTGTCTTTAATTATGAGATTAATATTTGCATTCGGTATAAGTTTTCAGTTGCCAATATTACTAAACTTACTAGCAAGAATTGGAGTAGTAAACTCTGAATATCTAAAAAAAACTAGAAGATATGTAATTGTTATTATTTTTACATTAGCGGCAATTTTAACACCTCCAGATCCAATTACTCAAGTCGGTCTAGCAATACCCCTTCTTTTACTTTATGAATTATCTATAATAACAGTAAGATTTACTGAAAAAAAAGATAAAAAAGAAAATATAGCAGATGCATAATTTAAAAGATCTAAGAAAAAATATAGATATTTATAAGAAGAAATTCCAAGATAGAAACGTAAATTTTGATGTAACAGATTTTAATGAAAAAGATAAACTAAACAGAGATTTAATTAGTAAAAAAGAAAAATTAGAACAGGAAAAGAAATCTTTATCTAAATCAAAAGATGAAGCTAATTTTTCAAAATCGAAAAAAATTTCTGAAGAAATTTTAGCTTTATCAAAAAAACAAGTTGAAAGTAATATAAATCTTGAAAAAATTATCTTTTCTCTTCCTAATTTAGCACAAGAAGATGTTCCGGTGGGAAAAGACGATAAATCCAATAAATTAATCAAGAAATCAGGTGAAGTAAAAAAATTTGATTTCAAATCCAAATCACATGTAGAATTAGGTGCTAAAAACAACTCCATTGATTTCGAAACATCTATTAAATTGTCAGGCTCTAGATTTGTAGTCTTAAAAGACAAGTTTGCTTTACTTGAAAGGGCATTAATTAATTTTATGCTCGATACACATATTAATGACTTCAAATATACAGAAATATCACCGCCTTTAATTGTAAACGAAGACGTAATGTTTGGCACGGGACAGCTTCCTAAATTTGAAGATGATCAGTTTGAAATAAGATTTGATAAATCAGAGCAAAGAAAATTTTTAATTCCAACTGCAGAGGTAGTTTTGACAAATTTAGTCAGAAAATCAATTATCGATAATAAAGATTTACCCAAGAGATTTGTCGCTTCAACCCCATGTTTTAGAAAAGAAGCGGGCAGTTACGGCAAGGATACTAAAGGCATGATTAGACAACATCAATTTTATAAAGTTGAACTTGTAAGTATAGTCGAACCTAACAAATGTAACGAGGAATTAGAACGCATGTTAAATTGTGCTGAATCAATTTTGCAAAAATTAGAAATTCCATATCAAGTTGTTTTACTTTCATCTGGCGATATGGGCTTCAGTTCTGAAAAAACTTATGATATTGAAGCATGGATACCTTCAGAAAATAATTACAGAGAAATTTCTAGCTGCTCATCCTGTGGATCTTTTCAAGCTAGAAGAATGAATGCAAAATTTAAATCTAATAATGGTAACGAATTTGTTGGAACCCTCAACGGGTCTGGACTAGCTGTTGGCAGACTTATGATATCCTTGTTAGAAAATAATCAGAATGAAGACGGTTCGATTAACATCCCAAAAGTATTAAAAAAATACATGAATAATTTAGAGAAAATTTAATTATAATTTGCTTGTTTAAACAAGACTTTTAATATAATTGTTTTTTAATGAGCGGACAAGGAATAGCACAATTTATACCTCTAATTTTAATTTTTGTAATTTTTTATTTTTTTTTAATTAGACCCCAACAAAAGAGAGTAAAGGATCACAAAGCGATGGTGGCAGCTCTCAAAAGAGGAGATGAAATTATCACCTCAGGAGGAATAATTGGAATAGTTGACCGCGTGATGGAAGATGATCGGATTGAAGTTACAATTGGGGAGAATACAAAAGTTCAAATTATAAGATCTACAATAACTAGCTTACTTAAAAAAGAAGAAATTAAAAAATAATTCTTTTTCGTGTTAAATTTTTCTAAAATAAATGTATTAATAATATATCTATTATTTTTTTCTATTTCGATTTTTTCTGTTTTAAATTTACAAAAAGATGAAAGTAAATTTTTGGAAAAAAAAATTAATTTAGGATTAGATCTTCAAGGAGGATCTTATTTATTACTTGAAATCAATTCTGATAGTTTGATAGAGGAAAAAATTCAATCAAAAGTAATCCCTATTAAAAAATTACTTAAGGCTAATGAAATTAATTTTAATAACTTTAAAATTAATAAAAAAAAGTTATCCTTAACTTTAGATAATATTGAAAAATTTGATTTATTATTTTATAAAAGAAAAGATAATTTAGTTAATCCTTATATAGATAACTACAGATCTTATGAATTAGAATACTTAAAGACAAATAGTAATAAAATTGAAATATTTTTTTCTAAATTTGGATTACTAACTATAAATAATTCTGCATTAAAACAATCGATTGAAATTGTTAGAAGAAGGATAGATGATGTCGGAACCAAAGAACCTACAATACTTCAGAGAGGTGAAAAAAGAATACTTGTTGAATTACCAGGACTGAAAGACCCTGAAAGAATTAAATCTTTATTAGGAAAAACAGCTCAATTAAATTTTAGACTTGTTTCAAATAATAATGAATTTGGAACAGACGAACTAATCTCAGAAAACGGTGAAATATTAAATGTGAGCAAAAGAATAATAATGAGTGGTGAAAATCTAATAGATGCACAACCAAATATAAATAATCAAAATAATGAGCCCACAGTTTCTTTTACCTTGGATAGACTAGGGTCACAAAAATTTGGGAGAGTAACTACGGATAATGTAGGAAAAAGATTAGCCATTGTTCTTGATGGAAAAATTGTTAGTGCACCTAACATAAATGAACCAATAACTTCTGGAAACGGAATGATTTCAGGTAATTTTACTTTTCAGGAGGCAACAGACTTATCCCTATTACTTCGCTCAGGAGCTTTGCCAACTCCGTTGATAGTTGTAGAAGAAAGAACTGTTGGACCAGACCTAGGTGAAGACTCAATAAAATCAGGAATAACTTCTTTAATTGTAGGATTTATTTTAGTGATCTTATTTATGCTTTATAAATATAAAATATTTGGATTGCTTGCAAATACAGGACTTATAGCAAATTTGTTTATGTTAACAGGAGTTCTTACAATCTTAGAAGCAACTTTAACTTTACCTGGTATTGCGGGAATAATTTTAACTGTTGGTATGGCTGTCGACGCTAACGTTCTAATTTTTGAGAGGATAAAAGAAGAATTAAGAACAGAAAAATCAGCTATACATGCTTTCGACTCAGGTTACTCCAGAGCAAAAATTACAGTTCTAGACGCGAATATTACAACTTTAATTGCTGCTATTATATTATTTGCTTTTGGCTCTGGCCCAGTAAAAGGTTTTGCCATTACTTTAGGTATTGGAATTATCACTACACTTTTTACTGCATATTTCTTGACTAGACATCTAACCTCACTAATCGTTTTAAACGCTAAAAATAAAGATATAAAAATATAATGAACAATATTAATTTTTCATCAAAATTTAAGTATGCAAATATTGTCTCGTTTGTACTCTTTTTACTGAGTATAATTTTTATAGTATTTAAAGGATTAAATTATGGAATTGATTTTAAGGGAGGAACCCTTATTGAGCTTAGATCAAATAATATAGAAACTTCTTCAATAAGAGATACTCTTAAAAATATGAACCTAGGTGACATTAATGTTAAAAAATTTGGTCAAGAAGGAGATTACTTAATAAAAGTAGAAGATATTGGAGATAATAATAAACTTATACCGGAAATAAAAAAAAAGCTTTCAGATAATTTAAATTCTGAGATAAATTTTAGAAGAATAGAAAATGTAGGTCCAAAAGTTAGTGCAGAACTTTTACAATCAGGAATCATAGCTATTTCATTATCACTTGCCGCAATGCTTTTTTATATTTGGCTCAGATTTGAATGGCAGTTTAGCATTGGTTCAATCATCGCTTTATTTCACGATGTTGTAATTACTTTGGGTATTTTTTCTATTTTATCATTAGAAATAAATCTCTCTATTATTGCTGCAGTACTTACTATTGTTGGTTATTCAATGAATGATACTGTTGTAATATATGACAGGATTAGGGAAAATCTTGGCAAGTATCATAAATTAAATATAAACGAAATTGCAAACTTATCGATTAACGAGACACTTGCTAGGACTATTATTACCTCTGTTACAACATTATTAGCCTTGTTATCAATATTTGTTTTGGGAGGTCAAATTTTAAAAGGTTTTTCTTTTGCAATGATATTAGGTGTATTAATAGGAACATATTCATCAATATTTGTTGCTTCCCCTGTTCTAAAAACTTTTAAAGTGACTTACAAAACTCTAGATAAAGAAGAAGAAAAAATTGTTCCCTAAAATTTTCTAAGCAGTTTTTTTCATTGAATTACTTCCCATTATTTCTTTTATAAATTTACCTGTATAACTTTCTTTAACTGTTGATACTTTTTCTGGAGTGCCCTCTGCTATTATTTTTCCACCATTTACTCCACCTTCAGGACCCATATCTATAATGTGATCTGCGGTTTTAATAACATCAAGATTGTGCTCAATGACTACTACTGTGTTTCCTGTATTTGCGAATGCTTGAAGAATTTCTAATAATTTTTTAATATCATGCGAATGTAATCCTGTTGTTGGTTCATCTAAAATATATAGAGTTCTTCCAGTTGGTCTTTTAGATAGTTCTTTAGCAAGTTTTATTCTCTGAGCTTCTCCACCGGACAACGTTGTTGCTTGTTGACCAATTTTCATATATCCGAGCCCCACATGTTTAAGGGTAATTAGTTTTGATCGTATATTTTGGATATTTTCAAAAAAAACACAACCTTCATCGACAGTCATATCTAAAATATCAGCAATGTTTTTATTCTTAAATCTTATTTCTAATGTTTCTCTGTTATATCTAGCTCCTTTACATGTATCACATGGAATAAACACATCCGGGAGGAAATGCATTTCATAAGTAATCACTCCGTCTCCCTCGCATGTTTCGCATCTTCCACCTTTTACGTTGAAAGAATATCTTCCAACCTTATATCCTCTGGCTTTAGACTCAGGCAATCCAGCAAACCATTCTCTTATTGGGCCAAAAGCACCCGTGTATGTGGCTGGATTTGATCTCGGCGTTCTTCCTATTGGAGATTGATCTATGTCTATTATTTTATCTATAAGTTCTGTTCCTTTAAACCCAGTGAATGCTTTA